>Ga0222714_10000172_pt1 | contig 75735 bp, 82 predicted proteins | sample C33_3DmetaG_FD_165048 | JGI IMG/M metagenome (GOLD analysis project Ga0222714, IMG submission 165048) | Estuarine water microbial communities from San Francisco Bay, California, United States - C33_3D | ecosystem: Environmental > Aquatic > Marine > Unclassified | place: USA: California...
ACGGCTGGGAGATGGTTGGCATCAATGGGAGCAATGAAATATATTTCAAGCGCAAAAAAGAAAGCTAGTTTTCAAAGTTGAAACCGTTTATTCCGCCTCCTATCGTAGCGTTGCTTTGTGGGCTTGGCATTTATTTCACTAGACAATATTTTCCATTTACCTTAGGAGCATATACCGGTCATTTGGGATTGTTGTTTTTAGTCAGCGGGATATTAATGCTTTTCTTTGCTGCCGCATCATTTAGAAAGCATAAAACAACCATTAATCCTCTAAAACCTGATGCAGCAAGCTATCTTGTGACCTCTGGAGTTTTTAAAATATCAAGAAACCCTATGTATCTAGGAATGCTGTTAATCCTCATTGGAATCGGAGTCTACTTTAATCCCATAGGGGGGTGTTTAATTTGCTTTATTTTTTGGGGATTTATAACTAAATTTCAAATACTGCCCGAAGAAGTCGCTATGCAAAAACTTTTTACCAAGGAATTTTCTCTTTATAGCAATAAAACGCGGCGCTGGCTTTAAAAGCATTGTAAAAGTGGGAACCTACTTTAAAATTCCACATAATTGATTTGAGCTTAATACAGCGAACTAAATTGATAAAAAGGTGAAAAATAATTGAAAGAACTATTATCCACAAGAGAGAAGCTTAAAAATCTTTTAGATTCCAGGATTGTTTTATTAGATGGAGCCATGGGGACCATGATTCAGTCCCACGAACTTAGTGAGCAGCAATACCGAGGAGAAATCTTTTCTGACTGGAGCTTTGATCTGAAAGGCAATAATGACCTGCTTAATATTACGCAACCAGAGATTATTTCAAGCATCCACAAAAGATATTTAGATGCTGGTTCTCAAATTATAGAAACCAATACCTTTAACTCTAATGCGCCCTCCATGGCAGATTATGGAATGGAGGATAAAGTTTATGAGCTTAATTTTGCTGGTGCTAAAATCGCAAAAAATATCGCAGACATACATGCTAAATCAATGGGTAAAGATATTTTTGTTGCGGGCGTTCTTGGTCCGACTAATAGAACTTGCTCCTTAAGCCCCAATGTCGAGGACCCATCCTTCAGAAACATAAATTTTGATCAGCTAGTAGAAACCTTTAGCGAAGCAACGAATGCTTTATTAGATGGGGGAGCAGACCTAATTTTAATTGAAACAATTTTTGATACCTTGAATGCAAAGGCAGCTATCTTTGCGGTGGAAAGCGTTGCCATTGAAAGACAGCTAGATATTCCCGTTATGATTTCTGGAACAATTACAGATGCTTCCGGGAGAACGCTTTCGGGACAGACTACCAAAGCTTTTTGGCACTCTGTAAGGCATGCAAGGCCTCTAGCCATAGGTTTAAATTGTGCTCTGGGCGCAGAAGAAATGAGGCCATTTCTAAAAAGATTGTCTGATATAGCCGATTGCTACGTTAGTGCCCATCCTAATGCGGGCATGCCCAATCAGTTTGGAGAGTATGATCAGACAGCCAGTGAAATGGGAAAAATTATAAAAGAGTTTGCAGAGGAGGGCTTTCTCAACATTGTTGGCGGATGTTGCGGAACAACACCAGAACATATCAAACTGATTGATCAAATTGTAGAAACGATTCAACCAAGAACGATACCAAAACCACCACAAGCAATGCTCTTAAGTGGACTAGAGCCCCTAGAAATATTTAATGACGGGTTATTTATCAATATTGGAGAAAGAACCAATGTCACTGGCTCAGCAATATTTAGGAAACTAATCGAGGCCGGAAACTATGATGAAGCCATCCAAGTTGCTCGACAACAGGTAGAAAACGGAGCTCAAATTATTGACATTAATATGGACGAAGGGATGCTGGATTCAGAAAATGTAATGGTTAAATTCCTTAACCTTATTGCGGGCGAACCCGATATCTCAAGAGTTCCAGTCATGATTGATTCTAGCAAGTGGCCCATCTTGGAGGCAGGACTTAAATGCATACAGGGCAAACCAATTGTTAACTCAATTTCTTTAAAAGAGGGCGAAAAACAATTTCTAGAACAAGCCCAATTGGTAAAAAGATATGGGGCCGCGGTTGTTGTCATGGCATTCGATGAAGAGGGCCAGGCAGATACTTTGGCTAGAAAGGTAGAAATTTGTAAAAGAGCTTATGCGCTATTAACTCAAAAGGTTGGAATGAATCCAAATGATATTATCTTTGATCCAAATGTCTTTGCTGTAGCCACTGGTATTGAAGAGCATAATGAGTATGGTTTAGCTTTTATAGAGGCTTGTGCTCTAATAAAAAAAGAATGTCCCGGAGTATCTTTATCGGGCGGAATATCTAACGTTTCATTTAGTTTTCGTGGAAACAATGTTTTAAGAGAGGCCATGCATTCGGTATTTCTTTATCACGCTATCAAAAATGGCTTGAACATGGGAATTGTTAATGCCGGTCAGTTAGCTATCTATGATGAGTTGCCAATGGAGCTTCGCGAAGCCATAGAAGATGTGGTTCTTAACAGAAAGAAAGACGCAACAGAAACACTTTTAAATCTTGCCTCTGAATATGCAGGAGACACAAGCAGCACCAAGGCAAAGCCAACCAATGAGTGGAGAGAATTAGAAGTAAATGAACGCCTAAAGCATTCTTTGGTTAGCGGCGTTGATACTCATGTAGTCGAGGATGTTGAGGAGGCAAGGCTTGCGGCACAAAAACCTCTGGATGTTATTGAGGGACCCCTCATGGATGGGATGAATAAGGTTGGCGATCTTTTTGGTGCAGGAAAAATGTTTCTTCCCCAGGTAATTAAATCTGCAAGAGTTATGAAAAAAGCTGTTGCCCATCTAGTGCCTTTTATTGAAGCAGAGCAGGGCGGTCAACAAATGGAATCCAATGGAAAGATTGTTTTAGCCACTGTTAAAGGCGACGTTCATGACATTGGTAAAAATATTGTTGGCGTAGTTTTGCAATGCAATAATTTTGAAGTTATTGATCTTGGTGTCATGGTTCCCACTGAAAAGATCTTGGATGTTGCTGAGAAAGAAAAATGCAATCTTGTTGGTCTGTCAGGACTAATAACCCCATCCCTAGATGAAATGGTGGGTGTTGCGAAAGAAATGGAAAGAAGAGGCTTCTCCATTCCTTTGCTAATAGGTGGCGCAACCACAAGCCCGGCTCACACATCAGTGAAAATTGATCCTGCATATAGCGGAACCGTGGTGTATGTAAAGGATGCATCACGCTCAGTAAATGTTGCCAAGCGGCTAATAAGAGAGCCGGATGCTTATGGTGCAGAAATTGCTATTGCTCACGAACACAAACGAGAAGCCCATGCATCAAGAGCAAAAACACCTTTAAGGAATTTTGAAGAAGCTTTCCAAAGAAAAGCAGCGCTTGATATGGCTAAAAAAACAATGCCTCCTTCAAGGCTTGGTATAACAGAGCTTCATCCCACCCTTGAAGACCTCGTTGATTTTATTGATTGGATGCCTTATTTCAATGCTTGGGAATTTAGTGGTCGATTTCCAGATATTTTAACTGACCCGGCCAAAGGCACAGAGGCCAAAAAGCTTTGGGATGACACCCAAAGAATATTAAAGCTTTTAATGAATGAGAATTGGCTTGTTCCAAAAGGAGTCATCGGAATATTTCCTGCGCGCTCTGTTGGCAATGCTATTGCTGTGCTTAAGCAAGATGGAACAAACGAAGAATTGCTTATTCATTGTCTTAGACAGCAAAAGGATAGGGAAGATCTTGATTCCCTCTCTTTGGCAGATTATTTGGACTATGAAAATGATTATATTGGGGCTTTTGCTGTCACTGCCGGACACGGAATAGAAGAGCACATTAAAAGATTTGAGGATGATTTAGACGATTACAGCGCGATCATATTAAAAGCCCTTGCTGATAGATTTGCCGAGGCTTTTGCCGAATGGGCCCATCAAAAAGTAAGAGCAGAATTATGGGGCTATGCCTCAGACGAAACTCTTAATAACGAAGAGCTGATAAGAGAAAAATTTCAAGGTATACGACCCGCCCCAGGATACCCATCATGCCCTGATCATAGGCAAAAACTAGATATTTGGTGTCTACTAGATGCTGAAAAAAGGACCGGAATTACTTTAACTGATTCACTAGCAATGTGGCCAACAGCAAGCGTCAGTGGTTTTTATTTTTCTCATCCAGATGCTAGATATTTTCAATTAGGAAGAATTGATAAAGATCAAGTGCAAGCATACTCAAAAGCAAGAAATGAGAGTATTGATGAAAATGAAACTTGGTTGGCTCCAGTACTGGGCTACTAAGAATCTTTAAGTGATTAAAAACCAAAATCTTTTATTAACAGTAATACTGATTTGTTCGACCGTTTTTGCTGATTTATCAAGCGACAACATTGAGAATGTTTTGGTTAGCGCCTCCATGATTCCCATCAACATTAATCAAACTTCTAAATCGGTTGATATCATAGATAGCAGTGAATTAGCCAGTTCCATAGCAACTGACATCACAGATTTATTAAGAAACATACCCGGTCTTGCTGTAAGCCAAACTGGGTCGCCTGGATCTCAAACCCAGATAAGACTGAGGGGAAGCGAGGCAAACCATATATTGGTGACAATTGATGGCATTGAAGCAAATAACGCAGGTCAAAACGATGAATTTACCTGGGGAACGCTTTCGCCAAATGACATAGAGAGAATTGAGATAATAAAAGGGCCCCAGAGCACGCTTTATGGCAGTGATGCCATGGCTGGAGTAATTAATATCATAACTAAGTTACCTAACAAACCCCTAGAGCTTAATGCCTATAGCGACATTGCAAGCTTTCAGACAACCAATACTGGTGTGAATTTTGGCATGCAAAGAGAGCGAGGGAGCTATCAAGTTGGTGTTAGCAACCTTAGTAGCAATGGTGCGAATATCTCAAGATCAGGCAAAGAGAGAGATGGGTATGAGAACACCAATCTCAACATAAAGTCTTATTTTATATTAAACAATCAAATAACCATTCATGGCAAAGCTCACAGAACTTTTGGATTCAGTGAATACGATGCTGATTTTGATTTTGATAGCATTATTGATGATGCTGACATGCATGCTAGGTTTAAAACAGATATCGCAGGAATAGAAGTTGGCTATTCACCTATATATTCAAAGTGGAATCATAAGCTTTTCGTAAATGATGCCGAGCACAGCAACCAAGATTATGTAGATGACATAATTGATATTTCAACAACATCCAACAAAAGGCAACTAAGGTTTATCAGCTCATTTGAGCTAAATAATCCTATTAATAGATTTTCAGTTTTATTCGAAAAAGAGGACGAAGACTATAGTCAAAAAGGCCCAGTAAATGATTTTGGAGAATTTGGTATTTTTGATCCCAATTATGACAGCAAGCGTGACGTCAAGAGCATAGCAGCAGAATACAGATCACAGATTAAAGAAAACCTTTTATTAGCACTAAGCAAGCGCCATGAAAAAAGTTCGGCATTTAAAAACTCTGAAACTTATACAGTCGAAGTTTCTTATAGCCTTAATGAAATGAATAAAATAAGGGTGCTTTATGGTACATCAACTAAAAATCCAACGTTTACCGAGCTTTTTGGATTTTATACAAATTTTGTTGGTAATCCGGATCTTATTCCAGAAGAAGCCTTGGGTTGGGAGCTAAGTCTTGATACCAGTATGCTTAACAGATCTGTAGAAAGCTCTATTTCAATATTCCACTCAGACTTAATAAACGAGATAGACGGAAACTTTATTGATCCCGTCTCACTTAGGTATACAGCCATAAACAAATTTGGCAAAAGTAAAAGACAAGGCATGGAGTGGAGCACACTAGTTAAAATAAACAATGATTTGGAAATGAATTGGTCATATACATATACAGACTCCAAACAACCAAAAATGTTGGAAAATTATGAAAGGGAATTGCGTCGACCCCGCAACCTTGGAAGCCTACGAGTTTCTTGGAAAAAGTTTAACAAATTAGATCTTAGAGCAGAGATTCAATATAACGGGTCTCAATTAGACTTCGCCTATCCAGATAGGATCTCAATGCCAAGCTTTACTGTTGCAAATCTGAGCACGGTTTATTTTTTTAACGATAACCTAGATATCTATTTTAGATTTGATAATCTCCTAAATGAGAAATATGAAGAAGTTTTTAGCTATAAGGCCCAAGGCATGTCAGCAAAACTTGGCGTCCGAATAAGGCTCTAAAATTAAGCACAGTAGAGATGGAAAATAAAATAGATCAGAAGCATAAACAAAAAATGCAACTACTTAAATCAAAAGTAGATGCTTCCATAGCTGCAGCCACCATCAAAAAGGGAGTGGGCATCCTTCTTACTGGTGATGGTAAGGGCAAGTCAAGCTCAGCATTAGGAATGGCTCTTAGGTCCCTAGGTTATGGATATAAGGTAGGAATAGTTCAGTTTATAAAGGGCGCACAACCCTCCGGGGAAGCAAAGTTTTTTAGCGAGATCGTTTCTAATGCGACCTTTTATCAAATGGGTACTGGCTTTACCTGGGAGACACAAGACCGATCCAAAGATGTTAAGGCCGCAGAAGCAAGCTGGGAGGTTGCTGCAAAGATGCTTTCAGATGATGCTTATCATCTTGTTATTTTGGATGAGCTTACCTACATGATTAGCTTTGGCTATTTAGATGAAGAAAGAGTTATAAAAGCTCTAACTCAGAGGCCAAAAAAACAATCCGTTGTTGTAACTGGAAGGGGCGGAGGCAAGGCCTTGAAGGATTGGGCTGACACTGTTTCGGAAGTAAGAGATATTAAACATGCCTTCAATTCAGGTATCATGGCACTAGAAGGAGTAGATTTTTAATTTAATGCTAAAAAACATATTCATTGTCCTTGCATTGCTTGCTATGAGCAGATTCATTGGATTGCCATCGAACTTTTCTCCTCTCTTAGCGTTTGCAGTTTTTATCCCGAGAATTACCGATAAAAAAAACTTGCAGATTCTGTTGCCGACTTTCATATTGCTTGCCACTAATTATTTCCTTGAACCAGTAAATATTTTCATTCTCCTATCAATTACTATGGTTTTTATTTTGACGCCCCTCTTGAGCATGGTTTCAAAAAATCTTGTATTTACAAGCGTATCATCAGTATTTATTTGGCACCTTATCGTTAATAGCTCTGTCTGGATAGTAAACGGCGGATCAATGATGGAAACTTTTTTGTTAGCAATTCCCTTTGATTTTAAGTTACTGATCAGCACCTGCCTTTATGTTGCAATGTTTTATAGTGTTGAAAAAATTTATTTTAATATTAGGACAGCAAGACGATGAGTTACGGCGCAAAAATCTATCTACTACCAGTCTTAGTAATTCCAATTTTTGTTTGTGCTAACAACCTTTCACCTGAAAAATGTTTAGCTATCGCTAGCGATGCTGATCGATTATCTTGTTATGACAGTTTATTTAAGCAAACCAGTTCTAGTACAAAAGAAGACGACCAATTGGTTTCATCCCAACAAGTAACAAGCTTGGTCCCTGAAAATTTTGGCCTAAAAGAAAAAATTACTGACGAAAATGTAGACACGGTTATTGATAAAGTTGCCTCTTTTACCAATTTAACTAATGGAAGAATGAAAATTAATTTAGAAAATGGCCAAACTTGGGTTACGAGCGAAGCGCTTGGTAGACTTAGAATCAAGGAACAGACTAATATTTCAATAACTGAGAGCAGATTTGGGGGCTATGTATTAAAGGCAAAGGATCAAAAAGGTTTTGTCAGAGTTAAGCGCATTAAATAGACCTAGATCATTAAATTGCTTATTTTTTGCTGTTGGTTTGTTTATCTCTGGCCTGATATTTAGCAATGATCAAAAACTACAGGAGTGCACTTTCTCAAGGGTTCCTATTCTTGGAAACTATTTTAAGTGTAGGCAATCATCAATTAGCGAAATTCTCTCTTTAGAAAAATACTGGAAGTCTGAGGACGATGCAGAGATTTGCCACTATTTCTATTTTCCACTTTCTGATCCAGCAGCCACTAAGGAGCTTCTGCTTGAAAACTATCTAATCATGCATAAAGAGTTACAATTCAGAAAAGTTGATTGCATAAAAGACCATAGAAATATTTTTTGGTACAGGGGTAAGCGCACTAAGAGCATGCTTGAAAAGTTAATTTACAAATACAATTTGGATTTAAAAAGTGATTAAATTATTTGCAGCTGCATGCCTATTTCTCATTACGGGACTAGCCGCCTTTTTTGTTTCATCTAATAAGAGCAAAACCCTCAAACTCATCACAAATTGGTTGTTGGTGTTCATAGGCCTCATTGCTTTAGATTTTTTCGCAGAAGCATTTGTTTTTGAGTGGCTTGATTGGAACGGCACTACTAAAAATGATTGGTTTTTTATGCTTTGGTGGGCAAGTGTTTTGTTTTGGTTTATTTACGGAACAAGAAAAATTTTTAGTCGTTAAAGTAAGTTTCCAGCATCATCCATTCGTCATATAAGCTTTACTTTCTTGGGTGTATAATTTCAATCCTGTGAAAAGCATAAGAAATTTTGTATTAATTGTTGGGTGGTCCATCCTGCTTTTAAGCGCTTTAGAGTTAGTTATTTCGGGGACAAATTTTCAGCTTTATTCCGCCCCAAGCAATGTCATAGGTTTCATTACGGGTGTATTTTTAATATGGCTGTCAATTGAAAAAGTTCATCCAGAGGGCTATAAGTTTTTCATTATATTTTTTATAACGTCTGTTTTATTTGGATTCATTGTTCCTTTCTTGGGGTTGTTGGGGTTTTTACTAACTGTTTTTGTGCTATGGTTTTTTCGAGATCCTGAAAGAATACCACCGTCCATTGAAGGGGTCGTATCTCCCGCAGATGGAGTTATCTGTAAGATAGATCAAGCAAGCCCTCCAAGGGAGTGTAGTTTTCCACAAGGAGATTTTTTAAGAATTTGCGTTTTCATGAATGTCTTTAACGTTCATGTAAACAGGTCTCCCATAAATGCCAAAGTTTCCGACATTATTTATGTCAAAGGAAAGTTCTTTAATGCCAGCTTAGATAAGGCCAGCGAGGATAATGAAAGAAATATTTTAGTGCTTGAAGACAGCCAATCTGAAAAAATAATTGTTGTACAAATTGCTGGATTGATAGCAAGAAGGATTCTCTCGTTTGTAAAACCACTTTCAAATTTAGCAATAGGCGAGAGATTTGGGCTGATAAGATTTGGTTCGCGTGTTGATGTATATCTTCCTAAAACATACACAACAGACTTGATAGAGGGTACAAAAGTAGTTGCAGGCGAAACAATTATTGCCAGAAAAGTATAATGCGCAAGATTAATGTTAGAAGCTTTATACCAAACCTAATTACCTTAACAGGGCTATGCTTTGGCCTAAGCTCTATAAGGTTTGCCTTTTTTGAAGAGTACAAAGCAAGCCTTATTTGCATTTTAATAGCTGGTGTTTGCGATGCGTTGGACGGGTTATTTTCTAGGATATTAAAAACACAATCTGAGCTCGGAGCAGAATTAGATTCCTTGGCAGATTTTTTAAGTTTTGGCGTAGCGCCCGGGATTCTGCTTTATTTGGGAGTCCTGAGTGGGCTTGAGATATGGGGTTATGTGGCAGTTACTGCGTATATTCTTTTTGCTTGCATCAGGTTAGCGGTATTTAATTTAAGCCAAAGTAAAGGCATCCAGTCTTCTTACAGAGGATATTTTATGGGCGTGCCAACTCCTGCGGGTGCGGGGCTCGTTCTTTTACCGCTCATACATTCTTTTTTAGGCTTTAATTGGGGAACAGAATACCTTCATGCTGCAGCAATTTATACAGGCATCATCGGAGCATTGATGGTGAGCGGCATGCCAACATTTTCTTTAAAGCAACTTAACCTGGTAATTGAGCGTAGGTATTATTTAAGGTTCTTTATTTTGTTTGTACTGATAGTGCTTCTTATTATTAATTTTCTTTGGCAGTTTATCTCAGTGGCAGGAGTTTTATATTTCTTAAGTCTCCCAGTGTCAGCCTTTGTTTACTATAAGACCAAGTAAAATATTTTCTTGACATCGTTGTCATATCTGCTAACTTTAAAGTCATAACTTAGGGTCGTCTCTATATCACCATCCCTTCCAAAGAAATTGGCGGCCCAAAAGTTATATTCTTACCCGTATAATTTCTTATAAGCAGCTTTAATTTTTGGTGCTAAGTATATCGATGAAATCAATGTTGGGATTGCCATCATTGCAAAAGAACCATCGATAATATTTATAGTGGCCTCCAATGATGCCACTGAAAAAATAACTACACACAAGATTAAAATCCATAAATAAGTTTTTTGGAACTTATCCCCAAAAATAAATCTGGAGCAGGCAGATCCGTAGTAAGAGTAGGTAAAGATTGTGCTAATACCGAAGCTGAGAGCGCAAATAAAGACACACCATAAACCAAACGGACCCAACAACTCTTCAAATGCTTTAGCGGTCAGACCAACGCCTATAAGATTTGAGTCAACCCAAACACCTGAGAGCAAAATGATTACCGCAGTCGCGGTGCATATAATCAAGGTATCAAATATTGGTCCAAGCATTGCAATCATTCCCTGATCTATAGGATTGTTGGTTTTAGCGGTTCCATGGATCATTGCTTCTGTACCAATGCCAGCCTCGTTACTGTATGCGCCCCTTTGGATGCCATAGATTAGTACTCCCATAAAGCTGCCACCAGCGACTGCTTTTCCGCTAAACGCATCAGCAAGAATCAGAGAAAAAACATCATCCAACATAGAAGCATGCATGAAGCCTGCTAGGAGTGCGCAAAATATATATAGACCTCCCATGAAAGGAACCAACCAAGCAGAAAAATTTGCTATTCTTTTTAGTCCCCCAAGAATTACGAATCCAGCTAGAGTTGCTAGGATCAATCCAGCGATGAGATTAAATTGAAACTCCGAAGAAAAATTTGAATGCGGATATAAAACTTCTCTAAAGATTTGAACTATTTGGTTGCTTTGCAGCGCAGGGAGCGCTCCAATCATTCCAAAAAATGCAAAAAAATATGCTAAAAACAAGAATTGTTTTGGCATAGCATTTTTAATTACATACATTGGGCCAGACAAAAACTCGCCTTTACTGTTCTGTTCTCTATACATGACTGATAAGGAACAAGTAAAAAACTTTGTACCCATTCCTACAATTGCAGTAATCCACATCCAAAAGATAGCCCCAGGGCCGGCAAGCTTTATTGCTAAAGCAACTCCAGCAATGTTTCCAAGACCAATAGTTCCTGAAAGAGATGTTGCTAACGCTTGATATCGAGAAATACTACCGGCGCCAACATTTGAACCACCCCTTAAGAGAAAGAAGCCCCTGGTGAAATTTTTAATTGGCACAAATCCAGAGTAGATCGTAAAAAACACTCCTGATCCCACCAGCAAGATTACCAACCATGGACCCCATGCTAGGTTAACGAAAATAGATGTTAGTTCAGTAAAGGTATTAGTCATTCTTTTTATAGGTTAGCTTGCCAGCAAGATAGGTTGCGTCAATATTTATTGTCTTTAAATTATCTATTGTTAGTGGACCATCAAGGATTACGAAGTCAGCTTGTTTGCCTACTACGATAGATCCTACCTCGTTATCAATGCCTGCAGCAATAGCAGGCAACAAAGTGTAGCTTTTAATAGCATCTTGTAAGCTCAATGCCTCTTTTGGAAACCAGACTCCTTGATATAAACCGTAAGGACTTGTTCTTAACACAGCATCAGCAAGTTGAACTAGAGGCGAGAGCGGGGCTGTTGGCCAATCAGATCCAAGCAGCAATCTATTCCCTGAGCCTTCGTTTAATGAGAACCACATATACGAAAATTTATCTCTTGCACCGATTCTTTCTTCAATGTATTTTCCTATTACACCAGTGCCATGGTTTGGCTGCATTGAAGGATATATTTCGAGGTTTTTAAATCTCTCTATGTCCTCTGGGCTAATAACCTCGATATGTTCAACTCTATTACCCACACCAATCACGCTCATTTTTTCAAACGAGTTAAGAGCAGCATTCACAGCATTATCACCAATTGCATGAATAGCCAATGGAATATTATTTTCATTTAGGTTCTTAACATAGGCATCAATTTTTTCAGCATTTATTAATAATTCTCCCCGGGTTTCAGCTGCATCTTCATAAGGAAGCAATAAGGAAGCTGTTCTTGTTGACAATACTCCATCAATGGTAATTTTAAAAAAACCAACTTTTATAAGACTTCCATTATTAGAATCAGAATAGTCATAGATATTTTTTAAATTTATAAATTCTGAAGCGCATTTTTCTGGTTCGCAACCTGATCTCAATCCATATACGATTCTAATTGGGAGAGATTTATTTCCTGCAAGCTTTTTGTATATCTCAAGTGTACTTAAGCTAGACATATCGTGAACGGACGTGATTCCAAATGAAGAGGCCAACTTAAGCGTGTTGGATATAGATTGTTCTGTTGGATGAAGTTGCTCAGCAAATTCCGGTAAATCATAAAGCAGACTCATGGCATCCTCAAATAGAAGTCCATTTGGCAAATTACTTATTGGATCAAGTTGAACACCTGGATAAGAATGAAATTCTTTTCCGTATTTGTTTTCCAAGATATTTAGGACAACCGAATTTACCCAAAATGAATGCCCATCGATATCCACTAAAGCAACAGGAATATTTATACCTAATTTATCAATATCACTAGCAAGCGGCAGCATTCCATTTTCGAGGGTATGATCCCATCTCCCTCCAATAAGCCATTTATTTTTAGGCACATCCTTTGCAGACTGTTTTATCATTCTAAGCCAGTCGGATCTTTTTGAAATTCCAAATAAATCTAGGCCCTGTACGTAAGCTGTACCGCTTGATATATGAATGTGAGAGTCAATAAACCCTGGAAGGATTGCTTTCCCAGAAGCATTTAATATCTTTGAATTGGGCCCAATATAATTATCAATTTCCAAATTAGACCCAACCGCAAGAAATTTACCGTTTTTTATTGCGATGGCTTGAGCTTCTTTGATTTCCTCTGAAACAGTAAAGATATTGGCATTCTTAATGACTAAATCAGCCTTCTCAAAAGCAGCAATTACTGAGATTTGGAGAAGCAGAAATGCAAAAACTAATTGGCGCACAATTTTCAAAATATAAAATAGGATTATAATCAAGAAACGTCTTAATTAGCTCAAGGGGGTGCTTTGCAAGACAAAATTTCTCTTTTAGATAAGTATACCAAGCGAAATGGTTCTATCTTTATCTCCGGAGTTCAGTCTTTGGTGAGATTGCCGTTGATTCAAAAAGACAAAGATGTATCAAATAAGCTCAATACTGCAGGATTTATTTCAGGATATAAAGGTTCTCCGTTAGGAGGCTATGATCTAGAACTTTCAAGAGCACAAAATTTTTTAGACGAGAAATCTATATTTCATCAACCCGGTTTAAACGAAGAAATTGCTGCAACTTCTGTTTGGGGGTCTCAGCAAGGAGAATTTCTAAATAGAGGGAAGTTTGATGGAGTATTTGGTATATGGTATGGGAAAGGCCCAGGTGTTGATAGGGCTATGGATGCCCTAAAACATGCAAACGCTGCAGGCACCTCTAAGCACGGAGGAGTTTTGGCCATTGCGGGCGACGATCATGGCGCCAAATCATCAACGCTGCCACATCAATCTGATCATAATTTTATAAGTGCGTTCATTCCATATTTGTACCCCTCTGGGGTCAATGACATAGTGCCCTATGGCTTATTGGGTATTGCTATGAGTCGGTTTAGCGGATGCTGGATTGGAATGAAAATTGTTTCAGATGTAGCCGATGCAGCTATGGTATACAACACAGATCTAGAATTTGGCGACATTATCATTCCAACAGAAGACTATTTCGGTGAATATACAGAGCTTTCACGGAATATTTATTATAAAGATACCCCTAGAGATCAAGATCACAGACTCCAACGAGTAAAAGGATTTGCTGCTCAAGCATTTGGAAGAGTTAATAGAATAGACGGGCCCATTTGGAAAAGCCCCAATGCAAAAATTGGCATTATCACATCTGGCAAGTCCTATAGCGACGTCAGGGAAGCATTGAGGTGGCTAAACATTGATGAAAATTCAGCTAATGACTTAGGAATCAGTCTCTATAAAGTTGGAATGCCATGGCCTTTAGAACCAGAGGGCATCCGAGAATTTTGCGAAGGCCTGGATCACGTTTTGGTGGTTGAAGAAAAAAGAGAACTGATCGAGCATCAAATAAAGTGGCAGCTCTATAATTGGAAAGAAGCCGCAAGACCAATAGTTGTTGGCAAACAAGATGAACATGGACAATGGCTGCTCCCGCCTGAAAATGATTTGCCTCTTGAGACAATTGTTGAAGTTGTAGCTAAGAGAATTTATAAAGCAACAAAAAGCTCCGATCTTTTAGATAGATTAGAATGGTTTAATAAAAGGCATCAAGAGCAGCGGTCCTTTCTCTCACCAATCCATAGAAATCCATATTTTTGCTCTGGTTGCCCTCACAATACCTCTACTCTTATTCCTGAAGAATCAAGATCATTGGGGGGCATAGGCTGCCATTACATGGCAGTAGATATGGACAGAGGAACAGAGCTTTTTACTCAAATGGGGGGAGAGGGCACACCTTGGATTGGGCAAGCACCCTTTTCAAAAGACACGCATATATTTGCAAATTTAGGTGATGGTACATATAAGCACTCAGGTGTGCTAGCCATTAGAGCGGCTATAGATGCCGACATAAATATTACATATAAAATTCTCTACAACGATGCAGTTGCGATGACCGGAGGCCAAGCCATTGGAAATAATTGGAATGTTCAAGGCATAACCAAACAACTTCTAGCAGAAGGAATTAAGAAAATTTACATACTTTCTGAGAATCCAAAGCAATACAAGAGCCTCCAATCAAAACATGTTATTTCAATGCATAGAGATAACATAATTAGAGCGCAAGAGCGCTTAAGAATGATTAAAGGGGTAAGCGCGCTTATTTTTGATCAGACATGTGCTGCTGAAAAAAGAAGAAGAAGGAAACGAGGCTTGCTTGAAGATCCTATTCAAAGAGTATTTATTAACCCTGAAATATGTGAGGGATGCGGAGACTGCTCGCTGCAGTCTAACTGTGTTTCAATTGAACCTCTTGAAACCACGCATGGCAGAAAGAGAAAGATTAATCAATCAAATTGCAATAAGGATTATTCATGCCTTAAAGGCTTTTGCCCATCCTTCATAACTGCAGATGTAGTACCAAAAAAAATAGCACTATCAGAGAACTTTCAAGCACTTGAAGAACCAGAGATTCGCCAGAAAGATGTAACCAATATTATGCTTACTGGGATAGGAGGAACGGGAGTATTAACTATCTCAGCGCTTTTGGGGATGGCCGCTCATATTGAAGGTAAAACTTCTACAACTCTTGATCTTACTGGGCTTGCTCAAAAAGGGGGTGCCGTTTGGTCGCATATAAAAATTTTTTCAACAGATAAAGAACCCTTTAGCCATAGAATTTCTCCTGCGAGCACTGATTTGCTGCTTGCTTGCGATCCAATAGTTGCAGTAAAAGAAGAAATTCAAGAAACGTTCTCCAATACTAAGACCTACTCTGTTGTAAATTCCTCGCTTTCTCCGGTCGCAGATTTTGTTAAAGAAAGAGATATCGCATTTATGGAAAAAGAGACTATTGATCTTATTAGAAAATCTTCTCTTGAATTAACTACAATTCTTCCAGCAACTAAAATTGCAGAAAATTTAAGCAATGATGCCATTGGCTCTAACTTAGTTATGTTAGGGGCAGCTTTTCAAGCCGGACTCATTCCTCTTAAAAGAGAAAGCATTGAAAAGGCTATTATTCTAAATAAGGCTGGCGTATCAAATAATATGTATTGCTTTAACTTGGGCAGGTCATATGTTCAAAATCCTCAACAAAAAATTTTTAGCAATTTAATAGAAACAAGCAAAGAAGAGTCTTTAGATCAGGTTTTATCTGAAAGGAAAGATCTTCTGATGAGTTATGGCAAGAGAGAGTTACAAAAGTATATTGATTCTTTTTCTGAGGCAAAAGAATTATTAAAAAATGAAATTAACCCTAATCCTATTTTAATTAGTTTAGCAAAAGAGATGTACAGGCTGATTGCTATCAAAGATGAATATCAAGTTGCAAAATTTCATTTGCAAAACTCAAAAGAGCTTGTGAATAGCTATGGAAGAAATTATACAAATCTTAACTTCTATCTTGCACCGCCCCTGCTATCTTTTATTAAAGACAAAAAAACCAAACGACCTAAGAAATTTAAGTTATCTGCATATTTTGCATTACCAATTTTTTATCTTTTGAGTTCATTTGAATTTTTACGAGGCACACCTTTCGATCTGTTTAAATATACCAAAGATCGAAAGATGGCATTACAACACCAAGAAATTTTCTTTAATGAATTGCGAAGCATTTCAGGTCAACAGCCAGGCACTAGATTGCAAAGCGTCAATAATCTTCTTGCGCGATCTGAAAAAGTGAAAGGATTTGGCCCAGTTAGAGAGGCTGCTTTTAATCAATTTATTAATTTCAGGAATTAATTAATTTTCTAGCAAAAAATATTTCAACTTTCAAAAGCATTGGCAGCCTTAGTGTCAATTCAAAATCTAATATGAGATAATTTTCGATCTTTAAAGCCATAGGAAAATATTCATGTCATCTATAGATAATCTCAAAGCTAGACTTAGCATCCCGGTTATAGGCGCTCCGCTTTTTATAATATCTAACCCTGATTTGGTGATTGCACAATGTAAAGCAGGTGTTGTTGGCTCTTTTCCAGCGCTTAATGCAAGACCTCAAAATGTCTTAGAAGAATGGATACTAAGGATAAAAGCAGAACTCTCAGATTTTCAAAACAACAATCCTGAACAAAAGGTTGCACCATTTGCGGTTAATCAAATATGTCACAACTCTAATGATAGGCTTTTTGGAGATATGGAGCTTTGTGTTAAGCACCAAGTTCCAATTATTATTACCTCTCTTAGGCCTCCAGAAGAAATAGTAAAAGAAGCCCACTCTTATGGAGGATTAGTTTTTCACGATGTAATCAGTGTAAAACATGCAAGGAAAGCTGCTGAGCAAGGGGTGGACGGTTTAATTTTGGTTTGTGCTGGAGCAGGCGGACATGCGGGCACGCTATCGCCTTTCGCCTTGGTAAGAGAAGTTAGAGAGTGGTTCGATGGTGCAATTATTCTTTCTGGATCTATTAGCGATGGATATTCTGTTGCGGCAGCAAAGATGCTTGGAGCAGACTTTGCATATATTGGAACAAGATTCATAGCTACCCAAGAAGCAAATGCTGAACCTGAATACAAGCAATGCCTAATCGAATGTGCAGCAGAGGATATTGTGTATTCGTCTTTGTTTACAGGGGTGCATGGAAATTACTTAAAACCCTCAGTTGTGAATGCTGGACTTGATCCAAATAATTTACCCGATGCTAATAAGTCTGCAATGAATTTTGGTTCAGGTGGAAACACCGATGCTAAAGCTTGGAAGGATATTTGGGGATCAGGCCAAGGCATTGGTTCGATTCAAGACGCTCCTCCCACAAGCGAGCTAATTGCTCGGTTGAATAGTGAATACTTAGAAGCAATTAAAAAATTCGGTTAGATTTATAAATCACCATCTCTTCGATGTTCGCTTCTTTGAACCTCAAACTGTTCGCCATACCTCGCCTCAAGTTTAGCTCTATTTTCCTCAATTACTTCAAAGGGGTCTAAGCTCAGGGCCATACATGCAGTTGACCAGTACCACATAATATCTCCAAGCTCTCTTTTCATATGATAAATATTTTCAGCATTTGGAGGTTTTCCCTGCAAAAACATTTTTTTAACTATTTCAGTAAATTCTCCAGTTTCTGCACTTAAACCAAGAGCTGCAGTTAAGAGCCTTGGTGAAAAAATTTTTGCTTGATCAATTTCATCAATTCTCTCTTTAAGAATTTCGCTTTCAAGACTAGGCTTGCTTGTAACCTTGGTCACGAAATCAGCATAGCTGTTTAAATACTCTCTAACCTTATCGCTCATATTTCTTTCCTTTCTTGTTTATATCGGAACATCTTCCCAGTTAACATTTTCAAATAATTCAGCAGTCGTTGCTCTTACCTTATTAAGTACCTCTTTTTTTAGAATATCCATACCTGATATCAATGCATAGTCATTTAGATTTCTGACAGTTCCTAGACCGTAGCCACCCAAAGAAAAACCTTCAACTAAATTGGAAAGTCTATCAATACTCTTTTTCTCTAACTCATGCCATTTGATAGATCTATTTTTATCTTCTTCTGGGGCCCAATGAAGCGGCCTTTTGTTGCTTTCATGATTTGTATACAAATGAAATATAGGCAGATCGCTCATGTGGAAAGCTGAGTAACCATGGGTAAACAGCCGCAACATAAGAGAAAGCTCTTCTCCATAAAAATAATAATATTGATCATAGGGAATTTCTCTTATCATTTTTCCTTCAGCAAAAAGACACCCCGCAGCGAGCAGATAGCCATGCGATATGCCTTGCTTATTTGTTCTGAGACCAATCTGTCTTGAAAATCGATCTCTCATGAAAAGACTATCTTTTCTATATGCTATGGGAAGAATATTTTTATCAGCAGTCTGTTTGACAAAAGAGCGAAGCTTTGGATCATAATCAAACGCCCGAGGGTAGCCCGTTAGGAAAGGTTTTTTGTGATAGTGGCTTTTTTGTCCATGCGATTTAATTTTTTCTAAAGCGTCAATCAGCTGCATGTCCCAGCTTTCGCTAAACAATGTATGAGAATCAATTTGCAAGAAATATTTTTCATCGCTAAACAAATCCTGGATTCTTGATCTAGCCCAGCAAGGCCCTCGGGAAAATATCGTTTCCACATGCTCGTACCTGATTTGATTTTGAAAGCATAAATTGCTGAGATCCAGCGGTTCGTCAGATTGATCACAAATCCCAAAAACCAAAGAATCTTTGTTGGCTGCCTTACTAAAACAGTCCTCAATAGTATTTTTTAGGAGAGGGTCTTGGTAAGAAGCTATTGAAACAAAGATTTGCATGCTGATAATTAGACATAACTAGCATACAATTATAATGAGTTATGGCACAAGAATTTCCAAAAAAAATCTCTGATAACGTGTTGATGTTTTCTGCTGATCCAATTGTATATTTGGTTTCAGATTTTTTGTCTGATGAAGAATGCTCTGCATTCATTGCCGTTTCTGAAAATAAAATGCAAAGAGCTACAGTTATTGGAGAAGAGAAGCATGTTGTCCACGCCAGCCGCACCAATAGCTTTTGTTGGATAGAGCACGATGCCAACGATATTATTCATGAGGTTAGCAAAAGATTTTCGATTCTAGTACAAATGCCTATTAGAAATGCTGAGCAGTTTCAAGTGGTTCACTATTTGCCAGGCACAGAGTATAAGGCTCATTTTGATTCTTTTGATTACTCTACTCCTGATGGAAAGAAGAATTGGGAGCCAGGTGGGCAGAGAATGGTTACCGCTCTTGCTTATTTAAATGAAGTTGAAGCCGGAGGAGAGACCGGTTTTCCTGAGCTAGACGTTGAAATAAAACCAAAAAAAGGCGATTGCTTAGTTTTCCACAACACTCTCGCTAACTCCACAGACATACATCCTCGATCTCTGCATGCTGGAATGCCTGTTATTTCTGGAGAGAAATGGGCGGTTAATTTATGGTTCAGAGAGCGGCTTAGGTATTAGCTTTTTATTTTAAGCGATTCTTGGCTTACTAAAATATTATAAAGATGGTCTTGAGCTTCTGGCTTTAGTTGAGCAACCCCCATGGTGAGCACATCAATAATTGCCATATAACCCAATCTCGAGGTCAAAGGCTTACTGATTCTTGCTCCATCTCCTCCCGCATTAACTTCAAGCGGTATATCGCATATTTTTGATACTGGAGATCCCTTGGGCATTATGCCAATTACTTTTACGCCTGTTTTTTTAACAGTTTTAATGCTTTCAACTAGCGCTGCTGTCGTGCCAGAGTGTGAAATAGCCACCACCACATCATTTTTGTTTAGAGAGTTTGCAGACATAAACTGTATATGTGGGTCTGAGATGCAAGAGGACGGTATCTTAAGTCTAAAGAATTTATGTTGAGCATCCATGGCAACTGGAGCTGATCCTCCAAATGCATAGAATTCTACTCTGTTTGCATTTGCCAAAGCTTCAATCGCTTCTTCAAGAAGATCCTGTGATAGTTGAGACTGTATGTTTAATATTTCACTGATTGTTGTTTCAAAAACTTTTTCGGTTAAATCAAAAATACTATCGTCATCATTAATTTCATAAGCTTCAAAATAATCATCTGCAGCCAACTGTCTGGCTAAAGTATTTTTAAATTCTGAAAATCCTGAAAACCCAAGAGCTTTACAAAACCTATTAATGGAGGGCTCGCTCACTCCAATAGCCTCAGCAGCTTCTGCCATCTTTAATCGCGATAACTGATTGGAGTGCTCCATGGCAAAACTTGCTACTTTTTTTTCTGATTTCCTTAGATCGGAAAAGCTTTTTTCAATAAGTCTCAATAATTTTGTTTGCATAAGCTAAGAATAACCTCATAGTCTTGTAAAATAAATTCCTCATGGATGTTTCCCATATTTTAGATGAGCTTAATGATGCTCAACGTGATGCTGTTACTTCAGATGATCAATACCTCTTGGTTTTGGCAGGTGCTGGGTCTGGCAAAACACGAGTGCTTGTTCATAGAGTTGCGTGGCAAATTCAAGCGCAAGGCATAAACCCATATAGTGTTCTAGCAGTAACATTTACTAATAAAGCTGCCAGCGAGATGTCTCAGAGAATACAGGCAATGCTTCAAAATCCAGTCCCCGAGCTTTGGTGCGGAACCTTTCATGGTATAGCGCACCGAACCTTAAAGATGTTTTACAAAGAAGCTCATTTGCCCTCCGGATTCTCTGTTATTGATGCTGATGATCAGCTTCGAATCGTTAAAAGAATAATGAAGGATGAAAAGCTCGATGATGCATTGTGGCCTCCAAAGCAAATTCAATGGCTCATGAATTCATGGAAAGAAGAAGGCAAAAGAGCAAAATCCATTAATGCGGGAAATGATCTTCAAAAAAAAGCAGCTCTTCAAGTTTATACCCAGTATGAAAAGAAATGTATAGATGAGGGTTTGGTTGATTTTGCCGAGCTACTTCTTAAATCCTTTGAGCTAGTGAAAGATAATGCAGTGGTGAAGGCTTATTTTCATAAGCGCTTTACAAGTGTTTTGGTTGATGAATTTCAAGACACCAATACCATTCAATTTAAATGGCTTTTAGAAATACTTTCCAAAGATACTTTCGTCACAGCTGTCGGCGATGATGATCAGTCAATATATGGCTGGAGAGGGGCAAGAGCTGAGAATATTTTGGGTTTTGAAAAAAATTTCAAACCAGCAAAGACTGTTAGGCTTGAACAAAACTATCGATCCACTTCTGTCATTTTAGATGCAGCAAATGCTCTAATCAGCAATAATCAAAATAGACTCGGAAAGAATCTTTGGACGGATTCAAACAAGGGGGAACCAATAACTCTCTATCAAGCTTATCATGAGCAAGATGAAGCACGTTACATAGCCGATACGATTAAAAACTGGATGAACTCTGGCGGATCGTATGGTGAGGCAGCAGTGATATATAGATCGAATGCACAATCTCGTGCTATTGAGGAAGCCCTACTTAGAATCAGGATACCTTATAGAATTTATGGGGGAACGCGTTTCTATGAAAGGCTAGAAATAAAAAATGCAATCAGCTATATGAAGCTTGCTTTTAATCCTGCTGACAACCTATCCTTTGAAAGAGCCATAAGCAATCCCCCTAGAGGTATTGGCCAAAAGACATTGCAAAACATTAGAGATGCCTCTATAAAATTCGGCACATCAAATTTTTCAGCTGCAGGCAGGATGTCCCAAGAGGGCTTGCTTCCAACTAAAGCAAAAAACTCTATTGATACATTCTTAGCATTTATTGAAGATATCAAAAATAATCTAACAGAGCTTTCCCTATCAGAGACCATTGATAGACTGATTAATTTTTCAGGACTAATAGAATTGTACGAAAAAGAGAAAGGCGAAAAAGGCAAAACAAGGATCGAAAACTTAGAAGAGCTAGTAACAGCAGCCAAAATATTTGAAGATGACTTTCCCAGGGACGCCGCTCTAAAAGACATTGCCCAAACATTTTTAGATAATGTTTCTTTGGATGCTGGAGATGCTCAGGCTAGTGCGCATGAAGACGCTGTCCAACTTATGACCCTTCATTCAGCAAAAGGGTTGGAGTTTCCTTTGGTTTTTATAAGCGGCTTAGAGGAGACTCTCTTCCCTCATATCCGCTCAATGGATTCTCCGGACCAATTAGAGGAAGAAAGAAGGCTTTGTTACGTAGGCATAACTCGCGCAAAACAAAAGCTTTATATAACCTATGCTGAAATTAGAAAGATTCATGGATCCGATGTATTTAATCCTCCCTCAAGATTCATCAGAGAAATCCCACCCGAATTGATGGACGAGGTAAGACCCAGAGCCTCAGTAACTATGTCTTTTGAAAGGAAAGCCACCCAGGCACCAAAAGATTTCAAAATTAGTGAGGGAATTTCATTGGGTCAGCGCGTAGCCCACAAGAAATTTGGGCAAGGAATAGTGTTAAACTACGAAGGAGCTGGTGATAGCGCTAGAGTTCAAATCAATTTTGATAATGTCGGAAGCAAGTGGCTGGTATTATCTTTTGCAAATCTAGAGGTTTTATGAATAAAAGTTTTTTTATAATATTATCGATTCTTATTTTCAGTGGCTGTAGCAGCGACTCTGTCAACCAAGCAAGCGAAGCAAAAGAAAGATTTACCTGGTCTTTGGTTACAACTTGGCCTAAAAACTATCCTGGTTTGGGGATGGCTCCAGAAAGATTTGCAAATCTAGTTGATGAGATGTCTGAAGGTCGTTTAAAAATCAAAGTGTTTGGAGCTGGTGAACTGGTCCCAGCTATGGGTGTTTTTGATGCAGTCTCAAATGGTTCAGCTGAAATGGGACATGGAGGAGCTTATTATTGGAAAGGCAAGATTCCTGCAGCACAATTTTTTGCTGGGGTTCCATTTGGCCTCACTGCTGATGAAATTAATGCATGGGTAAATAGAGGGGGAGGCCAAGAGCTTTGGCAGGACTTATACAGACCCTTTAATTTACTGCCGCTTCCTGGAGGAAACACAGGCACACAAATGTTTGGATGGTTTAATAAGGAAATAAAATCCCTTGAAGACATTAGAGGGCTAAAAATGAGAATACCTGGCATAGGAGGTGAAGTTTTCCAAAGAGCTGGAGGGGTGCCAGTTAATATTCCTGGAGGAGAGCTCTATACTGCCTTACAAACTGGAACCATAGATGCCACCGAGTGGGTTGGCCCATACAATGATCTGGCATTTGGTTTTCATCAAATAGCAGATTATTACTACTATCCAGGTTGGCATGAGCCAGGTTCAATGTTGGAGTTTATGATTAATCTAGATGCATGGAATAAACTGCCAGAGACATTAAAAGTAATTGTAAAAACAGCAGCCCAAGCTGTTAATCAAGATCTATTAGATGAATATACCGCCATGAACAACAAGGCATTGCAGGAGCTAGTTAGTAAATACGGAGTTAATTTATTGCCATTACCTGAGGAAGTTTTAAAAGAGTTTAAAGATATTTCTGAAACCGTGTTGGATGAGTTAGCAGCTGAAGATACAGAATTTAAAAAAGTTTATGAGCACTTTAAAGAATTTAAAAACAATGTGACAAATTATCACAATATCTCAGAGGATGCTTTTGTTAAGATTCGATCTATCGAATGAGTAATCCAATTCTTAAACAGCTAGGACATCAAGCATATGAACCCACCATCCAAAGAATGGTGGACCTGGTTTCATTAGAACTTTTTGAAGAAGAGATATGGTTTTTATCTCATCCGCCTGTTTATACTTTAGGTACCGCGGCAAGCAAGGAACATATTCTCAACCCAAAAAATATCGAAATCATTCAAACAGATAGGGGAGGCGAGGTAACCTATCATGGTCCAGGGCAGCTTGTTATTTATTTTTTGATAGATGTAAAAAAAAGAAACCTAGGGCCAAGAAAATTAGTAGAAATGCTAGAGAATTATTTATTAGCCTTGTTAAAAGAATACAAAATAGACGGCAGTTTAATATGCGGATCTCCGGGCGTTTATGTCAACCATGCTAAGATTGCATCTATTGGGTTGCGCATCAAAAAAGGCAGGTCTTATCATGGAATTAGCTTAAATACGGATATGGATCTTTCGCCATTTTATGGAATAAATCCATGCGGCTATAAGGGTTTGCAAGTAACGCAGTTAGTAGATCTTAATAAAGACGCAAAATTCCCTGATGTTGAAAAACGAGCAATGGCATTAGCAAAAGAATTATTTAAATAAACAATGGAAATAATCCCTACTAAAAAAATTGTTAACAGAGACGGCATTAAGGCTATAAAAAATGGCCAAAAAAATAATGCCAACTCTCAGATTCCTGTCGAGAAAAAGCCTGACTGGATTAGAGTTAAAGCTACTTTTGACCCTAATTTTCATAAAGTAAAAAGCCAAGTAAAAAACAAGAAACTCTACACTGTCTGCGAGGAGGCTATGTGTCCAAACATTTCTGAATGTTGGTCGCATGGAACAGCTACCTTTATGCTTATGGGAGGCGTTTGTACCAGGGCATGCAAATTTTGTTCCGTTGACACAGGTAACCCAAAAGGTTGGTTAGATGCTGATGAGCCCAAAAACACCGCTTATGCTGTAAAGGAAATGGGCCTTAAATACGTAGTTCTAACCTCGGTCAATAGAGATGATCTTGCAGACGGCGGAGCCGAGCATTATGCAAAGACAGTCAAGGCAATCAAAGAAATTATGCCTGAGACAGCTGTTGAGGCTTTAACTCCAGATTTTAAAGGCATTAAAGGCAGCATTGATACAATCGTAAATTCAGGAATTGAGGTTTTTGCTCAAAACCTCGAAACAGTTAAAAGATTAACCCACCCAGTCCGTGACCCACGTGCTGGTTACGAGCAAACATTAGATGTTTTGTATACAGCAAAGACAATCAATCCAAGAGTGCTTACCAAAACAAGCCTTATACTTGGTTTGGGCGAAGAGCGTGATGAGGTTGAGTCAGCTATGGATGACTTAATCAAAAATAATGTTGATATTCTTACCCTAGGGCAATATTTGCGTCCAACCGTAAACCATTTGCCAGTCAAGAAATGGGTAACGCCAAAAGAGTTTCAAGAATTCAGAGATATTGGTTTGGCTAAAGGCTTTCTCGAAGTCGTCTCTGGACCAATGGTTAGATCTAGCTATAGAGCTGAGAGAGCTTTAGAAAAAAATAATGCAGGATTATAAGATCTATAAAACTAACCAAGGCATTATCAAAACCATTATTAGCACTAGCAATTGAATGCCAATAAATGGCAGGACACCCGCATAGATATCTTTGGTTTTCACTTCTGCAGGAGCAACTCCTCGTAAATAGAATAAAGAAAATCCGAATGGTGGAGTTAAAAATGATGTCTGTAAGATGATGGCAAATAATATTGATAGCCATACAGGATCAATACCAAGCATTAGAAGAGGAGGAGCCACTAAAGGAATAAATACATAGCAAATCTCAATAAAATCTAAAATAAAACCTAGAAGAAAAATAAAGAACATCACAAAAAATAAAGCTCCAAATATGCCTCCAGGCAACAATCCAAAGATTGCCTCCATTAACTCATCTCCCCCAAGTCCTCTAAATATTAAGGAAAATATAGATGCGCCAATTAGAATGGCAAATATCATAGCTGTGATTGTTGCAGTTTTATAACTTATTTCCTTGCTTTCACTCCAACCAATTTTTTTTCTGCAGCCTGCAATAAATAACGCCCCCAAAGCACCCATTCCGGCAGCTTCTGTTGGAGTGGCAACTCCAGAAACAATTGAGCCTAGCACTAATAAGATTAAGCTGATTGGCATTAATAAGGAGCCCAACCAATCTATTTCAGAATACTCATCCGCATTAGTTATCTCTTTTCCATGCTTCATAAAAATTACGTAAATCAAGAAGCCAATGCCGATGAGTGCTCCTGGAACAATGGCGCCAATAAATAAATCTCCAACTGAAACAGTTTCCTGAGAAAAAATTCCCATATTGTTTTGTGCTTTCTGATAGGCATTAGACATAACATCTCCTAATAGAACCAAAGCAATAGAGGGTGGAATAATTTGCCCCAAAGTTCCTGTGGCAGCAATCAATCCCGTGGAAAACTTTACTTGATAGCCTTGCTTGAGCATGACAGGAAGAGACATTAAGCCCATCGTTACAACAGTTGCTCCAACAATGCCAGTGCTTGCTGCAAGCAAACCCCCCACAACTACGATCGATATTGCCAAACCATTTCTTAGTCTAGAAAAAGCTTTGGCAAAATCTGAAAGCATTTGTGCTGCAATCCCAGATTTTTCAAGCACTACTCCCATAAAAATGAATAAAGGCACTGCTAGCAATGTTTGATTATTCATAATCCCAAAGATTCTTATGGGAATAGTCTTTAATAGGCCGATATCAAAGTAACCAAAGAAAGAGACTATTAGTCCAAATAATATGGAGCCGCCTGCTAATGTAAAGGCAACGGGATAACCCAGCAATAGCGCAGCACAAATCACAATAACAAAGAAAATTGGGATTATTTCCATCCGGACACAACTTCTTTTAAAAAGGATGCACTAAGCAACAAAGGAAATAAAAACACTATTGTTTTTTGGATATAAACTAATGGAAGCCCCCCTGGCTCTGTTGATGTCTCCATAATTTTCCAAGACGCTATCACAAAGTCTATTGAATAGAATCCAGTTACAATTATGGTGGGAAGCAAAAATAATATTGAACCAATAAAATTAACTCTTTTTTTAAACAAGGGCAGGCTCTCTCTATAAAAAATATCCACTCTTACATGTTCATCATCCTGATAGGCCCATGCAGAACAACCAAGAAAAATAATGGCATGCAGATAAAGGATTAGTTCTTGCATAGCAGGCTGCCCGATGCCTAACAAGTATCTGCTCATTACTACGATAAAGTTTAGAGCCACTAACGCAAGCAACAAAAGAGCAAAAAATCTCCCTACTTTTTTTATCATTTGCTCTATCTTAAATATATTTAGTTAAAATAAAACCATGATTGTTATTCTTTCACCAGCCAAAACACTTGATTACACGATTGAAAATCCTGATAGTTTTTCAAAGCCAGTTTTTTTAAAAGAATCCAAAGAATTAATTGCCAACTTAAAATTGAAAGAACCGCATGAAATTGCTTCATTAATGCATCTAAGTGACAAACTGTCAGTTCTTAATTTTGAGAGATTCCAATCCTGGAAGGGTAAAACTTCGGTAAGCCAAGATAGCAAATCAGCTATTTCTGTTTTTAAGGGAGAAGTTTACCAAGGACTAGACGCTGGAACGCTTACAAAGGATGGACTTAAATTTGCACAAAGACATTTAAGAATCTTGTCTGGACTTTATGGACAATTAAAGCCACTAGATATTATTGAGCCTTATCGCTTGGAAATGGGAACAAAGCTTTCTAACAACAAAGGAAAGAACCTTTATGAATTCTGGGACAACAAAGTTATAAAGCACATTGCAAAAGAACTGGATGACATGGGATCAAATTTATTAATTAATTTGGCATCGGTTGAGTATTCCTCAGTCCTTGGAAAAATTCCTGAAACAATACAAGTTGTGTCACCAGTATTCAAAGACAAGAAGGGCAGCAAGCACAAGATAGTTAGCTTTTATGCTAAAAAAGCAAGAGGCGTTATGGCAAGATGGATCATTGATAACAAAATAATAAATGCCGCCAAGTTAAGCGCATTTTCAGAAGACGGATATTATTTTTCTAAAAGCGAGTCTACTGAATCAATGCCAGTATTCTTAAGGGACTAATCCTTCTTTTTCCCAGAAAGACTTTAGTTCAGCCAAATCATCAAAGTCAGCTACTGATTTTGTTGCAAAAGCCGAAAGCGCTTTCTCCATATCGTTAGAGCTTATGAGGGCAGCATTCCACATTGCATGATATTCAAGAGCATCATCAACCGAATTGTCTCTAGCGTAATTAAGCTGTTTTTTTATGACCCTTGTTACCAATGGAGATTTAGACGCTATTTCTTTAGCAATTTTTAGACCCTCATTGATTAAGCTTTCTTGGTTTGGAAATACTTTATTTACTAAGCCAAGTTTTTCTGCTTCCGTGGCATCAAATTTTCGACCGGTGAAGGCAAGCTCTTTAACATGCGAGAAAGGCATCAGTTTCGGAAGTCTTTGAAGCGTTCCTACGTCTGCAGCTAACCCGACATCTACTTCTGCTATTTTAAAAAAAGCATCTTTGTTGCAATACCTAAGATCGCAGGCTGCAACCATATCTATTGCACCGCCTATACATGCACCTTGGATCAAAGCAATGGTTGGCATTCTGCATTTTTCTAGAGCAGTGAAAGCATTTTGCAGCTCAAGAATCTCATGATAAAAAGCCTCGCGCATTCTTGCTGGATCTTTTTTTTCAGTGTCTTTTCCTTGAACAAAATTAGCAAAATCCATTCCCGCAGAAAAATGTTTTCCTTCAGCTTTCAATACCAAGACCCTAGCTTTTGAATCTTTGTCAGCTTTCTTAATAATTTCTGGCAATTCTTTCCAAAAAAGCCTTGTCATAGTGTTGAGTTCGTCACCTCTACACATTGTGATGAAGCCAATATTATCGACAACCTCAAAATTGAAGCATGAGTAGTCAGCCATTTATGAATTGGTTTTAAGGTTTTTTACTATTTCAAGCATCTTATCTACAAGCTCAAAAGTTTTGTGATGAGGCAGCACCACTTTTCTATCTTTTGATAGCATTTTCAAACCCTTTTCAAGTTCTTCTAGTTTATTGTTTTTATCTTCAGACATAATTTACCAATTTTTGTGGATAAAAATTATAATAGCTCCGCACCATGAAAGCATCTTTTTATTTTTTGATATCGTCTTTTATTAGTCTATTTCTTCACGCGGACAATAAGCAGGATGATAGAACGCTAGCTGTTTTATATTCACAGACATCAGCTGAACATATGGCAAGTTCCATTCAAACTTATCAATCTATGCAAAGCTTACTACCAATTGCAATTGAAGATAAATCTTGGAATGCTTTGGTTAATATTCCCAGCAATCCAGATAATCCGCCAGCTATCATATTAGATGTTGATGATACGGTGCTTGATAACTCACCTTATGAAGCCAGGGTTATAAAAACTGGTAAAAACTATCCTCACGGCTGGGATGAATGGTGCAACGAAGCTCAGGCAGAAGCCATTCCTGGGGTGATTGATTTCTTGCATGAGGCTATAGATAGAGGCGTCACGATATTCTATGTTACTAATAGAAAATCTTACCTTGAGCAAGCAACCCGCACAAACTTTAAAAAACTCGGCATCCCGCTTGAAGACAGTTTTGATAATTTGCTGACCAGGAATGAGAATGGCTGGGATTCAAACAAAACCTCTCGCAGAGAACTTATTGCAAAAAATTATAGAGTTATATTCCAAGTTGGCGATAATCTTGGTGATTTTATTGACGAAGCTGAAAATAAATCTTCGCCCAAACAAAGAAAAGAAGTAGTAAATAAATACAAGGAGCGCTGGGGCAAAACTTGGTTTGTTATTGAGAACCCCACTTATGGTGATTGGGAAGGAGCTCTATATAATTTCCAATTCAATCAGCCTCAAAGCGATATTTTAGATATCAGAAACAATGCATTAAATGAAAAGTAAGATTTTTATACTCATCATCGTTATTATCTCCCTGTTATGCATTTATTTATTTTCAAGCTCTAAAGACAAAACTCTTATAGGAAATCAAACCAACCATCAATTAATGCCCTTGGTTCAAAAAGAAACAACAAGGCCACCAAAAAAAATTATTCTCTTGATAGGCGATGGCATGGGAATTAATCACACAACGATTGGCAGATTTCATCTTGGAGGGCCTAACTTTAATATGGGTGTTGATCGAATGCCAATTCACGGAATGGTAACGAATCATTCCTTTAATTCTCTATACATCGATTCTGCAGCCTCGGCAACGGCATGGGCTACTGGAACGAGAACTATTAATGGATTTATTGGGGTCGATCACAAGAAGAGGAATGTAACAAATATCACAGAATTGTTAGCCACCCATGATTATATTTCTGGCTTAGTAGCCACATCATCCTTAACCCATGCTACTCCTGCCGCCCATTATGCTCATGTTGATAGCCGATACAAAGAAGAAGAGATAGCCTCTCAACTGATGACCTCAGATATTAGGATAGCACTGGGCGGTGGCCAAGAATTTTTCAACCTTGAAGAAAATGAGAACGCAACAATCATACTTAATCCTGAGCAACTAGAGGATAAAGTTTTAGGTTCTCAAAGAATCATCGGTCTTTTTGCGCAAGATGGAATTAAAAGAAGTGTTGGGCCAACTCAATTGGCTATGAGCAAGTCAGCACTAAGTTTTTTAGAAAAGAATTCAGAATGCGGCAAATATTTTTTAATGTCAGAGGGCAGTCAAATAGACTGGGCATCTCATGACAATGATTTACCAGCAATGCTAGTTGAGTTGGCTGACTTTAATGATACGGTCAATTATATGCTTGATTTTGCTTCTGCCAGAGATGATGTGTTGGTAATTGTTTCTTCTGATCATGAGACAGGAGGCTTAACTTTGCTTGACCAAGAAAAAGACTATGTTATTTCAAAATGGAATACTGACAGCCACTCACTCAATCAAGTTGCAATTTATGCATACGGCCCTGGGGCATCACAATTTGCAGGCAAGGTTGATCAAACAGAAATATTCGCAAAGATCGCTGATCTTGCTGACAAGACAAGTTGTTCCATAGATTGATGAATGTTCCTGATATTCTTTCTCTAGATAACCTAATTAGACCTATCTACGAGAAAGCATCTAAAAAGATCATGGATGTATATCGCTCTGATAACCTTGATATCCAAAGCAAATTAGATAGCAGCCCAGTGACCAGGGCTGATCTTTTATCTCATCAAGAATTAAAGTTGGGTCTTCAGGCTGTTTCAGAAAACATCCCAGTATTGTCTGAAGAAGAAAAATATCCTTCCGTTGTACCCGATACTTTTTGGTTAATAGATCCACTGGATGGCACGAAAGAATTCATAAATAAATCTGATGAATTCACTGTAAACATAGCCCTTATTCATAACAAAAAGCCAGTATATGGATTTGTTGGGGCTCCTGCTATTAACAAAGTATGGACTTCCAACTCCATAAAAAAACCAATGTCAAAAAAAAGTAACTTAAAAAATACATTAAGAGTGGTAGGGAGCAAAAGCCACCAAACCAATTTAGACAGCGCTTTTTCAGAGCATTTATTGATTCATAATATCCCACATGAATATAGAACTTATGGAAGTTCTCTAAAAATATGTATGCTTGCATCTGGAGAAGCCGATCTTTATCCTCGTTTTGGCCCAACTAGCGAATGGGATATTGCTGCTGCTCACGCAGTTTTGCTTGCAGCTGGAGGTGATATTTTAAATATTTCTTGCCTTGAGCCCCTTGAATATGGCAAAACAGATACTACCTTAAATCCATACTTTGTAGCTTTTGCTGCATCATTGGATCATGCCGCAGTCAATAAAATATTTAATGAATTTAGCTATAATTGAAAAAATTAGATAAAATCTCGCATCCTATGGGACTTATTGCTTTATAAATGGGAACAGAGCTTCAAAAAATAGAGTTGCAGACTCCTGGAAAAGATATTGAATCTTACCTTGCCTGCGTTCATTCGATTCCTATTTTGACCCCTGAACAAGAAAAAGAGCTTGCATATAAGCTGTATGAAAATGATGATCTTGATGCCGCAAGGCAATTAGTCCTATCTCATTTGCGATTCGTTGTGCATATTGCGAGGTCTTATTCTGGTTACGGCTTGCCAATCGCTGATGTTATTCAAGAGGGAAATGTTGGATTAATGAAGGCAGTTGATAGGTTTGATCCCAACAAGGGCGTAAGACTTGTTTCCTTTGCCGTGCATTGGATTAAAGCTGAGATCCACGAATATATTTTAAAAAATTGGAGAATGGTGAAAATCGCCACTACCAAAGCACAAAGAAAATTATTTTTTAATTTACGCAGCAGGAAGAAGGGCCTTGATTGGCTTACTAAAGATGAAGCAGAAAAAATTGCTAAAGATTTAGATGTTGATATTAAAGATGTTTATCACATGGAAAATAGACTCTCGGCAGGAGATGCATCTTTTGACGGCCCACCCGATGACGACGACGAAGCTTCCATAGCACCAGTTCATTTTTTAGAAGATATGAGATATAACCCAGAAGAGGTTATCGCAGAAGAAGAATTTAATCTTCATAATCAAAAAGAGCTTTCAGAAGCCATCACAACATTAGATGATAGAAGTAAGGATATTATTTTTAGACGTTACTTGTCTGAAGATAAGGTAACGCTTCATGATCTGGCTGCAGAATATGAAGTTTCTGCTGAAAGAATCAGGCAAATTGAAAATGCTGCCCTTAAAAAATTAAAGTCTGCAATGTCAAGTGCTGCCTAATGTCTGATATTGAATTTCAATTAAATGGCAAAAAATTAAAAAAAAATATTCCTCTCAGTCTCCAAGATCTTGTCGAAGAGCTTAATCTTCAAAGAAAAAAAATTGCCATTGAAGTAGATGGAGAAATTATTCCCAAATCCCTTCATCATTCCACTCAAGTGCAAGCGGGAGCAAAAATTGAAATTGTTCACGCAGTAGGAGGAGGGTAATGGACGATCCATTAATTATAGGAAGCAGATCATTTAATTCAAGATTGCTAGTTGGTACCGGTAAATACAAAGACTTAGAAGAAACCAAAGCTGCCATCACATCATCAGGCGCTGAGATTGTTACAGTTGCAATTAGAAGGACAAATATTGGCCAAAATAAAGATGAACCAAATTTATTAGACTACATATCTCCAGAACAATGGACGATTCTGCCTAATACCGCCGGGTGTTATAACGCAGAGGACGCAATAAGAACATGCATGCTTGCAAGAGAATTATTAGACGGACATAACCTTGTAAAGCTCGAAGTATTGGGAGAACAAAAAACCTTGTATCCCAATATGATGCATACAATTTCTGCCGCCAAAACTCTTATTGATGATGGTTTTGATGTCATGGTCTACTGTTCTGATGACCCTATTTTTTGCAGTGAACTTGATAATATGGGATGCGTTTCGGTAATGCCATTAGCCTCGCCAATTGGCTCTGGTTTGGGGGTAGTAAATCCACACACTATCTCAATAATTTTAGAAAATTCTACTAAACCAATAATTGTTGACGCTGGAGTAGGGACGGCATCAGATGCTGCTATTGCAATGGAACTAGGTTGCGAGGGCGTGCTAATGAATACAGCTATTGCTAAAGCCAAGCGACCAGTAATGATGGCAGAAGCTATGCGAGATGCTGTGATTTCAGGCAGAAAGGCTTTTCGCGCGGGCAGAATGCCAAAGAAAATTTATGGAAACGCTTCATCTCCAACACAAGGCTTAATTGAATAGCGCATACTTACCAAGCTTTGTAAAAAGGCTTGGCAGAATAACTGAGTCGCAAAAAAATAATCTCAAAGATCTTTCTTTTTATGAAGTTAAGACCATTGCTGATTGTTGGGAGTTTGTTGCAAATTCAAATGCAATTTTAGATATTGGATTTGGCGATGGTGATTTCACAATTTCTTTGGCAGAAAAATTTCCGAATACTAGAATTATTGCTTCAGAAGTTTATAAAAGCGGGATTGGAAGCCTTTTAGGAAAAGTTAAAGCAAAACAGATTGAAGACATAAAGGTATTCCTAGGAGATGTAAGAGATATCTTAATTAGTGAAAGTAAGCCAGTATTTAATAAGGTGTTTGTAATGTTTCCTGACCCCTGGCAAAAAGCTAGGCATCATAAACGAAGGCTAATTAGCCCTACTTTCTTTAAAATTATAAAACCTCACCTAACAGATAAAGCCGAGATTTTTATTTCAACCGATTGGGAGAATTATTCCGAAAGTATCATTGCACTAAAAGACTCTTTAACAGATTTTTTGTTTGAAGAAGGAGTTTTTACTGAAACCACTTTTGAAACTAGGTTTGCAAAAAGAGCTATCAAAGAAGGCAGACTAATCAAGACCTTTAAATTTACTTTATTAAAATAGGCCTACTAAATCATTAAGAAACTTAAAACCCTTTTGGGTTGGAGCCAGCTTACTTTTGTCTAATAACCCCCTTTTTTCAGCGTCTTTGCATTTTGTTAGAAAGCTTTTAGGTAATAAAAAATATGATTGCAGAGCATCTAAATTTACCCCATCTTTTAATCTAAACAAGTTCATTGCAATATCCATATCAAGCTTATCACCATCAATTCTTTGCGTTAGCTTTGGGGATTGATCTTTCAAGTAGGAGCTAACTTTTTTTAATTTCGTAAATCTTGAGGTGATACCTTCTGAGGTAAATTTACTATGCGAGCCAGGACCAATTCCCAAATAGTCTCCGTAATTCCAATAATTCAAGTTATGTTTTGAGTATTCTCTATTTCTTGACCATGAAGAAACTTCATACTGTTCAAATAGTTTTTTTAGAAGCAGAGCACTGGAATTATTCTCAATTAATAAAATCTTATCTTCTGTCGGGATCTTTGGAGTTTTAGAAAAGAAAACCGTATTGGGCTCAATTGTTAGTTGATAAAAAGAAAGGTGATTGATGGTGCTGCAAGCAATGATGCGTATATCTTGTAACGCACTGTCTTCGGATTGATTGGGACATCCATACATTAGATCAATGCTTTTCTTTGATTTAATTTTTTCTAACTCCTCAATTGCTCGCAAAGAATGATGACTGGTATGGTTTCTTCCAAGTCCTTGCAGAACATCATCATCAAAACTTTGAATACCAACTGAAAATCTAGTAAATCCTATATTTAAAAACCTATGAAGATTTTCTGCTTTTGTTTCCTTTGGATTGAATTCAATAGTGATCTCAGCATCTCCATCAATCAACTGATGAGCCCTCAAAAAATCTAATATTTTTTCAGGCAGATTTGGATTTACCAATGATGGAGTTCCGCCCCCAAAGTAAATACTGCTAAATTTTCTATCTTTAATCCATCCCCTAGAAGACTCAATATCAGCCAATAAAGCTGATTGGAATTCAGTGAAATTGCTCGGCAAGTCAGTGCTGACATTAAAGTCACAATACGGACATTTTTGTTCGCACCACGGAAGGTGAACGTATAGGCTTAGAGGAAAAGCAGCTATCATTTAAATAGAGGCAATTAGTTTTTTCAGTGCCTTGGCTCTGTGACTGATAGAATTCTTTATAACCGCATCTATGGAAGCAAGGGTTGAACTCTTATCATCAAGGTAGAACATCTTATCGTAGCCAAAGCCTTGTTGGCCTTTTTCTTGAGTTGATACAAAGCCATGCATTTTGCCAGTTGTAATTAAGGGAAGAGGGTCATCACGAAATCTGAATAGCACGAGCAGGCAAACAAAATAGGCTGGTAAAAATTCCTTCCCTGTCTGCTTTATCAAGCCTTGAAGTTTAAGCCTATTTTCTATATCTGTAGCATTGGGTCCTGCAAATCTTGCAGAGTAAATTCCCGGAATATAGTTTAATTCTGGAACAATAAGGCCAGAATCATCGGATAAAACCATAGAGTTTGTGTGTTGAGATACAAACCTTGCTTTAATGATTGCATTTTCTATGAAGCTAGAGCCCGTTTCCTCAGGAAGCTCTTTATCAACAATCTCTTTGTAGCTAATAATTTCATGGCTAGGAAGCATTGCATTAAATTCTTTAATTTTTCCGGCATTGCCTGTTGCGAGGCAAATAAGATCATTTTTTTTCAAGGTGATAAATTGCTTCTGAAGCAAAAAAATTCGAATTTAAAGTAAACCAGCTTTTCAATGGATTAAGATCAGCATCAAGATAAACTCTTTTCTTAATAGTAATATTGTTATCAGCGCATAAATCCTCAAAGTCTTTAATGGTGCAAAGGTGAATATTTTTTGTTTCATACCATTTTGCTGGAAGAGAGCTTGAAACAGGCATCTTTCCATTCAGTAATTTAAGCCTTATCTTCCAATAGCCAAAATTTGGAATTGTCACAGCGCATTCATTTGCAATTTCAAATATATTATTTAATGCCTCAAGAGGTCTTCTGAGGCACTGTATTGAGTTTGCCATTACCACAAAATCAAAACCCAATCCACAGAACTCTTTTAGTCCCTTATCAATATCTTTTTGTGTGACTGAAACACCTTTTGCAAGGGAGATGATTATTTTTTTTGTATCAATCTCTATGCCGTGACAAGAGATATTTTTTTTGCTTAATTTTTCTAAAAACTCTCCATTACCGCTCCCAAGGTCCAAGACTTTTGATTGAGGAGGAATCAGCTTTAAGAGCTGAGATTCAATATTCTTATGCATGATTTAGAAAATTTGAGATGGCTGATACATATTCTTCATTAGCATAAAGAAAACTATCGTGACCATTATTTCCAGAAAGTTCAATAAATGAGCTGTTTATGCCTGCCATAATGGCAGCAAAATGTAACTCTTTGCTGTACTCGGTTGGAAACAACCAATCATCGTCAAAGCTTAGGATAAGCAGTTTTGCTTTACAGTGGCGTAAAGCATCCACAAGGTTGTCATTGTATCTGCCAGCGGGATTAAAGCCATCCATAATCTTTGTTAGTAAAATATAGGAATTAGCATCAAAGTATTCTGAAAATTTTTCGCCCTGGTATCTCAGATAATTTTCAACTTCGAAGTTGATGCTTGAATCAATTTTGTTGTTAATATCTTGAAGTTTTCTTCCAAATCTATTTTTGAAATTACTCTCTGATAGGTAAGTAATATGACCAAGCATTCTTGCGACTCTTAGCCCATCGCGTGGTTTTTTATTAGCAATCAGATAATCTCCATCTTCAAAGTTAATATCCTTGCGGATGATATCCCTTGCAACCTGATTCAAAGCAATGTTTTGAGAACTGATTAATGATGTTGCAGCAATAATTCCAGCTTTCTTGATGTTTTCAGGGAAAGAGATGCTCCATTCTAGGGCTTGCATGCCACCAAGGCTTCCTCCCAAAACCATCTCCCAAGATTGAATGTCTAAACTTTTTCTAAGAAGATTTTGTGAAGCAACCCAGTCGTATACATCCAGCAAAGGAAAATCTTTGCCAAAAGGTTTCTTGGTAGCCGGATTGAGCGTTGCGGGACCTGTTGAACCATAACAGCTTCCCAAATTATTTGGCGAAACAACAAAATATTTATTTGTATCTATGGCTTTGTTTGGGCCAATAAACTCATTCCACCAACCTGGTTTATCGGTTTCTTTATCCACTCCAGCAGCCCTATGGCTGCCTGAGAATGCATGGCAAACTAATACAGCATTATTTTTATTAGGATTCAATTCACCATAGGTTTCGTATACAAGCTCAAACCCAGGAATAGAACCTCCATTCAGTAGATGAAAACTTTCCTTGTATTCAAAGGAGTTTTGTTGAATTTTCATTTATATACTCTGAGAGAGCGTTCTAACAACATCAATCATGACGCTATTAGCATAATTAAGAACAAGAATAATAACTATTGGGGTAAAATCCAGGCCTCCAAAGCTTGGGATAATAGCTCTTAGAGGCATAAGTAATTTATCACTAATTTCATTTACCAAATCAATCATTGGATGGCGCGATTCTCTTGCTACCCAACTTAAAATAACAGAGGAAACCACAATATAAAAAATTAGTCTAAAGAAGAGGTTAATCAACCCGACTATGCTAAAAATCACAATTCTGGGATAGTTATCAAAGTCATACATAAAAGCATTTCCTAAGCTTTTGAATAGGAGTGCAATCAAGAAGCAAGCAATCAAAGGAGACAAAAATGGCAATAATTTTAGATTAGGCTTTTCAAAGTAGGTTACAAAGAATTTAACAACTGGGTTGAAGTAATTTGCTTTAAAAGCTCTCAAAATAAATAACACCAAAAACGCAGATGAGAGCAGGTTGAATAATAGATAAATTAGTAAATTACTTGAACTCATTTTCTATTTCTTTGGATCGTATTTTTGTTGCTTTAAAAGTTTCCTGTAAGATTGTATTTCCTCTCAGCTTTTTAAGTGTATCTAATCCTGCCTCAGTAGTACCTTTTTTTGAAGCTATTTTTTGAATAGCTTTTTCGAATCCATCATTTTTAAGATGATCCACCAATGATTTTATGAAATTAATGAGTATTTCTTTTCTCTTTTTGGCATTAGCTATTTTACTAAGCTCAATGTCATACTCTATCAATAATTTCATTAAGAATGCTTGCCCACTTCCAATTGCTGCCGTAAAGCCATGCATATCTTTTTCTTGTTTAAGCACTAAAACAGATCCTACTTTTTCAAGAATTCTTTTTACTAAAGTTAATTTTAGAGATTTAGGAGCATCTGAATATATCGCACTATTTCCAAGACCAAAGGCAGATGCAGTTGTGGGCATGGCTCTCACTACCATATCAGATGATAGAGATTTTGAAATTTTATTTAGATTAATTCCTGCAGCTAAACTACAAACAATGCCTGAATAATTTGAAAGTCGTAACTGATCGAGTGCAACTCTTATATCCTTTGGTTTTACAGCAAGAAATAAGATATCTCTATGATCTTTATATTTGCCGAGATCATTTGTATATATTCTCTTAATGCCATATTTTTTCAGGAATACATCATGCATGGGATTTTTATTTATCACTAGAATCTTCTTATTAGATATTTTTGCTCTTAGCAAGCCTAAAATTAAGGCCTGAGCGATATTTCCGCATCCAAAGAAAATTATTTTATTGAGATCTATTTCCAAAAATTTTTTCTCCAACTCTAATAAGGGTAGAGCCTAATTCTATAGCTTCTTGATAATCTGATGAGGTGCCTAAAGATATCACACAGTCTGTGCAGCCAATCTCATAGAGCATTTTTTTGTATTCATTTATTTTTAAGCCAAGAGTTCTTAGCTCCGCTTTAGATTTGTTGAGCCTTGGTAGCATCATAAAACCCTTTAGCATTATCAAGTTAGAGTTCTTTAATTTTTTAGCTAACTCCACAAAATCTTTTATGTCCGTAATACCATGCTTGGATGATTCATCATCAACATTAATTTGTATTAGCACACTTATTGTTTTATTTAACTTTTCTAACTCTCTTTCAAGAATTGTTGCATGCTTGACAGAGGATAGGCTATGCACCCAACTAGCATTTTTTGCGATTAGTTTGATTTTATTGCTTTGTATTGGTCCAATGAAATGCCAACAACAGTCAGCCGGCATTTTTTTTGCTTTATCATCTAATTCTTGGGCATAGTTTTCTCCAAAATCTCTTTGCCCCTCCCCATAAACTTCCAATACTTTTTCAATCGGCTGTTTTTTTGAGACAGCCAATAAAGCAGGAATTGGTTTTTCCATGCTGATGGCTGCAGTAGATAGGTTTTTTGAAACCTCTGCAAAACCACTCATGTTGAAGTACATCTTGTGAGTATCAATGGCCTGGATCCATTTTTGATAAGCTTTTCTCTAGCATTATTAACAGAAGACTTATTTACGTAAGGCCCGCTTAGAACTCTATAAAAGGTTTTACCAGGAGCAGAGGGGCTGAATGCTTTTTCTACATAGGCATTCAGTTTTAATTCTAGCATTTTGCCGATAAGTTCTTGCGCATATATATTTTTGCCATACGTTTCTACTTGCAAAAGATACTCGCAGGATTGAGTGGTAAGCTGTTCATCTATTTCAGCAAGAACCCAATTCTTTTCAAGATCTGATGGAAAAGTAAATTCAATAGTTGTTTTTGTTTCCTTGGCAATCACTGGCTTAATGTCGGTATTCATCAATTGAAAGATTAAAATTAAAAATAAAGCTATTGCTCCAAAAATTAAAATGCCAGCTCTTAAGCTTAATGGAGAAATATTTTTTTTTGTTGTTCGAAATTTTGGCGAAGATTTTTGCTTTTTATTGCGACCGGATTGTTTGCCTGCAAAATCTTTCATTACATTTTGTTTTTGGCTTCGATTCCCAAAAGATTCAAAGTCTGCTTGATTATGTTCTTAGCCTTTAATAGTACAAACATATAATTTGATGCGTCATTGGAGGCTGCTTTCATAACATTAATCTCGTTATAGAACTGGTGAATTGCTTGGGAAAGATCTCTCAAATAATATATGAGTAAGTGAGGTTGATACCGCTCTACAGAATTTAAAATATTTACTGGAAAATTCATCAGTACCTGAATTATTGCTACCAAAGCATCAGGGCAATTGCCAGAATCTGTCTTGCTTGGTAAAGAGCCATTGGCTTCTTCATATTTTTTTTCAAGGGATGCAATTCTTGCATGCGCGTACTGAATATAAAAATAAAGGTTCTCTTTGGATTCTGATTTTGCAAGCGATACATCAAAATCTAGATGTTGGTCAGCTTGTTTTGAAAGATAATAAAACCTAGCAACATCTGCCCCAACCAGTTCAACCAGCTTTCCTAGATCATAAAATGTTCCAGATCTAGTAGACATTTTAAGTTTTTGACCATCTTCAAAGAGATTCGCGAATTGAACCAATAACACCATGAGTGAGGATTTTGAGTGACCAACTGATTCAATGGCTGCCTCAATTCTTTTAATGTACCCATGATGGTCTGCTCCCCAAATATTAATGAGCTGATCAAATCCGCGATCTAGTTTCTCTTTGTGATAAGCGACATCCGATGCTAGATAAGTGACCCTACCATCTTTTCTTATCAACACTCTGTCTTTATCATCCCCATGATTTGTGGAGCGAAGCCAGTAAGCGCCATCCTTTTCATATCCGGCCTCATTAATACTTAAATCTAGTGCCTGTCTAAGTTTTGAATCATCTTCGTCGATGGAACCAAGTGAAGATTCAAAAAACCATTCATCAAAAATTACATTGAATTCTGATAGATCTGATTTTATTAATCCCAAGATTTTTTCGAGTCCGACACTCTTGGTTTGTTGCCAAATATCTGAATGCTTCTTCAGCTCAATGCAGATTTTATCTATAGCTTCATCTTTATCTTCAGGAAGATTTTTTATGCTTTCTTCGATCTTATTTCGCGTACCAGATTCTATAATTATAGAGCTGGCAATAGTTTTAATATATTCTCCTTGATAACCTGCATGCGGAAAATCAATGTCCGATACCTCTGCCGCTCGGAGTAAAATACTCGCTGTAACAATATCCATCTGTCTACCAGCGTCGTTAACATAGTATTCGGTGGTAACATCATGTCCCACAAAACTTAGCAATCTTTTTAAAGCATCTCCAAATGCAGCCCCTCTTCCGTGCCCCACATGCAGAGGCCCTGTAGGATTTGCTGAAACAAATTCAATAAGTATTGTTCTAGATTCAATGTCATTTATTGCTTCTTTAAGATACTCATCGTGATGCTCTATTTGTCTTAGGAGAGAATTCTCAGTTAAATAAAAATTTATAAAACCAGGTCCTGCAATCTCAATTCTTTCAAAAGATGGGCTATCAGCAAATGCTTTAATAAGTTCTTTTGCAACATCATGAGGAGATCTTTTTAAGACTCCTGCGCTCACCATGGCTATGTTTGAAGACCAATGACCATTTATTAGCTCGTCAGGAGTGTTGAATATAGATTTTTTAAGGATAGTTTCTACTTGCTTGCTGTCCGCACCAAACGAACACTCTAATGATTTAAGAACATTCGTTTTTATAATAGATAAGGGACTATTATGTTCTGCCAGCATATTCTTGTTTTCTGGTGTCCACTTTTATGGTCTCACCTTCATTTATAAATAAAGGCACCTGAATTACCACCCCAGTTTCCAAGGTTGCTGGTTTACTAGCTCCAGAAACTGTATCGCCTTTAATACCAGGCTCTGAGGCTGTAATTTTGAGCTCAACAATTGAAGGCACTTCTACCGAAATAATAGATTCATTCCATGCAGTTACTTCGCATCTCTCTTGGCCTGTTAACCAATTAGATGCATCTGTCATAACGGAGCCATTAACTTGAACTTGCTCAAAAGTTACCGGATCCATAAAAAACCAAAATTCTCCATCATTGTATAAATAATCCATTTCTCTGATCAAAATATCTGCTTGTTCAACAGACTCTCCAGATTTAAAGGTTTTATCAATTACTTTATCTGTGATCAGGTTTCTGTATTTCACTCTCATTACTGCTTGACCTTTGCCAGGCTTATGAAATTCATGTTCCAAGATAGAGCAGGGTTGATCATTGATAAGAATCTTTAATCCGTTTTTAAATTGATTTGTTGAAATTTTCATATCTTAGGGCTATCTTGATCCTCCGAGGGATGTTTTATGAATAAGTTTTTTTGGGTATTACCTATATTAATTATCATTTCTTGTTCTCAACCAAGCAACCAGCTTACAGAACAAGATGCCATTGCTTTTCTAGACAAGGTAGAAGCACAAGATGCAGCGCTTGGTCCAACAGCAAGTTCAGCTTATTGGATAGGCTCGAATTTTATCACTTATGACTCTCAGAAAGTAGTGGCTGATTTTGGTAAAAGATATCAGTTGATTGCTCTCGAGAGAGCTAGAGAGGCTGCAACGTTTGATGATGTAAAGGTATCAGACTCTTCAAGGAGAAAGCTTAATTTAATTAAGAGCTCATTTGTAATGCCTTCACCTTTGGACGAGAGCTTGGCTAGTGAGCTAGCTGACATTTCTACAGAGTTAGAAGCAATGTATGGGTCTGGTAAACATTGTTTCTCAGCTAGTGATTGCTGGGATCTCGAAGCATTTGAGTCAGTAATTGATAAATCTAGAAACTATCAAGAGTTATTAAAAGCCTGGGAAGGCTGGAGAAATATCGGTTCACCAATGCGTGATAAGTATCTAAGAATGGTTGAAATAGGCAATCAAGGCTCTAAAGATCTTGGATATGATGGTCTCACAGAACTTTGGTTTAGCAAGTACGACATGCCAAGCGATGAATTTAGGGACGAGACTGAAAGAGTTTGGCAAGAGCTTAAGCCTCTATATGATTCACTGCAATGCCATGCGCGCTATGAACTAATGGATGAATACGGTTCAGACCTTATGCCTAGCGATGGAACTATACCTGCTCACATTCTTGGGAACATGTGGGGACAATCTTGGGCCAATATTTACGATTTACTTTATGAAGAAACCAATGAATCAGGAGCTTCCATAGACCTCACTTCAATTATTCAAGAGAAAGCTATCACTGAAATAGAGATGGTTGAAATTGCCGAGGAGTTCTTTTTGTCGTTAGGGTTCCAACCTCTGCCGGAAAGTTTTTGGAAGAGATCGTTATTTGTGAAGCCAGCTGATCGAGATGTTGTTTGTCATGCTTCTGCATGGAACCTTGATTCGATGGATGATTTAAGAATCAAAATGTGTATTGAAAAAAATGCAGAAGATTTTGCAACCATTCACCATGAGCTAGGGCATATTTTTTACTATCAAGCATATAACCACCTTCCAAGCATTTTTGAAGGAGGAGCCAACGACGGGTTTCATGAAGCTGTTGGAGATTTGCTAACACTCTCAATAACCCCACATTATCTTAATCAAATTGGATTTATTACAGAAGAAGAGGCAAGGGCCGCTTCGCAAGATAGTATTGCACTGCTAATGCAACAAGCGTTGGATGGAGTGGTTGCAGTCCCTTGGACTCTAATGTTGGATAGGTGGAGAGCAGGTGTGTTTGATGGCACCACTGCGCGTGAAGATTTAAATTCAAGCTGGTGGGATTTACGAAAAGAATACCAAGGAATTACATCACCAGTTTTAAGAGACAAAGATGCATTTGATCCAGGGGCAAAATACCATATACCTGCCAATACACCTTATACAAGGTATTATTTGGCTAGAATTCTTCAATACCAATTTCATGAATCTCTTTGCAAGCAAATTGGACATGAAGGCCCACTCCATGAGTGCTCAATCTATAACAATGAATTAGCTGGCGAGAAATTAAGAGCAATGCTCTCCCTTGGACAAAGCAAGGATTGGCAAACTGCTCTAGAGGCGCTTACCGGTAGCAGAGAGCTAAGCGGAAAATCTTTATTAAATTATTATCAACCTCTTAAAGAATGGCTAGATGAAAAGAATGCTGATAGAGCTTGCGGCTGGAATTAATTATGAAAGCATTGCTTAATATTCTTATCTCCGCAACCGTTTTTTGTTTAACAATAATTTATGCATCTTTTTTAACTGAAAAGCCTGGCTTAGTGGTGTTGGTTTGTTTATGTTTTCTAATCCAATGGACAATGTTTATTCCAGCATGGCTTTACAACACTGAAAAGTTTTACGATCTTACTGGCAGCGCAACTTATATTACAGTTACATTATTGGCTTTCTATATAGGCCTTACCCTGTCTGGTTGGAATATCTATAAAGCAATAATTCTTGCTGCCATATTGCTCTGGGCAATGCGCTTGGGTTACTTTTTATTTTCACGGGTACATAGAGACAATGGGGACAAACGCTTTGAATCGATTAAGAAACAGCCAAGCCAATTCTTTATGACTTGGTCTCTCCAAGGTATGTGGGTTTCGCTTTGTGCTATGCCGGCATTTATTGCGCTCAGTAATCAATCTTCTGAGGCATCAAATCTATTCTTGCTTGGGCTCTTAATTTTTGTAATAGGATTCATTTTTGAAGTAATTGCCGATCAACAAAAAAGCAACTTTAGAGCAATAACAGAAAATAAGGATAAATTTATAACGACCGGTCTTTGGGCTTACAGCAGACATCCAAATTATTTTGGAGAAATAATGCTTTGGCTGGGTATTAGCATAATGTGTGCTGATTTTTTAATTGGAAATGAGATCTTTGCTTCTATTACGTCTCCATTGTTCACTTTTGTATTATTGAATTATGTTAGCGGAGTCAGATTGCTAGAGCTTAGAGGAAATAAAAAATGGGGCACTGAGGAGGCTTATCAAGCATATCAAAGGAAAACCCCAAAACTATTTCCATTTATTAAAAAAAATTAAAAAAAATTAAACTTTCATACCTTTCTAATGATTGTTAGAATAGCTTTTCAAATATAGGGGTCGTGTTATGTCACCAAAAAAATATCTTTTAATGACGTGTCTTTCCTTGCCGCTTCTTGCAACCGAAATGGAAGCAGTTCTTGAAGTGGGCAGAGACAATTCAGAAATGTCTGCAGCATCACAAGCAAGAATTGATGCAACAGATACAGCAACCGATAAAATTGTTAATGAATGGAAGGTCGTTTCAAAACAAGTTGAGGGTTTAAAGCTTTATAACGCTCAAAAAAGAATTCAAATTCAAGCACAACTAGATTTAATGGATAAATATGATGAGCAACTAGTTCAGGTTGTTGTTATGCAAAGACAGATCCCACCATTGGCTCAAAGAATGCTTGAAGGACTTGAAAAATATATCAACCTAGATACTCCTTTTCATTTGGAAGAAAGACTTGAAAGGGTAGATCTAGTTAGGTCATCTTTATCCAATCCAAAAGTTACTGCATCCGAACAAGTAAGGCAAATATTGGAAGCATTCAATATCGAGGCTGAATATGGCCGCAAACTTGATGCTTATGAAGAGTCTATTGTTCTAGGTGATCAAGAAGTGGTCGTAAATATTCTAAGAGTAGGAAGGCTTGGAATGTTCTATCAGACAAAAGACGAAAGACAAACTGGATTCTGGAATCCACAGACAGGAGCCTGGGAAGAACTATCAGGCAGTTACAGAACTCAAATTAGAGATGGTATTCGTATGGCTCAAAAACTTGCGCCTATAGATATGTTGGTATTGCCAGTTACTGCTGGAGGCGAAGAATAATGAAAACTAATTCAAAATATTTAGCATTACTATTAGTCCTTGGTTTTGTTGGTCTAAGTTATGGACAAGATAATTCTGAAGACTCTGAAGGAGAACCCACAACAATTCAATCTCTCCTCGAACTTGTAAAGCAGGGTAGAACCTCAGAACAAACTGCAAACTCACAAAGAGAAAAAGAATTTATGACAGACAAGAATAAGCAGGCTGCTATTCTTGCTGCAGAAAAAAGAGAACTTGCAAGGCAAGAAAAGATTGCAGATGAGCTTGAAGATGAATACAAGAAGAACGAAGAAATTCTTAAAGTAAAAGAAGCTGCATATAAGAAAGAGCTTGGCTCATTGACAGAGCTCTTTGGCCATTTGCAAAGTACTGCTGGAGAGGCCAGTGCTTTATTTTCTGAGTCATTGACTGCAGCTCAATTTGGGAGAGAAAGAGAGCAGTTCTTAAATGAGCTCACAGGAAAGATGTCGGATGCTACTGTTTTGCCTACCATTTCTGAGCTTGAAAGACTTTGGTATGAACTTCAAAGAGAAATGGTTGCAGGTAGTGAGGTTGTTAAATTTGAGACTGAGGTTATTGATCTAGATGGAGCTACAACTACCTGTCTAGTGACAAGAGTTGGTCTCTACAATGCTATTTGTGATGGTAAATACTTAGAATATGTGCCCTCCAAGGGCCAATATGCCTTTTTACCGAAACAGCCAGAAGGCAAATATACAAGCACAGCTAAAAAACTTTCAAATGCAGATGCTGGCGAACAAGTTAAGTTTGGGGTAGATCCCACTGGCCCTGCTGGAGGAAGCTTGCTTGCTAACCTTATTCAGACTCCAAGCCTCATGGAGAGAGTGAACCAAGGACGAGAAGTTGGTTACATCATCATTATTGTTGGTATTTTTGGAATTGGGATAGCTTTTTGGAAACTCTATACGCTTTATATGATGGGACTTGCAGTTAAAAAGCAAGCCAAATCAGCTGACAATCCAAGTCATGATAATCCTCTTGGAAGAGTTCTACAGGTAGGCAAAGATAATTTAAGCAAAGATATTGAAACCCTTGAGCTTAAATTAGCCGAAGCAATTATGGCTGAGCGTCCAGCAATAGAAAGGGGCATTAATGTTGTCAAGATAATCTCTGTTGTTGCTCCATTAGCCGGATTGCTAGGAACAGTAACCGGTATGATTGTTACTTTCCAACAAATTACTTTATTTGGAACAGGCGATCCTAAGATTATGGCTGGCGGTATTTCACAAGCACTTGTTACTACAGTGCTTGGCCTAGTTGTTGCTATACCAACCACTCTTCTTCATTCTTTTGCAGCATCTTCATCAAGAGGTATTATTAATGTCCTCGAAGAGCAGAGCACAGGAATAGTTGCAGAGAAATCTAATAAGAGCTAAGCCTTTATAATGTTTGCAATAACAGAAGCTTTCGATTCATTGAGAGACTTCATGACAGCCGGAGGTAGCGTCCTTTGGCTGATTGCATTTTTAGCTCTCTTTATGTGGTCGTTAATTCTTGAAAGAATTTGGTATTTTAATGCCGGCCATAAAGAGTTCATGAAAGGATTAGAGTCCCAATGGAAATCTATCCCAGATCACACTTCATGGAGAGCTACCCAAATTAAAGACAAACTTATTTCAGAGGCCAACCATGAGATTAATAAATACATGCCTCTTATACAGACATGTGTTGCTCTTGCTCCCCTTTTTGGTTTGTTGGGCACAGTGACAGGCATGATTGAGGTATTCCAAGTTATGGCTTTTACAGGCGGTGGTGATGCAAGGTCTATGGCAGGCGGCGTATCAAAAGCAACTCTACCAACCATGGCTGGAATGACTACTGCGCTTAGCGGAGTTTTTGCACAGATTTATTTAAATTCAGCAAAGAGCAGAGAAGAGCTTTTTGTAAAAGAAATTATTAAGAATTAAAGGGAGAAGAACTTGAGAAGAAACGCAATTTCAACGGCAGTTCAAGAAGAAGATAGCGAAATTAATCTAACCCCAATGTTAGATGTTGTTTTTATTATGCTTATTTTCTTTATTGTAACAGCTAACTTTATTAAGGAACCTGGTTTAGAAATAAATCGACCTGATTCTAATACTTCAGAAGTTCAGGAAAATGCTGCTATCTTAATTGCAGTAGGCCCTACTGGAGAGATTTGGATGGATGGAAGAAGAGTCGATGCCAGACAAGTAAAGGCCAATGTTGTAAAGTTATTGGCTGATAACCCCCAAGGCTCTGTTGTGATTCAGGCAGATGAAAAAGCTCAAGCAGATACGATTATCAAGGTTATGGATGGTGCTAGAGAGGCTGGTGTTTACAATATTTCATTAGCATCAGAACCTAAATAAGACATTATGAGCTCTGGAGCAGAATTTACATTACCAAAATCAAAAGGCTCTCAAATTATTGAGTCTATATTTGCTCCGTTTGCTAAGCTGTTTGCAATCAATAAGTTTGTTGCTAGCGCAACGATGGCTGTCTTTATTACTTTGGGGTTATTCTTTTTGATGGTTGCACTAATTTCATTGGGCGATTCATCTATTAAAACAGACAACTCTAGGAAACTCGCTGATATTATTATGCCCGATAGAGATATCGATACGCTATTGGATATAGTGGATAAACCAGAGGAGCCAGAGCAGCAACCAGAAGATATAGCTCAACCTGAAGTAGATTTGCAGCCTCTTGCTGGTGTAGATGTAAGCTTGCCCAAGCCTAAAGCCAATTTTACAGCTGGCGGATCTTTTTTTAGAGATGGAGAATATATTCCACTCTTCAAGGTAACACCAATATACCCCAGAAGAGCGCAAGAGCGCGGTATCATGGGGTATGCTATTGTTGCTTTCACTATTACTGAAACTGGCACCGTAGAGGATGTGGTTCCATTAGAAGGTTGGTGTGGCGATCCTACCGATGAAGCAACCGAATACAGAGAATGTAGCATATTTAACTCTGCTGCTGAAAGAGCTGCTTTAAAACTCAAATATAAACCAAAAATTGTTGATGGAAATGCTGTAAAAGTTTTTGATGTTCCACACAAGTTTACTTTCATACTGGAGGAGGAGTAATGAAAAATTTATTTAGATCATTATTCTTATCATGTTCTCTCATATTGGGGGTTACCGTAATTACTTATTCTCCAGAGATTGAAGCTCAATCTAGAACCAAGGGCGATTACAAAAAAGCAAGGGTTTTAAGTACCAAAGCAGCTAAGATCATTACTCAGGTTGTAGAGGCCCTCGAAAGGGTTGATGATGAGGGCAAAGAAAACCCAGACTTTGCACAAGCAAAAAGACTGCTAACTGAAATGGAGCGAGATAAAGATAACTTTAAAAGTTATGATCGATCCATCATGTACAACTATTGGGGATATTTGTATTTTAATGATGAAGATTATGATAAGGCAATGCGTTCATATGAGCTTTTGCTCAATGAGCCAGAAGTCACACTTCCTCTTAGGACAGCATCTTTATACACTCTAGCTCAGTTGTATTTAGTTAAAGAAAATTACGCAAAAGGTATCGAGCTTATTCTTACATGGATGGATGAAGTTGAAAATGTTACAGCTCAGTCTTATTCTTTGTTAGCCCAAGCATATTTTCAAACCAATAACTTTCAAAAATCTTTAGATTCTATGCTAGAGGCAGTAAGGCTAGCTGAAGAGGTTGAGGGCTACAAGCCCAAAGAAAACTGGTATGTGCTTTTAGCAGCTTGCTATTCTGAGCTCAAGGATCAGAAGAAAGTTACTGAAAAGATTGCATTGGAAAAACAAAGAGATATTTATGAAATCCTCGTAAATTACTATCCAAAAAAACTATATTTCCTTCAACTTGGTGGAGTTTATGGCCAAATGAATCGCGAAGTTGATTATATGATTACACTTAAGGCGGCATTTGAAAAAGATCTCTTAGATAGGGAGGGGGAGTACTTAGCATTAGCGCAGCTTCTCTTGCTTAATAAAAATCCATACTGGGCTGCTCAAGTTTTGGTGCATGGCCAGAATAAAAAAGTTGCAATCAAAAATGAGAAAACAGGCAAAGATGAGATACAGCCTGTTGTTAAAGATACTGAAAAGAATCTAAAACTATTAGCAGATGCATGGAGAATTGCTCAAGAAACTGATAAGGCTATTCCGGTTCTAGAAAAAGCCGCTAAGATTTCTGAGGATGGAGAAACTTTTATACTTCTTGGGAATCTCTACTTAGTAGAAGATAAGCTTGATGATGCTGTTAGAGCTATCAATGAAGGAATAAAGAAAGGTAAACTAAAAAAACCATCTCAAGCTAGGCTCGTGCTAGGACAAGCTTATTTTGAGCTTGAAAATTTTGAAGAAGCTAAAAAACAATTTAGGATTGCTGCAAGGGACGAAGATAGCAAGGTTAAGAAAACCGCTAATAACTGGATTAAATATGCCGAGAATGAAGAGGTTCGAGTAAGAAGTCTAGCTCTTAGAAGAGAATATATCGAACAAAACTCTTAATTGTTTTTAATATACTCCATTATGTTGAATTCATATTCATTGGATATATTTTTTTCCTGATGGCTAATAAGCCTGCTTTCCCATCTTGATAGATCAATCTCAGGATAAAAAACATCTCCAGTTAAACTGCATTTAACCTCAGTGATAACCAGTTTATTTGCTAGGGGAAGTGTTGCTTTAAAGATCTCTCCTCCGCCAATAATTATTAATTCTTCTGAAAAAATTTGGCTTGCCATGCTAATGCCTTCATCTAAAGATTTACAGGTTAAGAGATCACTTTGTCTAGCTATATTTTTACTAGTGACCACAATACTAGTTCTGCCAGGCAACGGTCTTCCGATAGACTCATAAGTTTTTCTACCCATTAACATAGGCTTTCCCAGCGTATAAGCTTTAAAATGGCTAAGGTCGTCTTTTAATGTCCAGGGCAGATTGTTGTTGATGCCTATAACATTATTCTTTGATCTTGCAACAAGGTGTGAAATTATCATCAAATTGCCATTGGTGCGCTCAAAGCCGCATGATGTTTGTAATCAACAAGTATAAAGTCATCCACACCATAATCTTCCAGCTCTTTTAGGCTTTTGAAGTCTGGGATAGACAGCTTCGGTAACGGTAGGGGTTTTCGTTTTATTTGTTCTTGCACCTGCTCAATGCAATTAAGATAAATATGCGCATCGCCAAAAGTATGAACAAAGTCACCTACTTTTAAATTACAAATTTTTGCAATGATGTGGGTAAGCAGCGCATAGCTAGCAATATTAAATGGCACCCCAAGAAACATATCTGCACTTCTTTGATACATTTGGCATGAAAGCCTATTTTCATTGTCGACATAAAACTGTGACATTACATGGCAAGGAGGCAATGCCATCTTTTCAATTTCTGCAACATTCCAAGCGCTCAATATATGCCTTCTGCTCATTGGATTTTTTTGTATGTTTTCAATTAGTTCGGACAATTGATCTTTTTGATTCCATGATCGCCATTGGACTCCATAGATCGGACCTAATAATTTTTTGTAATTATTATTTTCATAGCCAAGGGCGACCCCTTGGTGATTAGCATTGTCTGTCCAAATAGTCTTGTACTTTTCAAGATTAGTGAGCTGACTTCTGTCTTTGCCAAACCTTATTTCTGCAAGCCTTCTTTCGTCATCTGATCCCTCAATAAACCAAAGTAATTCGGAAACAATGCCCTTCCATGCAAGCTTCTTGGTTGTTACTGCTGGGAAACCTTTATTAAGATCAAATCTTAATTGAGAGCCAAAGATTGAAAGAGTCCCAATGCCTGTCCTTTCTTCTCTTTGAGTCCCCTCTTTAAGGATAGTTTCTAGAAGCTCAAGATACTGTTTCATTTCTTTTTTTTAATATGATAAAAATTCCTAATATTATCATTGGTACGCACAAGAGCTGACCCATTGATAGCTCACTAACTACAAAACCAAGATGCCAATCGGGTTGCCTAAAGAACTCTATTATAAACCTCCCAATTCCGTAACTAATTAAAAAGATGCCGGATAAAACTCCTCCCGCTAGAGTTAATTTCCTCTGAACTAGAGTCATTAATATAAATAAGAATATTCCCTCATAAAAACCTTCATATAACTGTGAAGGATGCCTAGGAAGTTGAAATGGATCAGTGGGAAAAATAAATCCCCAGCTTCCATCAGTAGGCCTCCCAAACAACTCCCCATTAAGAAAATTACCAATCCTTACCAAAAATAATCCAATCGGAATTGATAAAGAAATCATGTCAGCTAGCCTCCAAAAACCAAAACCTTTTTGTTTTGAAAATATTGCAATACTTAGAATTACTCCAATTAATCCTCCATGGAAACTTAACCCTCCTTCCCATACAAAAAACAGTGAGAATGGGTTGCTTAGTAATTGCTCTAACCCATAAAACAACATGTAGCCTACGCGACCGCCAAGCATGGCACCAAAAAATAGGCCGTACATGAATATTAAATCGTTTAGCAACTCATCTGACATACCCAATGCCTTCTTAACCGGATGCTTTTTTAAGAAGAGATAAATGAACACGGCAGATAAGATCCAAGTTAGAGCGTAATACTGGATTCTTAATCCACCAATCTCAATAATACTCGGGTTATTAAAAAATTCTGGAAGAGTAACTATCATCTAATTAAAAGTAGGATTGCTGCAATACAAATAAAAGCCCCAAAAATTTTTTTTAGGCTATCTTGATCAATTTTATACACTAATTTTACCCCATACCGTGCACCTAAAATGCTACTAATTGCCATTACTAGGGCTGATGACCATATTACATAGTCCTCTGATATCCCCGACTTGCTTAATGCTATAAATCCAAAACAACCAAAAATGGCTATAGGGATTCCACACATTGCAGAAGTTCCAATTGATTCTCTTATTGCAATGCCCTTAGCATTTAATAGCGGCACTATAAAAGTTCCTCCACCGATTCCTAAAATGCTTGAAACTGTGCCAATCCATGTGCCATGCATAGACATGTTGCCAAATTTAAGATTTGAGGCTAATTGGAAGTTTTTAGTTTTCAGGAATAACCTTGATCCAGCAATCAATAGAAAGATTACTACTATTTGCTTCAATAATTGTTGGCTCATGCTGACTGCGATAGCAGATCCTATGAGCGCGCCTAGTGCAAGACCTATAATAAGATTTCTAAAAACCACATAGTTGACACCATTTTTTAAATGATGCCCTGTCGCCGAAGAAATGCTTGTAAAAATAATTGTTCCAAGAGAAGTGCCAATTGCGGAATGAATGCTGATGATTTGGGGTGGATCTTGAAGAGCTGAGATAAAAATTAAACCTGGAACCATAATGATTCCTCCACCAATGCCTAGCAGGCCTGCAGCAATACCTGAGATAAATCCAAGTAATAATAAAAGAGATAATTCAATCATATTAACTTGTTATAGATTGGTAGAAATTCACACAACGCTTTCCTGTAGACATCTTTTTTAAAAAACACAATCTTACTTAGCGGATACCAATAGCTTACCCATTTGAAATCATTAAACTCATGACAATGATCATTAACGAAAGAAATATTTGGGATTTTTTTGTTTCTAAATTTCAAAAGGTACCATTTTTGACTCTGACCTTTGAAGTTTTTGAGAGAGGGGTTATTTTTCTTATATTGATTAGGTATAAAATATTCATACCAAAATTTTGACACTGCTAGAACTTTTATCTCAGAAGCATGAACGCCAACTTCCTCAAATAGTTCTCGCATAGCTGCATCTTTCTCCGTTTCTATACCATCGACTCCTCCTTGTGGAAACTGCCACGCATTCGATTCACGGCGCTTGCATAGTAATAATTCATTAGTATGATTAAGGATAATTAGACCTACATTTTTTCTTAACATTCGAAGTGCCTAGTATATGTTTCAAAGACGATTAGCAATTTTTGATTTAGATAATACCATTTTAGATGGTGATTCAGACTTTGGGTTTATTAATTATTTAATCGAAGAAAGGCTTCTTCCAGATAGTTATCTAGAAACTAACAAAAGGTATATGGAAGCCTATTTAAATGGCACGCTTCAAATGGAGGATTGGGGTAAGTTTTCTCTAGCCTTTTATGAGGGCAAAAGACTCGCAGAGATTCAGATAACCATGGAGCATTTTTTTAAGAAGGTTTTTGAGCCCATGATCAATATCTTTGCTTTAAAAAGAATACATCAGCACCATGAAAACAATGATTACCTTCTTTTAGCAACAGCTACCAATGAAATAATTGCTAGTTTTGCATCTAAAAGATTAGGTTTTGATGATTTTATTGCAACAAAAATAATCAAAACTCCTGAGGATCTCTACACCAATCAAATTCAGTTTCCTCCTGCTTTCAAAGAAGGAAAGTTAAAACTTGTTCAGCAATGGATCGATCATAATGCTTGGAAGGGCAATGAATCATATTTTTATTCGGATTCGATAAACGATTTGCCTTTACTTGATTATGTCACCCACCCATTTGCAACCAATCCCGATGATAAATTAAGAGAGGTAGCTCAAGATAAAGACTGGGAAATTATAGATTTTCCCAGGATCTAATTTTCAACAAATTCACTCATAGAAGGGCAAGAGCACATTAGGTTTCTGTCTCCATAGACATTATCTATTCTTGATACAGGCGGCCAATATTTATATTTTAAAAGGCTATCGTCAGGATATGCACCGCTTTCACGAGCATAATTATGCGACCAATCTGTTTTCGTCACTTCAATTGCACAATGAGGGGCATTTTTTAGGGGGTTATCTTCAGGATCTAGCTCTTTATTTGCTATAGCTTTTATTTCTTGTTTGATCTTGATCATTGCATTGCAGAATCTATCTATTTCCTCCAATGACTCGCTTTCAGTGGGCTCAATCATTAAGGTTCCAGGCACAGGAAATGACATTGTCGGAGCATGAAAGCCAAAATCAATTAGTCTTTTAGCAATATCATCAACTTCTATATTTGCCTCATCTTTGAAGGGCCTCACATCAATAATGCATTCATGTGCTACAAGCTTGTTTTCTCCCGTATATAAAATCTTGTAATGTGGAGATAGTTTATTGGCTATATAGTTTGCGCTCAGGATAGCTATTTGGGTCGCTTTTTTTAGACCATCTGAGCCCATCATATGCATATACATCCAGCTAATTGGCAGAATAGAAGCGCTTCCAAACTCTGATGCTGAAACCGGTAACGCATGATCATTTGTTGGCTGAAGAGGATCAGATGGTATAAAAGGAATTAGATCTTCAACCACTCCAATCGGCCCAACCCCTGGGCCGCCTCCACCATGCGGAATACAAAAAGTCTTATGCAAGTTCAGATGAGAAACATCTCCCCCGAAGAGACCTGGCTTACAAAGGCCAACCATTGCATTTAGGTTTGCTCCATCAATATAGACTTTACCTCCATGGTTATGAACAATCTCACATACTTTTTGTACGCCAGACTCAAATACTCCATGAGTTGAAGGATAAGTAATCATGATTGCCGCTAACTCATTTGAAAATTTAGCAGCTTTTTCTTGAAGATCATCAAGATCAATATTTCCGCGTTTGTCACATTTTATTGCAATGACTTGCATGCCTGCCATCTGAGCAGATGCAGGATTTGTCCCATGCGCAGATTCTGGGATCAAGCAAATATTTCTTTGAGTATCTCCATTATTTTTATGAAAACCATTAATTGCTAACAGTCCCGCATACTCACCTTGCGAACCTGCATTTGGTTGCAGTGAAATTGCCTTATATCCAGTAATTTCACAGAGCATATCTTCTAAGTCTTTTATGAGCTCAAGATATCCAACAGTTTGATCCTTGGGTGCGAAAGGGTGAATTTGAGAGAATTCTGGCCAGCTTACCGGTTGCATTTCTGAAGCTGCATTAAGTTTCATGGTACATGAACCCAGTGGAATCATAGCTCTATCTAATGCTATATCTTTATCGCTTAACTTTCTTATGTATCTCATTAGTTCTGTTTCAGAATGCAGAGAATTAAATATTGGATGCTCTAGAAAGGTAGTTTTTCTTTTTAGCTCCTTTGGAATATTTGTAATTTTTTGAGATGCTTTGTACTTAACCTCAAAGATGCCACATAAGGATTTAATATCTTCAGCTGAAGAGGTTTCATCAATACTTATCCCGATACTATTTTCATTAACTTTTCTAAGATTGATGCCTGAGCTCAGAGCTTTCTCTATATAGGCGTTGGTATCAGCATTGGTTTCAATCACCACCGTATCAAAGAATTTATCGCTGGCTAATTTAAATTTTGTGGCAAGGTTATCTGCTAGGACCGTTGCGAGGGAATTGATTTTAGTCGCAATGTCTTGAAGACCTTTTGGTCCATGGTAGACAGCATACATTCCAGCCATAATTGCCAAAAGTGCTTGAGCCGTGCATATATTACTGGTCGCTTTTTCGCGCCTAATATGTTGTTCTCTTGTTTGTAAAGATAATCTGTAAGCCAGTTGTCCAAGCCTATCTTTTGAGACTCCAACCAATCTTCCTGGGAGAGATCTTTTGAATGAATCTCTGGTTGCCATAAATGCAGCATGTGGACCGCCAAAACCAAGTGGAACACCAAATCTCTGAGAATTGCCGACCACAATGTCTGCGTTCATTTCTCCCGGAGCTTTTAGTAGGGTCAAAGCCATAAGGTCTGTAGCCATAATGGCAAGAGCATTGCTGGCATGTATTAATGCAATCAAATTTTCATAATCATCGATGGAACCATCGTTTGCTGGATATTGAATGAAAGCAGCAAAAAAATCTTCTTGATTATTCGTTAGTTCGTTTTTGAGATCTAATTCTTTAACTAGTATTCCTAACGGCTTAGCTCTTGCCTTGATAATGGCCTTTGTTTGAGGGAAAGTATTTTTATCAAGTAGAAAGGTTGTTGATTTAGATTTTCCTACTCTGGATGCAAGGGTCATAGCTTCTGCAGCTGCTGTTGCTTCATCTAGGAGCGAGGCATTTGCAATATCCATTTTAGTGAGATCGCAAACCATTGTTTGGAAATTAATAAGTGCCTCTAGCCTGCCTTGAGATATTTCAGGCTGATAGGGGGTATAAGATGTATACCAACCAGGATTTTCAAAAATATTTCTTTGTATTACAGGAGGAGTAAATGAATTGTAGTAACCCTGACCAATAAATGATTTATTAATTTTATTCTTTAAAGCATACGTTTTAAGTTTTTTTAAAGCCTCATGTTCTTCTAAGGCATTCGTTATCTTCAGAGGGGTATCATTAAGAATTCCCTCTGGAATCACCGCCTTTATGAATTCATCTATTGAGCTATAACCAAGCTCATGAAGCATGTAATTAACATTAGAATCGGATACACCAATGTGGCGATTAATAAATTTTGTCATGTAATATAATCTAATCTTCGCAAGAATCAGCGTAGGATTCTGCATCTAATAAATCAGCTAATTCATCAAGGTTGTCAGGTTTAATTTTAAAAAACCAACCATCTTCATAAGGAGATTCATTTACTATTTCAGGATTATCTTCTAATAGACTATTAACCGCTATTATTTCTCCTGATAGAGGTGAGTATACATCTGAAGCAGCTTTTACTGATTCTACGATTGCAGCTTCGCCTTCAGCTGAAAGGATCTTTCCAACTTCAGGCAATTCAACAAAAACAATATCTCCCAGAAGATCCTGCGCATGATCGCTAATTCCAACCGTAACAGTCCCATCATCTTCAATCCTAGCCCATTCATGGGATGATAAAAACTTTAAATCTCCAGGTATTTCTCTCATTTCATTATTTTATCTTGCTTAAGAAATCTTGACGATACCAAATCAACAGAAAATTCCTTTTCTCTGATGATTGCTACTGCTTCATCGTTCATGCATGAATCTACCCTTGCAAGAGCAATACTTTTCTGCAGGATGGGAGAGAATGTTCCACTTAATATTACACCTTCTCCACTATTGCTCTGAAGCCTATAGCCAGGTCTTAATACGCCTCGATCTTTTAAAATAACACCAGTAATTTTTTTTGAAGTTTTGCTGTCTATTCTTTCAAGCGCTGCTCTACCAATAAATTTTCTCTCAGCGTTGCTGAAATCAATGGTCCACCCAAGCCCTGACTCAAAAGGATGATAGTTTTCATCCATATCATTTCCATAAAGATTAAGACCAGCTTCTAGTCGCAAAGAGTCTCTTGCTGCAAGCCCAATGGGAGCTATTCCTAATTCAATGGCTTTATTCCATATTTCTATACCAACATCTCTGGGAACTATGAATTCAAAGCCATCTTCTCCGGTGTATCCTGTTCTTGCTATTAATCCACCTTTAAAATCCATCACTCCAAAAGCAGTTAATTGTGAAGCCGATTCTATCTCTACTATCTTTGCAATATGTTCTTTTGCTAGTGGACCCTGAAGAGCAATAATAGAAAACTCATCCATTAGATTTACATCAACTGAAAATTCTATTGCATGTTTCTTAAACCAAGATGTATTTTTTGATTTTGTTCCGCAGTTGGAAACAATCCAATATTTTCCATTGCAGCTATAAACAATTAGGTCATCAAGAATTCCGCCATCATTGTTTAAGATTGTTCCGTAAATAGCCTTATTTTTATTTTTTACCTTGGCAATATCATTTGCAAATACATAGCTAAGAAACTGCTCAGTTTGGTTACCGACTAGCGAAAATACTGTCATGTGCGACACATCAAATATGCCAGCCTTTGATCTAACCGCCATATGCTCATCTAGTTGAGAGCCATAGCTCAAGGGCATATCCCATCCAGAAAAATCTACCATCTTTGCTTTTAGTTCAAGATGTTTTTGATGCAAACAAGTCTTATTCATAGCGGTGTTGTACTTTAGTCAGCATGATAACAAAAATCACACCTGCTAAGACTAATAAAATACTCGGTTGAGCTGCTAACTCCCACTGTCCCTCAGAAGTATAGTTATATATTCTTGATGAAAGCGTATCAAAACCAGCTGGTCTTAAAAGTAGTACAGCGGGTTGCTCCTTTAAAATCTCAATTGCAACTATGAAAAATACCATCAGAGAAGTCATTCGAATGTGTTTCCAATAAATCTTAAAAAAACTTTTCATTGGTGATGTGTTTTGTATTGCTAGAGCATGTATTGTGCTTTTGGGTATCAAAGCTATAGATTCCGATATATAGTTCTTAGCTGGTGTTAAAAAGCGGATACTTAAAGCTAAAATCAGACCCATAATTCCTAAGCTGGTTATTGATATAGGAAATATCATGTTGAATCCCACCATTATTACCACAGCTATTAGAGATCCCGGCAATGCATAGCCGTATGTTGTTAAATTAATCAACTTATTTAGCTTATTGTTTTGGATGATGCTAAATGCAATGGCTGTTCCAATTAGAACTATAACCAAGCTTCCTAGGCTTGCTAAAAACATAGAGTTTAGAAAAATATTGTTCACTGAAAACTCTCTCATCAATTGAGTTAGATCAGCCCAAAATAGCAATTGAGTAAATGGAAATGCAATAGCAAGCAGAGCTACCAAAACCACAAAGCTTCTGAAAAAAATTTCATTAGTCTTTAACTCAGCTTTTAAATTTTTTTGAATTTTTTGAATATTCGTTTCTTTGAAAAAGTATTTTTGCAGAAAAATTAATCCAACTACGATCCCTAACAAAACCACTGCTAATCTCGATCCTCCCATAAAATCTTGCATTCCAAACCATTGGCTGTAAATGGCAGTGGTTAGGGTTTTAAGACCGAATGTTTGAACGGCTCCAAAATCAGCCAGAGATTCAAACATCACCAACATTCCGCCTGCCATAATAGAGGGCTTAAGTGCAGGCAATAATACTTTTAAAATTATTTTTGAATCTGATAAACCCAGGCTTTTGGCATTCCAAAAGTATTTAGGAAATACCACTCGTAGATGTGCTCCAACTATTAAAAAAACATAGGGGTACAAGCACATCCCTGTAACTACGGATGCTCCAACTATATTCCTTAAGGATGGAAGTTCTACTCCTATGCCTCTAAAGAAAGAGCCAATTGCAGAACTATATTCAAAGGCTCCAACATAAATAAAAGCGAAAACATAGATTGGAAAAGCTAAGGGGAGGGCAAAAAGAAACTTAGCAATGACATATTGTTTTCCTTTATAGCACTCAAAGTAAATAGCAGCCATGGTTCCCACAAGTATTGCAATAATGGTAGATCCAAATCCGTAAGATAAAGAACCTAAAATAGGACCATAGATTTCTATACTCATAGAATGCTTGCCTGCATTAATCAGATTTGAGAATAAGAATCCTCCTGCTATGACTGCGCAAAGGCATAACCAGAATATTGAAAGAACATTCCAGTAACGCAAATGTTTTAATTTAAGATTTGTTTTCAATTGTTTTTTTTGCCTTGGCCCCCAGTGCCTCGAGTTCTTTAGCCTGGTCAACCAAATTACCCTTGCCTTGGTAAAGTTTTATCTTTGTCTTTTCAAATGCGTCTTCTGCCTGTTTGAAATATCTTTCAATGTCTGCAAGATCCTCTTGCAACCCAACAAACTTATTAATAAGCAAGCCTGCTCTCTTTGAAATTTCAATAGCATTTTTATTTTGTTTATCAAGAGCCCAAAGACTTTCAGCCATTCTTAGAACTGTAATAAGGTTGGTTGGTGTCACAAAACCAATATGATTCTGCATCGCTATTTTTTGCAATTCCCATTCATTGCTTAAGGCTAGTGAAAGAGCAGATTCTAGAGGAACAAATATTAACTGATAGTCGGGTGCATTCACTCCATCCAAGTTTTTGTAATCTTTTTCTGCTAGCGTTTTCATATGGTCCTTCAAAGATTTGATATGCGCTTTTAAGAACATATCCTTATCTTCAGTTTGGGCTTGTGAATATTGCTGATACGCTTTAAGGGATACTTTAGAATCGATAATGATATTTCTCTCACCGGGCAAATAGATAATGGCGTCAGGGATTAACAGACTGCCATTCCTATCACGAAATGATTTTTGTAACTCATAATCTTGTCCTTTTCTTAAGCCTGATTCCTCAAGTGTTTTTTCAAGAATCATTTCTCCCCAATCACCTTGAGTCTTTGAGTCACCTTTCAAAGCGGCGGTTAGGTTTTCTGCATCAATCCTAATTTTTGATGTTTGCTCAATGACTTGAGAAACATTGTTTCTAAAAGATTCTTTGGCAGCAGCTTGCTCTTTCTGCAGTTCAACGATCTGCTTATTTAAATTTTGAATTTGATCTTTCAGGGGGTTAAGAACTAACTCAATCTTTTCAATATCACTTTGTTGAAGCTTAGCCTTATTGGTATCAAAGATGTTCTTTATTAACCATATTAGAATTCCAATACCAATAAGAAAGCCACCTATTACAACCAGTAGAATTATGTTTTCCAATATATTATTCAACCTTAATCTGATTTATTATGCCTTTTGATTTATTAAAAAGCATGGATAGCAATCTTAACAAAGAATTTGATTATTTTAAGGCACTAAATCTGAGCATAGATGTTACCAGAGGAAAGCCTCATAGCGACCAACTGGATTTGTCTCAATCCTTGCTTGATGCTCCATTAAAGTCATGGATAGTTGCAGGCTCAGATATAAGAAACTATGGTGATCCTCTTGGGATTATGGAGGCCCGGAAGTTAGGCGCAGAGATTTTAGATGGCAAAGTTGAGACCACGCTTGCTGGAGAGCAATCAAGCTTATTGCTTATTTACCAAATTATTACTGCTCTTTATTTGCATGGCATGGATACTCCATGGAGGTCTTTGGACAAACCAAAGATAATATGCCCGGTTCCTGGTTTTGACAGGCACTTTAGAATCTTTGAAGATTTCGGTATTGAGATGCTTAATTTGCCTCTTGAGGGCGATGGCCCTGATATTGATGCCTACAAAGAATTGCTTAACAATCATTCAAATATTGTTGGGATCATTGCCGTACCAAAACATTCCAATCCTTCGGGCGACATTTACTCTATTGAAAAAATCCAAAACATTTTTGAATTTGGCTTAGCCTATTCTGCGGATTTTTGTTTTCTTTTTGATCATGCCTACATCGTGCATGACTTAGAAGAAAACATGCCCACTCATCCCATTCTTAACATTGCGAAAGAATCAGGAGCCCTTGAAACAACAGCTGTGATGACCTCCTTTTCAAAGATAACCTTTGGAGGAGCAGGGCTATCCTTTTTCTCTGCAGGCAAAAGGTTATTTAATTTAATGGTTAAGCAACGCGCTGCGATGATTATTTGTCCTGATAAGATCAACCAGCAGAGACACTTGCAGTTCTTATCTAATACGAATCAAATCAAAGAGCATATGCGCCTGCATGCAGCAATTCTTAAGCCAAAGTTCTTGCTTGTTCAAGAGAAGCTTTCTGTCATTCCCTCTGAAATGGGAAGTTTCAAAATTCCTAAAGGAGGGTATTTTGTTTCCTTTAACACCAAACTGCCAATTGCAACTAGGGTTGTAGAAATTGCCAATAGTCTTGGAGTTAAATTTACACCTGCAGGAGCAACCTTTCCTTATGGCAAAGATCCAGGTAACTCAAACATTAGAATAGCGCCATCTTTTTTGAATATCCAAGATCTTTCAGTAGCAATGGATGTTTTTTTGTTGTCTCTAAAACTGGCTCAACAAGAGGTCAATTAAATCTTCGAGCGTTCGGCAAGAACTTACCGTTTTTAAATCCTGAAAAAAAGTTAGGTATTTCAGGATGCTTTAAGCTATTTGTTGAAAGATCATGCTCTAAGTTTTGTTGCGATACATAAGCTGTATAAAAAATCTCACCATTTTCTGCTAGAAGATGATAAAAAGGTTGTTCTTTGCTTGGTCTGAAAGATGCTGGTATTGATTCATACCACTCATCTGTATTGTTAAATTCAGGATCAAGATCAAATATTACTCCTCTAAAGTTTAAGAATTTATGTTTTACAACATCCCCAATTGAGAATTTAGTTTCGATCGTTTCCATGCAATATTTAAATTTTAATATAATACAAAATAATCGGAGAATTTAATGAAAGTTGTGAGCACACCAAATTTAGAAGGAAGGAAGATAAAAGAATATCTTGGGATTGCTGTTGGAGGGACGGTTAGAGCTAGAAATGTTGGAAGCGATATTCTAGCAGGCCTTAAAAACCTGATCGGGGGAGAATTGCAAAGTTATTCCAAGTTGCTTGCAGCAGCTAGAGAAGAAGCTCTAGATAGAATGAAGCAAGATGCAGAAAAGTTAGGAGCCAATGCAATAGTTAATTTTAGGTTCCAAACCTCAACCATTTCCCAAGGTGCTTCTGAGGTTATCGCTTACGGAACCGCAGTAGTAATTGAAGATTGATTAACGCATTTAAAATTTTTGGAGAAACGACAGTTTGTTGCCCCAAAACAAGAAAATTGTATTCAACTCAATACCTATATCAATGGACGTAGGCATATTCAGAATTAGGATATTGATAAAAATTTAAGAATGCATACACTCTCTCAATCTGAATTAGAAATAATTAATAAACACCTTGATTGCAGACTCATGACAAGTCTTCGATATAGGTTTTTGGATAACTACGATGAATAAAACTGAAAAAACTGCCTTTCGTGAGAGCGTAATTGTTGTATTTATGGGATTAATAATTAACTTCCCTCTTCAAACATTTTTGCTTTGGTTGACTATAGACATCTGGAGCTGGAAAAATACACTGCTCATCTCAATTTTTACACAAACCATACTTACCATCGTCGCCTTAATCAGAGTATTCTCAATACGAATGCGTTTTATTAGAGGAAGATTCTAGGATAGGTTATGAAGCAAGGGGCCATTTCCATGCCCAATGTTTGGCGAATTCTTTAATAGTTTGCATACAAAATCAATGCTATGTCTGCAGGCCTCACGCGTTGATTTTCCCAAGCCCAAGTTTGTTGCAATACTGCTTGCTAGCGTGCATCCAGTTCCATGAGTATTTTTTGTATTTATTCTTTCATGCTCAAAGATATGAACCTCATCTTGCATGACTAATACATCCGTTATGACTGGAGCATATCCATGTCCGCCCTTTATTAGGGCTGCATTACAACCCATTGCGAGCAATATTTTTCCTGCATTAATTTGATCATTAACTGTGGTTAGCTTAACCCCAGTAAGAATTTCTGCCTCATAAATATTAGGAGTCACAATTTCTGCTATAGGAACCAACTTAGTTTTGATTGCTTCTATGACTTTATCCTTAACCAAGATATCTCCTGAAGTTGCTACCATAACTGGATCTACAACGACCTTTGTATCACCAAAATTAGCTGCAATGTATTCAATCACTTCAACGCTTGAAAGCATGCCTGTTTTAACAACAGCAATTTGAAGATCATCAATTACCGACTTAATTTGGGCTATGACTTCTTGGTTTGGAATGAGGTGAATGCTTTGGACTCCTAGGGTATTTTGAGCAGTCACAGCCGTGATGGCAGTTGCGGCATACCCACCTTGAACAGTTATACTTTTGATGTCGGCTTGAATGCCTGCTCCACCTGAAGAGTCAGATCCGGCAATGGATAATATGATTGGATCCATTATTTCTTGATTGATTGCAAGGACCTCACGTTTTGTTCAATAAGTTTGATGATATTTTGGGCTACGTTGACCGCAGTTGTTTTTTCAATTCCCTCTAGACCAGGAGAGCTATTAACTTCTAATACTTTGGGGCCTTGATCGGTCCTAATAATATCAACCCCGGCTACATTAAGTCCCAAGGTTCTTGCAGCTTTGATCGCTATATCTTTTTCCTCTTTGGTCGCTTCAACTTTCTTTGCAGTGCCGCCTGCATGAAGATTAGATCTAAATTCACCTGGTTGTGCTGAGCGCATCATTGCAGCAACAACTTTTCTTCCAATAACCAAACAACGAATATCTGATCCCCCAGCTTCTTTAATAAATTCTTGGGTAATAAAGTTTGCATCAAGCCCTCTAAAGGCACCAATAACTGCTGAAGCAGCCTTTTGTGATTCTGCCAATACAACACCCCTGCCTTGCGAGCTCTCTAAGAGTTTTAAAATTATGGGTGCGCCACCAGTCAATTCAATCAGGTTGCTGGTGTCTTTTGGAGAGCTTGCAAAGGCTGTATTCGGCATGGGTATCTTATGCCTAACCAGAATTTGATGAGCTGCTAACTTATCCCTTGATGCGCCGATTGCCTCTGCGCTGTTAAGACAAAAGGTTCCCATTGCCTGAAACTGCCTTACCACTGCCATGCCATAAAATGTAATTGACGGACCAATTCTCGGGATAATTGCATCGTAATGAGGCAATGCTTCTCCATCATAATGCACCTCAGGGGAAGCACTGTTAATATTTAAATAACATCTTTTTGTATCAATGATATCAATTTGATGATTGTTTCTTCTAGCTTCTTCTATAAACCTTTTAACAGAATAGTTGTCTGGACCTCTAGTTAGAACAGCAATTTTTAGCCTTCCCACTACCGGCTTATTCTTTGGAAGTTTGTTATATATATCTAGACTGATTTTGTCATGGATAAAACCCTTATCAGGTCTCACCGTTACCTTTTCTAGGGCTGATCTTCCTAAGATCATTCTGTAGGTCATTGACGATCGATTGGATAGAGTTATTTCAATATCCCATTTCTTATTACCAATAGAAATAGGGGTTTCTATAACATACCGCAATTCTGAAATTCCATTTGATGAGACAACTTCGCGTTGGTCTATTACTTTGGCATGACAAAGAATTCTGATATTTGGCAGATCAGGATCTGGGGACACCTCAAAGGATACCTTGGGATTCAGTCTAGTTCCCTTTAGCTGAATATTTTCAGCATGCAAGGCTGAGGTTTTAGCCCCGGTATCTGTTTTAACTTTAATAGCTGGCAAGCCTAGTTTAGGAAGTGCTGCCCATTCTTCCCAGCCAATCGTAAATTTTTCCATTCTAAAATTATAATTGTATTAATTCATAATTTGTTGATCTTATTGGGCAACCTCTAGAAGCTTCTGATTGAAATAGAAAGATATAAACCTTAGTATAAAATTTCTTTTTGAGTATTAAATGGTAATCTCTATAACTCTTGATAATAAGTTAGGCGGCATAGCTAGCAGCCTTGTTTCATACTCAAAAGCTCTGCACATCAATGGCATTGAGCATCACATTATTCTGCCCAAAGATGCACCAATTATTAAAGAATTAGTCCATCTTCCAAATGTCACTTTGTTTTGTATTTCAAAAACTGTGCTTAAATGCCACTTACTTTCAGGATTTATCTTTTTAAAATCCATTAGAAGCAATTTACTTCGATCTAAGCTAACACTCGTTCATAATGCAAAGATCTTTTCCTCAATAGCAAAGGTTGCAAAAAGACCCGCTCTTATAAACCATTCCGGCAAAACAAATGGAACGAATCATTCTTATATAAATATTTTTATTACTCAGGCAGGCAAGAGAAGGCATTTCCTAACATACCCAAACAGTACTGCAACCCCATATGTTATTAATCATGGCTTTGAAACTCATCCATTAAATCTAACAGGCACAAAAGAGGATCACAGCAATATACTTACAATTATTTCAGCAGGGCGGTTGGTTCTCAAAAAAGGTTTTATTGATCTCATCAAAGCAGCGAAAATTCTTGAAGATAAAAATGTAGCTTTGGAGATAAAAATTTTTGGTGATGGAGAATTGAAAGATACTCTCACTAGTGCAATCAATGATCTACAGCTCAAGAATGTAAAGTTGATGGGCTGGACCGATAATCTGCACAGGGAATTCTCTAGATGCAATATTTTTTGTATCCCTTCTCATATTGAGCCCTTTGGATTGATCATTGGTGAGGCAATGTTGGCTGGGCTTCCCGTTATCTCAACAAAGACTGATGGCGCTTTAGAAATATTTGGCAATGAAAATACAGAGCAAAGGGGCGGAATTTTAGTAGAGATTTCTGCCCCAGAAGCAATTGCAGAAGCAATCATGTCGCTTATGGATAAGGAAAAGAGAGCAGCTATTGCCAATAGTGCTTTTGAGCATATAAATCAAAATTTTAATTTAGATAGGTTGGCCGATGATCTCAAGAAGGTCATTGATGGATAAGACTATAAGGATCTGCCATTTATCTGAAGGCATTGCCGGACATAATGGTCAAGTGCTCGGAGTCATTAAAACTCTCAAAGATGCAGGTTTTACAATCAGTGTTCAAGAGGTAAGTGTTAATTGGAGTATTAGATCTCTTAGGAGTATTCTGAGGATCATCGCTCGAAAGTTCTCAAGATTTCCTAATTCCTTTTCGATTCGTTTAATCCAAGCTTGTTATAAGCTTGGTGAGTATGACGAATTTGATATGGTAATCTCTTCAGGTTCTAATTTAGCACCTATTAATCTAGCGCTAGCCAAACGTCATCACGCAAAAAATATTCATATGAGTAGCATTCGAGATTGGCGGGTGGAAGATTTTTCAGCATACATCACCACTACCCAGGTCTCATTTTTACCAAATAATCTTCGCCCCAAGATTGTTCCTAATCAGTTTGATCCGGCAAGTTGTGAGGAGCTTGGCAAGAAGTTCATCCAAGAAAAAAATATTCAAGATACAAAGTTTTCATTACTAGTTATTGGGGGCGATGGTATTGGTTATGAGTATCGCGACAATGAATGGGAAATCATGATAGAACAATTCATCAATTTTTGTAAAAACGCCAACACCCAACCACTCTTTATTACATCTAGAAGAACTCCGCAACATTTAGAGTCAAAACTAATAAGTAATTATGATTCACCCTATTCAGTTTACTTTCATGCTGAACAAAGAAGGGGATCATTTCATCATCTTTTATATATGGCCAAGCACATCTTCGTTACCGAAGACAGTTCTACTATGATTTCAGAAGCTATCTCATCAGGAAAATCTGTCATCACCATTTTTCCAAAAACCATTCGCACTCCAAGAAAATACTCGGATATTATTGATAAGTATCAAAGACTAAATTTTATAGAGCGCAGATCTTTGCGCGTGATTCAAACCACAGATTTCACTAGAGACAGAGGCATATCCAATAAAGTTCAAAAAGCTCATATGGATTTTCAAAAAAGCTTAGTAAAAAGGTTGGAACTAGATTAAACCGAAGCAAATTTATCGGTAGCGTCAACTAAAGCCGCAATATTTTCTCTCTCGAAAGCGCTGTGCCCTGAGTTAGGCGTTATGATTAATTCTGCCTCCGGCCATTTATTAGCAAGTTCCCACGCAGATTCTATTGGACAAACAACATCGTATCTGCCTTGCACGATAACGGTTGGAATCTGTCTGATTTTATCAACTCCATCCAAGAGCTGATTTTCATGAGTAAAAAATCCTTTGTTTACAAAATAATGGTTTTCTATCATTGCAAATGCTAAGGCAAACTCTGGCTCCTGAAAGTCATCCACTCTAGCCTGGCTAAATATTAAACTGCTGGTAGCGGCTTCCCATTTTGACCAAGCGATAGCAGCTTCTAGTTTTGCACGCTGGTCTGTTCCATAAAAGATCTCTCGATAGGCATCCATTAGATTATTTCTCTTGTCTTGATCTATTGGTTTAACAAATTCTTCCCATGCTTCTGGAAAAAGCTTGCTGGCACCTTCTTGATAAAACCAGTCAAGCTCCTTCTTTCTAAGCATAAAAATACCTCTCAATACTAGCTCGCTGACACGATGAGGATATTGCTGGGCGTAGGCCAATGACAATGTGCTGCCCCAAGAGCCACCAAACACCAACCATGAATCTATGGAGAGATTCTCTCGAATGCTTTCCATATCCGATACAAGATCCCAAGTAGTATTTTGCTCGAGAGATGCATGGGGTTTACTTCTTCCGCACCCACGTTGATCAAATACTACTATCTTATATAAGTCTGGATTAAAGAATCTCCTAACATCTGTGCTGCCTCCACCACCAGGACCACCATGAACAAATAAAGCTGGTTTTCCATCCGGATTTCCACTGACCTCATAGTAAACTTTATGGCCATCTGCATTGAGAACATGAGTCTCAAACGGCTCTAGTGGAGGGTAGAGATTTTTCACTAAGGTTTTTGAAAAAGCAAAGTGAAGCGGTCACTTTCTCCAATTTCAAGATATCTATCTCTGTCTTGATCTCCAAGTCTTAATGAAGGCGGAAGTGTCCAAACACCTCTCTCATGGTCTTTAGTATCTTTTGGATTGGCATTGACCTCTGAAGAGTCCACCAACTTAAAGCCAGCTTTTTCAATCAATTCAATAGCATAGGCCTCAGTCATATATCCTGATTTTCTCATATCTTCCAGAGATGTTTCAGGCTTTGCTCTGTGATCTACAACTCCAAAAAGCCCGCCTGACTTGAGAACAGCATAAGAGGAGCTCAAAACAGTATCTATATCCTCTCTACCTATCCAGTTGTGCAGATTTCTGAATGTTAACACAAGATCTGCTGTGCCATTTTCACCATAAGATTCTAATAAATGCACAACCTCAACTTGTTCATAGATTTCATTTGATGCCAGTTTTGCATCGTATTTGTCTCTTGATCTTTTGAAGTAATCACCTTGCTCAGGATTATAGTGCGCAGCAATAAGCTTGCCATGATCCTTTAAATAAGGAGCTAAAATCTCAGTGTACCATCCTCCCCCTGGAGCGAGTTCCACAACAGTTTGTGAAGGATTTATCTTAAAAAAAGAAAGAGTATCTTTTGGATTTCTAAATTTATCTCTTTCTGAACTTTCAACTCTGATATCAGAATTTAAGATCTCATCAAGATCGTTGTTTGCCTGATTACAAGAAACAATAAGTAACAAGGCTAATGTAGTAGCTAATAATTTTTTATTTTTCATGTAAATATTATAACTCCTTAGAATTATTCATTTTTACTTTTATGACATATATTAGATAAAGTATTAAGGAGAACTAAATGGCTAAGAAAGTTTGTTTGGTTTTAGGTGCCGGAGCTGGAATTGGAGGAACTGTTGCTACAAAATTTGCTAGAGAAGGATACCATGCTTGTCTTTGCAGAAGATCTGACCAAGAAGGTTTAGATAACTTAGTTGAGCAGATAAAAGAAAGTGGTGGCCATGCATCTGGTTTTATACTTGATGCTACAGAGGAGGGCTCTTTAGAAAACCTCATCCTACAGATTGAAAAAGATATTGGAGAAATTGCTGTCTTGGTATACAACCTTGGCGCTCAGAGTGGCATGAAGCTTCTCAACGAGACCTCGTTAAATGAGTTTGAATGGGGTTGGCGAGTGGGAAACTTTGGTCTTTTTAGAGCGGCTAAAGTGCTTATGCCTATCATGGTTAAAAGAGGTTATGGAACTTTTCTGGTAACTTCTGCCACGGCAGCCATGCGAGGCAATAAGAACCAGCATTCTCACGCTACAGCCATGGGAGGGAGAAGAATGTTGTGTCAAACCTTAAATGCAGAATTTGCTTCTCAGGGGATACATGTTGCTCATGTGATTGTAGATGGAATGGTAGACGCCCCTGATACCTTGGGCAAGATGCTTGGGAAGGAACGTTTTCAGGAGCTCAGAGATACAAAAGGCAAAGAGGATGGCTTGATCTTACCAACTGAGATTGCAGAAACCTATTACTATTTGTCCCAGCAACATCGCTCTTCATGGACTCACGAAATAGATATTAGATCTTTCTCTGATAAGGCATGGTGGAATTAATGAATACAACTATTGTTCATAAAATTGCAAGCATTATGTTTGGATTGATTTTTACGTGTATTGGATTTTCCAATGCTTACTGGGGAAATGATCCTTATTTTGGGTTAATAATAATCGGCTTATCTTTTTTTTATTATTTACCAGTAGTCGATATCATACGAGGGTTGTTTTCAGCTAGGTTTTTTTTCATTCTTAAAATAGTTATTGGTTTTCTGGTTCTTTGGGCAAGCATGGGAGTAGGGGAGCTAGCAGACAAAGTTACTATGATGTTGAACTCATTTCCATATCCGAATATTACCGGTATCTAAAATTATGAAAATAGAAATTAAACCAAGTGATCAGGCCTGTGGAGCAGAAGTTCTTGGCATAGATTTAACGCAACCTTTATCAGAAGCAGAAGTGAAGCAAATCAGACAGTGGTGGCTTCAGTATCATGTCCTGTCTTTTCCGAATCAGGATATCAATGATGATGACCTAGAAAAGTTTACTTTATACTTTGGTCCTTTTGGAGACGATCCTTTTATAGCACCCATTCCAGGACGCTCCAATATTATTGCCGTTAGAAGATTGGCCAATGAAAAAGCACCTCTTTTTGCAGAAAATTGGCATACGGATTGGAGTTTTCAAGAGCATCCTCCTGCAGGAACTTGTCTTTATGGAATTACTATCCCGCCTCTGGGTGGAGATACACTGTTTGCAAACCAGCACATGGCATTAGAAAAGATGCCAACAGAAATGAGGGACAAGCTTGAAGGTAAGTTAGCTATTCATTCAGCGCAGCTCGCCTATGCACCAGAGGGGAGCTATGGAGAAGCTGATAAAGCCGGCGATAGAAGCATGGATATCAGACCATCGGAAGAAGCGAAAGCCACTCAGTTGCATCCCATTCTTAGGGCGCACCCTGAATCAGGTCGCCTTGGAGTTTTTGGTACCTTTGGATACATCATTGGAATTGAAGGCATGGAGGCTGAAGAAAGCTGGCCCTTACTTATGGAGTTGCAACAGTGGCAGAGCAAAGAAGAGTTTCAATACCGACATAAATGGAAAGAAAATTCACTTGTAATGTGGGACAACAGGAGCGTCTTGCATGCTGCAACTGGTGGATACGAGGGGTATGATCGTTTGCTTCATAGAACCACCATAGGCGAAAGAGTTACCTAGCGTACCGGTTCATGCTAATATACCCCCTATGGGTATATTCCTTAAATGCTTATTAATCTTTTTTGTAATCACGCTTGAAGCAAGGCCTATCTCTTATTCAGGTGGCTCAACTCTCATGTTTATGTCTGATAACATGCAGGATTCTATTTATTATCACTACTCACCATCCTATAAATTTTCAATTGGTATAGAGGGGGTTAAAGATCAAATTTTTAATAAGGATTTATCATATTTAAGACTTACTTATCTTTTGGATAGAAAAAATACTAAGCATTCTCAACGAAACTTATATTTTCAATCGGGAGTATCCTCAGCAGGCTTGGATACGCATTTTTTTGGGATTCATGGAGATTGGGAGACTAGAAGAGTATTTGTTGGGTTTGGATTCAAAGAAGTTTTTAATGATTTTCATGACTTCACAGAGAAATTTATACAAACCGGTTTTGCTCCTTATCTTGGAGATTACGGTGACTTGCATACGTGGATAATGATGAAAAGCAAACACAACACCCTGACTGGGGATTGGAATACCTACCCAGCACTAAAATTCTTTAAAGGAAATTTTTTAGCTGAGGTCGGTTATGATAGCCAAGCCGATTGGGACATACATTTAATGTACAGATTTTAGGAGAAAATCATGAATAAGATTGTATTAACTAGCATTTTTTTAACAGCTAGCATTTGGGCTGATCATGGTCACAATCATGCCATGGAAATGGAAGCACACTCTCATGAGGGTCATTTGCATGATACTCTGGTAGATGGTAAAGCCCTAGAGATCGATGCCGTTAGATTTGATAACTTTATGGCAGGGCTTACAGATTCACAAGTTGCCATCGTAAGCGTCAATGGAATGGTATGTGATTTTTGTGCTAGAGGCATAGAAAAGACTTTCAAAAAAGATAAAGCCGTAACAAAAATTGATGTCGATCTTAATCGAGGCAAAGTTCTGATTGCATATGGCTCGAGTACCACGATAGATTTTGATGACATTAAGAAAAAGATTTTAGCTAATGGACAAAATGCTACTGATCTTCAAATCTTAACCATTTAATTAAGCAATACATGGAAGATAAAACAGCTAATTATTTTTCTCTGTTTGCATCATCTTCAACTTTGATTTGTTGCGCTTTGCCTGCGTTGTTTGTCGCGCTTGGAGCGGGTGCATCGTTTGCAAGCTTGGTTAGCTCTTTCCCATTTTTAATAGTATTGTCGCAATACAAAATAGAAATTTCTTTAGCAGCATTTGCGATGATAGTTATTGCAGGCTATATAAATTACAAGACTTATTACATGCCATGTCCTGCTGACCCTGAGCTTGGAAGGATGTGCATGCAAACTAGAAAACGCTCAAGAGTTTTATACTATTTTTCTGTGGCTATTTTTATTTTTGCAACCATTTTTACCTATGTGGTCCCTTCATTTATATAACCATGAAACATCCTTGTCATAAAAATCATATTGCCAATATAAGACGTATTAAAGGTCAGATAGAAGGAGTTGAGAGAATGATTGCTGATGGTAAATACTGCATAGATATTCTCAATCAAATTAAAGCGACCAAAAATGCCATTGCTGCGGTTGAGGGAAAAATTCTTAAAACTCATTTAGAGGAGTGCATCAAGGAAACAATGAGCGGAGGAAACAAAGCCCAACAAAAAATTGATGAAATTATCAAAGTTCTAAAAAGATGAAACTCATAGTAAGAAATATCCACAAATATCTTAGCTTCTTTATTGCTCTTCAGTTGCTGCTTTGGACTATCTCAGGAATTTATTTTGCATTTAACAAAATTGAAAATGTCAGAGGCGAGCAATATAGGCTTGATCTACCTAACACACTAGATTTACAAGAAATAAATTTTTCTATCCCAGATGCTATTAACGTAAGCATCAAAAAAAGATTGTCAGATGTTATAGTCGTAGCATCCACTTCCAGCGGCATGCGTTACTTCGATCTGGATGGATTACCAATCATTCATCTTACCCCTGAGCAGGCTATGCAAATAGTAACTGAATCAACTACTCTTATTCCTATAAAAGTTGAGCAGGTCAATGATTCTGAAAAAGGTTCAGAATATAGAGGTAGGGCTCTGCCTATTTATAGAGTCATCACAACGAATGATGCTGGTTCTGAAATCAATGCGTACGTAAATATTTACTCAGGAGATATCGAGGCCATTAGATCAAGTTATTGGAGAATCTGGGATTTAATGTGGGGGTTCCACATAATGGACTGGGTTGAGCGAGACAATATTGATAATATCTTGCTTAAAATTTTTTCAATCCTAGCCCTTATTTCATCAATAACCGGTGTGTTATTATTTTTTAAGGTCGATGTTAAAAAGTAAGACTCTTAGTTTTTAAATTGAATTTTTGTAATCCTTTCTTTGCCATCACGAGTCTGCGTCTCGAATTCAACCACATCATTTTCTTTTAAAGTACGGATACCGCATTCTTTTAAACATGTGTGATGAACGAATGCATCTTTCCCGCCATCGTCTGGTCCTACAAAACCATACCCTTTTTCTTCGTTAAAAAATTTTACTTTTCCTGATTTCATTATTATCTCCTTAGATTAGATTCAGTGTATTAGAAAGATAACTTTTGACATATACATATACAGGTTAAGAGGAATCTCTCACCTGTGCACGATACAGCAATTCTTTTTTTTGTCCACAAAAATAATTATTCAAACAAAATACTAATTTTTGTTATGGTTAGGAAATGGTGCCCAGAGGTGGAATCGAACCACCGACACAAGGATTTTCAGTGCATAACTCGAAGTTAAAAACCTTATAATAATGCATGTTTGAGAGTCTGGTGTTCAAATTAGTGTTCAAAAGAATTTAGGATTTATTAGTTTATTCAATTGTAATTTTGAACATTATTTCTTTATATGAAATGATATTTAAATGAGAGTTTTATTTTGTTCTATATTACTAATTAATTCACTTTATCTTCAAGGGGCATTACTTGAAGTTCAAATAAATAATATTTCTGATGACGGCGTTCTTCACTTGGCAGTTTATGATTCTAAGGAAGTTTTCGAATCTGATACAGGGGATAAACCTGGACCACAAAAAGGTATAGTTGGAGGAATAATAAAATCTATTAAAAAGGGCACCTTTCAAGAAACAATTGAATTGCCAGATGGAAAATATGCTATCGGTTTATACATTGATTCCAATAAAAATGAAAAACTAGATAGTAATTTTTTTGGAGTGCCTAATGAACAATACGGATTTTCAAATAATGCTTTGGGGAGATTTGGACCTCCATCTTTTGAATCTGCATCTTTTCAACTTTATGAATATAAAAAAATCTCTATCGATTTAAAATGAATGAGACTTTAATTCTTTCCTTGCATGCATTGCCCGGACTTATAGCATTAATTTTGGGGAGTGTAGTTTTGCTTTCAAAAAAAGGAACCAAAACACACAAAAGAAGAGGGTATGTGTGGTTAGGGTTAATGATTTTACTTTCATTAACAGCAGTATTTATTCAAGAAATAAATCCCGGTTCTTATTCTTTAATTCACTTGCTTATACCATGGACAATTTTTTCTATTTTTTTTGGCGTATATGCAATTAAGAAATTTAAAGTCACTAAAAATAAAACATGGAAAACTTTGCATAAATGGACAATGATTGGATTGTTTTTTGGAGCATTGGTAATAGCAGGTGCTTTTACTCTTATGCCCGGAAGGATGTTGCACGAAATCTTCTTTAATTAATTTGAACACTAATCTAAGTGTTCAAAAGTGTTCAAAGTATTGAATATATAAAAATGCTGTAAGAATGGTGCCCAGAGGTGGAATCGAACCACCGACACAAGGATTTTCAGTCAATCATAATATCGAGCAAGGTGATAAGTAAAGAAGTCTTGCTCGCATTCTTAGACCGGTTCATAAATTGAATCCATCATT
>Ga0222714_10000173_pt1 | contig 75637 bp, 78 predicted proteins | sample C33_3DmetaG_FD_165048 | JGI IMG/M metagenome (GOLD analysis project Ga0222714, IMG submission 165048) | Estuarine water microbial communities from San Francisco Bay, California, United States - C33_3D | ecosystem: Environmental > Aquatic > Marine > Unclassified | place: USA: California...
ACTTGATGGTGCCGACTCCGGGCAGCAGGCCGCTCCAGTTCATCAGCAGGATGAAGACGAAGAAGCCGCAGAGGGTCGGAAACACCTTGCCGATCATGCTCTTGCCGACGATCGGCTCGAGCGCGTCACGCAGGCCGGAAGCCATGTTTTCGACGAGGGCCTGACCCTTGCTCGGAACGATCTTCGGGGTGCCGACGAGGACGCGGATGGCGATGATGATGACGGCCGCGAGGATCCACGTGGTCAGGATCGAGTTGGAGACAGGGATGCCGCCGATTTGGAAGAGGTCGGTCGCCTTCGGATTGACGCCTTCTTCGCTCGCGAGAACGAAGGCCGGGGCTAAGAGACTGAGGAGGAAAAGAGGGCGCATTTAGACGCGGGAAAGGATTGGTGAATGATTCCCAGCAGGATGGTCAACCCTGCGAGCACCCCTTTACCCAGAGTAAGGGTCCATGGGCCCCCCTATTAGGCTAACTAATCCTTAGCCCCCCTTAAGGCGACAGGCGGACAATCTCCCAAACCCCTTTGTTAAGGGTGTAATGGAACCGATCGTGGAGGCGATTGGTCCGGCCCTGCCAGAATTCGAAACTGATCGGAATCAGCCGGTACCCTCCCCAGTGCGGGGGCTTGGGAACCTGCCCTTCGGGGTGCTTGGACTTAAGGGCAGCCAGGCGCGCTTCCAGGACACCTCGGTCGGCGATGACGTCGCTCTGATCCGAGGCCAAGGCCCCCAGCTGACTGCCATAGGGGCGACGGGCGAAATAGGCCACCGACTCTTCTTCGGAAGTCCTTATCAATGAGCCAGTTATGTGAATCTGTCGCTCCAGAGAAAACCACGGGAAAAGCAGGGTGACCCGGGGGTTGGCGTCGATCTCCGCCCCCTTCTTGCTATCGTAGTTAGTAAAGAAAGAGAAGCCGCGCTCATCGGCGGCCTTGAGCAAGACGGTCCGGGAGGATGGGAAGCCTTCCAGCCCCAGGGTCGAAAGGACCATGGCATTCGGTTCGATGACGCCGGCGGTCTTGGCCTGTTCGAACCAGACCTTGAACTGGGCCAGCGGCGACTCGAGCAGCTCGTGGCGGTCGATGCCGTGCGCGGCGTACTCTTTACGGAAGTCCGAAAGGTCCATGGCCCCATCATGAAAGGGTCGTCGTCGCGCGCAAGCGTTAGCGCCCTTCCCTCTCGCCAGTCGAGGTCGCCGGCTCACTTTAGCAGCCGTGAACTTGGTGCTGATAACCCCCGAAGAAGCGGCGACCGGACTCCCCTCCGACGACGCGCGCGCTCACCACCTGCGCGAGATGGTCGGGCTCGCCGTCGGCGGTTCGTTTCACGTCGGCATCGAGAACGGTATGCGCGGCATCGCGACGATCACCGCACTCGCGCCGCAGCTCACGTTCTTGGTCGCCTGGGAAAAAACTCCGCAGGCTCGCCTGCCCCTCACGGTGCTCGTCGGACTCCCGCGTCCGCAGACCGCGAAGAAAGTCCTGCACGACCTCGCGAGCCTCGGCGCGGCGCGCATCATCTTCTTCGAGTCGGCGAAAGGCGACCCGGGCTACCTCACGAGCTCGCTCTGGAAAGACGGCGAGTGGCGCGAGCATGTCCTCAAAGGCGCCGAACAGGCCTGCTCGACGCTCGTACCGGAAGTGACGCGCGTCGGTTCGCTCGCCGAAGCGCTCGTCGGCCTCGATGCGAATGCGTGGAAACTCGCGCTCGATCCTTACGAGGCCGCCGGCGCGCCGGAACTTTCCACCTCGGCCAAAGCGGCGGTGCTGGCGATCGGACCGGAGCGCGGCTTCGCGGAAACGGAACGCGCGACGCTCCGTGCCGCCGGCTTCGGCTTCGCGCATCTCGGCGACCGCATCCTGCGCGTCGAGGCCGCCGCGCTGGTCGGCGGCGCGCTCATGCTCGCGCAGCTGCGCGCCTGGGCGAAGCACCGACCGGTCGGCGACTGATTACTCCGAAGCCTTACGGACGAGCACGGACGCGGCGGGCTGGCCTTTGCCTTTGCCGATCACCTTACGCAGCTTCCAACCTTCGGGCACCGGGACTTCGTAGCCGCCGGGCGCTTCAAGGATCACGCGCACGTGTGCGCCTTCTTCGGCGTAGCTGACGGCGGTCGCGGCGATCTCCGCGCCCTTCGTCTGCCAGAGTTCCCAGGGCGGATCGGCGAACACGAGGTCAAAGCGGCCGGCGGCCACGCCGGGCTTGGTCGCGTCGCCGGTGATCTTGGTGAAAGGCAGTTCCGCGAGGCCCATCGACTTCGCGACCGCGGCCGCGTTGGCGGTGAGCTCCGCACCGATGCGCTGGTCGACGCACGTCGCGCGGAGGGCGCCGCGGCTGAGCGACTCGAGTCCGTAGGCGCCGGTGCCAGCGAAGAGGTCGAGCACCGCCGTGCCGGGGACGAACGCCGCGAGCGAGTTGAAGACCGCTTCGCGGATGTAATCCGTGGCCGGACGTACGCCGCCCTGCGTGGGGACGCGGAGCGGGATGCCTCGAGCGATGCCGCCGGTGACGCGCATGTCACCAAGTTCGCGCGGGCACGCGGAAGGTCAACGGCGTTCGGCGCCGAGCACCTGCCGCTCGGGCGACCAGCAAGTGGTGCGTCCGCCCACGTCCTCGCGGACGAGCGGCTTCTTCGAACGCGGGCAACGGCCGCCGTCCTTCCAGCGGTGGTTGAAGAGCCAGGTGTCGGGCGGATCGGACCAATCCTTGCCGATGACGTCCATCGCCTCGGCGCAGACCTCGCGCAAGGTCGCGTGGAGTTTGCGGACGGATTTCGGTCCGAACGATCCGGCCTTGGCCTGCGGATGGAAGCCCGCGCGCCAGAGCACCTCGTCGGCCATCCAGTTGCCGATGCCGGGGAAGCGTTCCTGCATGAGCAGCACCGGCTTGATCGCCGTGCGCGCGCGACGACGGAGGAACACCTCGACGACGCCGACGGTGAACTCCGGCGAGAGGATCGCGGGCGGAATCTTTTCCCACCACGGCGGCACGCCCTCACCTTGCCAGAACTGCACGCGGCCGAACTGCCGGGGATCGACGAAGACCAGCTCCTTGCCGCCGGTCATCAGCAGCTTGAAATGGTCGTAGGGCGTCGGCTCGCGGTCCGCGTCGCCCGCTTCGAGCCGACCCGTCATGCCGAGGTGCACGCCGAGCCAGGAGCCGCCGGAGAAGCGAAAGGCCATCTGCTTCGCCGCGGCGAAGGACTCGACGAGCTTCGCTCCCGCCAGGGCCTTGGTCAGCGTCGCCGGGGCGACCCCGCGGCCGATGCGCGCCTTGGCATTCAGATGAACCGCCGAAACCTTGCGGCCTAGGCCGACGTCCCAGCGGCGGCGGAAATATTCGACTTCGGCGAGCTCGGGCATGGGAAAACTTTACCTAATCGGGAGCCAGAACGAAGGAAAGCCGGGGCCTAACTTTGATTTTCGGTCATCTCACTAGGTATTTGTGCCTAAATTTATACAATATTGCCCCCCAGGGAAATTGGCATGGGGTCTGCATAATAATGAGCATGGGCGCAACCAATCCATCCCTCTTCCCGATGCTCCGATTATGGGCCATCGTGCTGTTGTGCCTCTTTACGTATATCCACGCCACCGCGACGCGGGGGACGGAACTGGCCGAGAAGGCCATCCGGGCCCTGAACCCGGTCGATCGCCATGACCTCCTCTCCCTGATGAGCAGCCCGACGGGTGGGCTCATCGAAGTCCGTTCGGAAAAGATCAGCCACGCGAAGAAGTCCGCCGCCCAGGCCCAACAGGCAGCCTGTTAATCGCTGGCAAGGTCGGAGTCGGTGATTTGATTGGAGTCATGCACCAGGCCGACCCCGCCCGCTACGACCAGAAGTCTTTCCAAGTCCGCTGCGGGAAGTCCGGGTTGCACCTGCCCAAGGTCTCGCTCGGCCTCTGGCATAACTTCGGGAGCATCGACGACTACCCCAACGCGCGCGCGATCGCCCTGCGCGCCTTCGATCTCGGCGTCACGCATTTCGACCTCGCGAACAATTACGGGCCCGTGCCCGGCAGCGCCGAGGAGACCTTCGGCCGCATCCTTCGCGAGGACCTCGGCACGTATCGCGACGAGCTGATCATCTCCACCAAGGCCGGCTACACCATGTGGCCCGGGCCGCACGGCGATTTCGGCTCCCGCAAATACCTCCTCGCCTCGCTGGACCAGTCGCTGAAGCGCCTGGGCCTTCCTTACGTGGACGTGTTCTACAGCCACCGTCGCGATCCGCACACCCCGATGGAGGAGACCATGGGCGCGCTCGCCCAGGCGGTCCGTTCGGGCAAGGCGCTCTACGCGGCGATCTCCAATTATAATCCCGAGGACACCGCGCGGGCGTGCGCCATCCTCCGCGACCTCGGCACGCCGTGCGTCGCGCATCAGCCCAAGTACAGCCTCTTCGAACGCACGCCGGAGGCCGGGCTGCTCGACGTGGTCGAGAAGGAAGGCCTCGGCTGCGCGGTCTTCTCGCCTCTCGCCCAAGGCATGCTCACCGACCGCTACCTGCAAGGCGTGCCGGCCGACGCGCGGGCGGGCAAGCCGCACGGCTACCTGCGCCCCGAACAGCTCGACGCCGTCCGCATGGGGAAGGTCCGCCGCCTCGCGGAAGTCGCCGCGGACCGCGGACAACCGCTCGCCTCGATGGCGGTCGCCTGGGTCCTGCGCGACCGTCGCGTGACGACCGCCATCATCGGCGCCAGCAAGGTCTCCCAGCTCGAGCAGTGCGTGGCCGCCGCATCGTCGGCGCCCTTCGCGTCGGAAGAACTCAAGCGGATCGAAGCCATCCTCGCCGGCTGAACGCACTCCGGGGTTGTGCCGCCGGACTCCGCCCGCAAGGGTGAGTCCATGACCGCCGGCGCCGCCCTGCCCTTCAAGATCAGCGTCCTCGTCTTCCTGCGCGACGAGGCGGGCCGCCTCCTGCTCATCCAGCGCACCAAGGCGCCGAACCTCGGCTGCTGGAGCCCGATCGGCGGCAAGCTCGAGATGGGGCTCGGCGAGTCGCCGTTCGAATGCGCCGTGCGCGAGACCTTCGAGGAGACCGGCGTGACGGTCGCGACCGAAGACCTGCACCTCTTCGGCATGATCTCGGAGAAAGGCTACGAAGGCCAGTCGCACTGGCTCATGTTCCTCTTCGACTGCCGCCAGCCGCTGAAGTCGCTGCCGGCGACGATCGACGAAGGCCGCTTCGCCTTCTTCGCGCGCGAGGAGCTCGGCTCCGTCGCCGTGCCCGAGACCGACCGCACGCTGCTCTGGCCGGTCTACGACGAACACCGCCGCGGCTTCATCGCCTACCGCGCCGAATGCCATCCCGGCGCGCCGCTGCGGGTCGTGGTCGAGGAGACCAGCGCGCGGCCGAACCTCGGTTGACGATGGACGCCGCCGGAAGCGAAGCCGAGTTCAAGCGGACGAACCGCAAGCCGGCGTATCCGATCGGCGAGGAGCTGCGCGCCTACCTCTCGCGCGAAGGCCGCGAGGTCCCGCTGCCCGTCTCCTACGCGCAGCTGCGCGGCTTCACCGCGGCGATGCCCCTGCTCGAACGCGGGAAGGACACCCTCTGGGAGACCGTCGCGTATCCGCCCGAAGAGATGGGCCGCCTGTCGCAAGGCCTGCTCGAGACGTACGCGCTCCTGCGCGGCGAGGGCGGCATGAAGGTGTTCAGCCACGTCTACGTCGACCGCGTGGACTTCTGTTCGTTCGGCAACTCGCAGCCCTTCCGCGTGCGGATCGTCAACGCGTACAACGAGAACCACGACTACTTCTACGTGAAGGTCGGCGACGCCTCGCGCGTCTGCGGCCTCGAGCTCGAGCACCTGCTCTCCCCGAACCGCATGCTCTACCTCACCTGGGGCGAGACGCTGGTCGAGGAGCACGTCACCGGCATCCCGGGCGACATCTTCGCCGAGAAATGGCTGCACGCCGACGGCCACCACCCGGTGCGCCTCGCCAAGGAGCTCATCAAGTTCGAGGAGCGCTGCCTCGTGCGCCTGCTCGGCGACATGCGCGCCTATAACTTCGTCATCGCCGTCACCCCGGATTTCGACGCCACCGCCATCCGTGTGCGGGCCATGGATTTCGACCAGCAGAGCTACGACGGGCGTCTCCGGTTCTACCTCCCCGGCTCGTTCAAGGAGAACCGTCCCTTCGCCCAGCTCTGCGCGAGGCACATCAACGCCGCCTCCGCCGCCCAGTACCGCCGCGAGGAACAGTCGCTGATCCACCGGCGCCACCTGGCGGCCCCCGACCGGGTCAAGGACCTGCTGGCCGCGATGCGGGCCAATCCCCTGACCTCGCCCGAAAAAGCCAAGGAACTCGCCGACGGCCTGGCCGAATACCACCGGGACCCGGCCTTCCGGCAGCACGCCGACATGGCGGGCCTGATCGGCGAAAGCCTCGCCCGGCTCGACCGCCTGCTGCGCTCCTGATAGTAAGCGCTGGACAGGACGCGCGCCGGACGGACAAACTCCGAGGCCTGCGATGAGCGACTCCTTAAGGCACGAATGCGGCATTGCCCTTGTCCGGCTGACCAAGGACCTGAAGTGGTATCAGGAGAAATACGGCACGCCGTTGCACGGCTTCAACCAGCTCTTCCTGCTGATGGAGAAGCAGCACAACCGCGGGCAGGACGGCGCGGGCATCGGCTGCGTCAAGATCGGCTCGGCGAACGGCGAGGCCTTCCTCTTCCGCGACCGCGAGATCGGCGCCCAGGGCCTGACCCAGATCTTCACCCGCCAGATCAAGGCCTACGCCGACAAGATGCGTGAGGCCGTCATCGTCCCGGAGTTCCCCGAGACCGTGAAGCGTCACTTCGACTTCGGCGGCGAGCTCCTGCTCGGGCACCTGCGTTACGGGACCTCGGGCAGCTTCGATTCCGTCTCCTGCCACCCTTACGCGCGCAAGTCCATCTGGCCGACCCGCAACCTGCTCGTCGCCGGCAACTTCAACCTGACGAACACCGCCGAGCTCAACAGCTCGCTCACCCAGCGAGGCGCGCACGTCATCTACTCGACCGACACGCAGTCCATCCTCGAGGAGATCGGCTTCTGGCTCGACGAGGAGCACGACCGCCTCTTCAAGGCGTTCAAGGACCAGGGCCTGGAAGGCGCCGCCGTGCAGGCGGAGATCTCCAAGCACATGGACATCGGCAACGTCCTGCGGCGCGCCGCCAAGCACTGGGACGGCGGCTACGCCATCGCCGGGCTCGTGGGCAACGGCGACAGCTTCGTCATCCGCGACCCCAACGGCATCCGCCCCTGCTGGTACGCCCGCACCGAGGACCTCATCGCCGTCGCCTCCGAGCGCGTCGCCCTGATGACCATCGTCGGGGTCGGCCAGGAGGACGTCCATGAGCTCCCGCCCGGCCATGCGCTGATCATGAAGGCGGACGGCCGCCATTCGATCGAGTCCTTCCACGCCCCGGGCGAGACCCGCCACTGCTCCTTCGAGCGCATCTACTTCTCCCGCGGCAACGACCCCGAGATCTACGCCGAACGCAAGGCCCTGGGCGCGGCCCTGGCCGACGACGTCCTCGCGCAGATCCGGGACGACCATGACAACGCGGTCTTCTCCTACATCCCCAACACGGCGGAGATCGCCTGGTACGGCCTGATGGAGGAGCTCCGCAAGCGCCGCCGCTCCCAGGTCCGCGACCAGCTCGTCGCCGCGCAACGCGCCGGGAAGCTCGACGAGGCGATGATCGAGAAGCTCGTCCTCGGCGGCTGGCCCCGCGGCGAGAAGGTCGCCCACAAGGACGTCAAGCTGCGCACGTTCATCTCCCAGGAGAAGAACCGCATGCAGATGGCCTCGCACGTCTACGACATCTCCTACGGCACGGTGCGCGAAGGCGACACCCTCGTCTGCGTCGACGATTCGATCGTCCGCGGCACGACCCTGCGCCAGTCCATCCTGCGCATCCTCGCCCGCCCGAACCCGAAGCGCATCGTGATCGCCTCGACGGCCCCGCAGATCCGCTACCCGGACTGCTACGGCATCGACATGTCCGAGATGGGCAAGTTCCTCGCCTTCCAGGCGGCGGTCGCGCTCTGCAAGGAACGCGGCAGCGCCGACCTGCTCCGCGAGGTCTACGAGGACTGCGTCGCCCAGGCGAAGAAACCGACCAAGGAGCTGCGCAACCATGTGAAGCGCATCTACGAGGCCTTCACCGAGGAAGAGATCGCCGCGAAGGCCGCCGAGCTCGTCTACCCGGCCAAGAGCGGCTGGAAGGGCGAGCTGGTCCTGGTCTTCCAGAAGATCGCGTCGCTGCACAAGGCCTGCCCGACGAGCCGCGGCGACTGGTATTTCACCGGCGACTACCCGACGCCGGGAGGCCTCGGGGTGCTCAACCAGGCGTACATCAACTACTGGGAGAAGCGCGAAGGCCGCTCCTACTGATCAGGAGTAGAGCCGGAACGGGGCGGTGCGCGCGCGGAAGGCCGCGGCCTCGCCGTCCCAGCGACGCATCCAGCGCGCGAGGTCGACGCGCGCGCCCTGCGTGCGCAGCTCCTCGAAGAAAGCCTCGCTGCCGAGATGCTTGATGAAGAGCTCGCGCTTGCCGCCGGTCAGCCTGGCGAACGGGTTCGGCGCCCAGACGCACGCCTGACGGAAGAGATGGAGCGAGATCGCGGTGGGACGGAACACGGAATAATCGGAGACGGCGAGGTAGACGCCCTGCGTGCCGTCGGCGAGCTGCTGCGGCTGGAGCGTCAGGCCGGGCACGGCGGAGCCCAACGCGGCGGCGAGCTCGGCGGCCTTGCGCCGCGGATAGGTGAGGAAGCGGAAGTTGCGGCCGACGCCGGCGCTGTGGCTGAAGCCGGAATCCATGCAGCCGAGGCCGGTCATCGCGTAGCCGAGCGCCGCCTGCGGGTTGTCGATCATCGGCGAGGTGGGCGTCCAGCGCAGGCCGGTGAGGTTCCAGGTCATCGACCGGCGCCAGCCGCGCAGGGTGACGACTTCCAGCTGGCCGCGGCGGCGCGTGGCTTCGTCGAGCTCGAGCACGCCGGGCGTGGCGACCGCCCAGCGGGCGAGCTCGCCGATGGTCAGGCCATGGACGTAAGGGGTCTCGTAGGCGCCGACGTAGCTGCGCCACTTGCGGTCGAGGAACGGACCGTCGACCTTCTCGCCGCCGAGCGGGTTCGGACGGTCCAGCACGATGACGCGCACGGGACGCGGGAGCGAGAAGCAAGCCTCGATGACGTAGCGCATGCAGCTGACGTAGGTGTAGGAACGCGCGCCGATGTCCTGGAAATCGATGACGATCGCGTCGAGGCCGGCGAGCATCTCCGGGGTCGGTTTGCGCGTCGCGCCGTAGAGCGAATAGACCGGCAGGCCGGTGCGCGCATCCTTCGCATGGCCGACGGAGGCGTCCGCCTTCGCGACGCCGTCGAGGCCGTGCTCCGGTCCGAAGAGCTTCACGAGCCGGACGCCGGGAGCGCGCGCGAGGACGTCGGCGGTGCGGCGGCCGGAGCCGTCGACGCCGGCGCGATGCGTGACGAGGCCGACGCGCAAGCCCTGCAGCCGGGCGAAACCTTCGGCGGCGAGCACGTCGACGCCGAGCATCACCTTGCCGGTCGCCGCTCCGCCCGCCGGCGCGGGCCGGACGGCCGGGCCGCTGACGGAACCGCCGCCACCGCCGCCCGCGCAACCGGACAGGGCGTAGGCGCCCAGCGAACCCAAGGCGGAGAGGTGAAGGAAGTCGCGGCGGTCCATGGGGAAGCAGTGACCGCATCTTCGGCGTTTCACCCAAGGGTTCAAAGTCCGAAATCGAAAATCCGTTTGCAGGCGAGGGACCCCGGCGACACCTTCCCGCCATGCGCGTCGCCCTCCTCGGTTCCGGTCGCGGCTCCAACGCCGACGCGGTCCTCCGCGCCCAGACCGAGGGTCGCCTGGGCAAGGCCAAGGTCGTCGGGATCTGGTGCGACGTCCCGACCTGCAAGATGCTCGAGCTCGGACCGAAGTACGGCGTCCCCGCCCGCTTCCTCGACACGGGCCCGTTCAAGACGAAGTTCTCCCCCGAGCGCGAGCAGGCCTGGGCCGACGCCCTCAAGGCCGCCCAGGTCGACCTCGTGGTGCTCGCGGGCTTCATGCGCGTGATCAAAGCGCCGCTGCTCGACGCCTTCCCGGGACGCATCATCAACCTCCACCCGAGCCTCCTGCCCGCCTTCCCCGGCCTCGACGGCATCGGGCAGGCCTGGAACGCCGGCGTCCCCGAAGCCGGCTGCACCGTCCATTGGGTCAACGCGGAGATCGACGGCGGCGCCCACCTCGGCCAGACGCGCGTCTCCCGCGAGCCCGGCGACACCCTCGAGTCCTTCGCCGACAAGATCCACGCCGCCGAACACGCGCTGCTCCCCGCCGTGATCGCCCGCCTGAGCGAGACGCTTTCCTGATGATCGAACTGAAGTGCCCCATCCACGAAGACATGGTCCAGCCGCTGGAGGACCATTTCTGCGAACTGACCCGCTCCTCCTGGATGCTCTTCCATGAAGGCCCCGGTAAGCCGCACTTCGTGATGGGCTACTTCGACACCAAGGCGGAAGCCGACGAAGCCTGGGCCGGCCTGCGCAAGGCCTTCAAGAAACTCCCCGAGGCCTACGACGAGACCGTCATGGCCGACAAGGACTGGAAGGAAGCGTACAAGGAACACCTCAAACCGTGGGACCACGGCCGCCTGCACTGGGTCCCGGCCTGGATGCGCGGCCAGCACGCCGTCCCCGCCGACGCCGCGGTGATCTGGTTCGACGCCGGTCTCGCCTTCGGCACCGGTGACCATCCGACGACCCGCCTCTGCGCCATCCGCATGCTGGATTTCCTCGAGACGCTTCCCGCCGCGCAGGTCTCCGTCACCGACGCGGGCTGCGGCTCGGGCATCCTCGCCCTTTCCGCCGCCAAGCTCGGCTGCGGACGCATCGCCGGTTTCGACCGTGATCCGGAATCCGTGCGCGTGAGCATCGCCAACCGCGAGGAGAACGGCCTCGCCGACGACGCCGTCGCCTTCCATCACGCCGGGCTCGAGGAAGGCTTCCAGCTCACCGGGCGGGCCGACGTGGTGCTGGCCAACATCATCAGCGACGTGCTGTGCATCTACGCCGACAACCTCGTCGACTCCGTGAGCCCCGGCGGCGTGCTCGCCCTCAGCGGCATCCTCGCGAAGGAACAAGAGGCGGTCCGCGCCCATTTCGAGGCCAAGTGCCGGGCGGCCTGGGGCGAAGGCACGCGCGCCGACGGCCGCGTGATGGGTGAATGGAGCGACGTGGCCCTCTTCCGTCCGCTCTGAGGATTTGCGTCCGCCGCCGCGCCGCCCAACCTGCTCCCCATGCACGAGACCACCGCACGCCGGATCCGCTATGGCCGCCTGATCGCCCTGGCCTTCGGGGTGTTCTGCCTCGCCCTGGGCGTGAACGAACTGCTGGGCGGCATCGCCCTCGGACCGCTGCGCATCCCGCCCCGCTGGAATCCCGCGGTCGTCACCTTCCCGGTCGCGCTGCGCGCCGAGTCCTGGTTCCTCATCGCCTACGCCGGCCTGCTCTTCCTGCCCTGGCGGCGCATCGTCTCGGCGAAGGCCTGGAACCGGCTCTTCGTGGTGCTCTGCCTGGCCTCGCTGGTCTTCGCCTTCGCGATGATCTCCGAGGTGATGGCCAAGAACTACGTCGCGCAGGCCGCCGGCATGAAGGCGCGCATCCCGGTCTTCCAGGCGATCCTGCTCTTCCTCTGCCTCGGCCAGATCCCGCTCGAGCTCTTCAGCCGCAAGCCGGACCTGCTCGACTGATCAGAGCGACGCGTGCAGCGCTTCGGCGCGGCGCATCGCTTCCTCGAGCGTCGGCGCCGTGACCGTGATGTGGCCCATCTTGCGCCCCGGGGCGGGCTTGCCCTTGTCGTAGAGGTGCAGCTTGGCGGAAGGATCGGCGAGGACCTTGGTCCAGTCGGGCTCCTGGCCGTCGCGCCAGACGTCGCCGAGCAGGTTGACCATCGCGGAAGGCGCGAGGGGCTTCGTGCCGCCGAGCGGCAGTCCGCACACGGCGCGGACATGCTGTTCGAACTGGCTGGTCTCGTGGGCGTCGAAGGTCTGGTGGCCGCTGTTATGCGGACGCGGGGCGAGCTCGTTGACGACGATGCGGCCGTCCTGGACGAACATCTCGACGGCCAGCAGGCCGACGAGGCCGATCTTGTCGGCGATGCGGAGCGCGAGCGCGCGGGCTTCGGCGGCGGTCGCCTCGGAGACGCGGGCCGGCGAGAGCGAAAGATGCAGGATGTGGTGGCGGTGGATGTTCTCAGCCGGGTCGTAGACCGCGGTGCGGCCGTCGACGGCCCGCGCGACGAGCACGGAGATCTCCATCTGGAACGGCACCCAGGCTTCGAGCACGCCCACGGCGCCGCCGATCTTGGTCCACGCGGCGGCGAGGTCGGCCTCGGCGGTCGGCAGCTTGACCTGTCCCTTGCCGTCATAACCGAAGTCCGCGGTCTTGAGCACGCACGGGAAACCGATGGTCTTCACCGCGGCGCGGAGTTCCTCGAGCGAGGAGACCACGGCGAAGTTGGCGCAAGGGATGCCGGCGGCGCGGAGGAACTCCTTCTCGCGTCGTCGGTTCTGGCAGGTCGCCAGGACGGACGCGGACGGATGGCAAGGCACGGACTTGGCGACGAACTCGACCGTCGCGGGCGGGATGTTCTCGAACTCGAGCGTGACGCGGCCGCAGCCTTGGGCGAAGCGCGTGAGCGCGGCGGTGTCGCTCCAGTCGGCGGTGACGTGCTCGTCGGCGATCGCCGCGGCGCAGGCGCCGGCGGAAGGATCGAAGGTGCGCACCTTGTAACCGAGACGCCGGGCGGCGATGGCCGACATGCGGCCGAGCTGGCCGCCGCCGAGGATGCCGATGGTGCCGCCGGGCTGCAGGGGTCGCTCCATGGCTCAGCGCTTCTTGCCCTTGCGGCCGGGAATCGGGTTATCGAGCACGGCCTTGGTCTGCGCCGCGCGGTAATCGTCGAGCTTCCTGGCGAGCTTGGCGTCGGAGAGGGCCAGCACCGCGGCGGCGCCGAGGGCGGCGTTGATCGCGCCGGCGCGGCCGATGGCGAACGTATGCACGGGGATGCCCGCGGGCATCTGGACGATCGAGAGGAGCGAGTCGATGCCGTCGAGGGACTTGGACTGGACGGGCACGCCCATGACGGGCAGCGAGGTCATCGCGGCGACCATGCCGGGAAGATGGGCCGCGCCGCCGGCGCCGGCGATGATGACCTTGAGCCCGCGTCGACGGGCGGCCAGGGCGTAGTCCTTCAGCTTCAGCGGCGTGCGGTGGGCGCTGACGACCTCGGCCTCGAAGGCGACGCCGAGTTTCTTGAGGGTGTCGGCGGCGTTGACCATCGTCTCCCAGTCCGACTGGGAACCCATGATGATGCCGACCTGAGGGGCGGAGGAAAGCGCGCGAGCCATGGCTGAAGCGTGTCGGAGGCGGCCCCGCCTGTGAAGCCCGAAGCGAAAAAACTACTCCGCCGCCGGCGCGTATTCGGGGACGAGTCGGCGGATGCCCTGCTTGCAGGCGGCCGGGTCCAATCTCAGGAGGTCGTTGACCTGCGCGCGCAAGCCTTCCGGCGTGGCGACGGCCTCGCCCTCCGCGACGAACCGGAAGATCCGCGGGTGCGTCGTGGGACGGAACTGCTCGCCGTCGCAACGGAGTTCCTCGACGAGCTTCTCGCCGGGGCGCAGGCCGATGATGCGGATCTCGATGTCGGCATCCGGACGCAGGCCGCTGAGCTCGATGAGCTGACGGGCGACGTCGATGATCCTGAGCGGCTCACCCATCTCGAGGACGAGGATGTCGCCGCCCTGCCCGAGCGTCGCGCTCTGGAGGACGAGCCCGACCGCCTCCGGGATGGTCATGAAATAACGCTTCACCTCCGGATGGGTGACGGTGACCGGACCGCCGGCGGCGATCTGGCGTCGGAAGATCGGGATCACCGAGCCGGAGGAACCGAGGACGTTGCCGAAGCGGACCGCCATGAAGCTCGTCCGGCCGCCGACGCGGGCCTGGAGCGAGCGGAGCATGAGCTCGGCGAGACGCTTGCTCGCGCCCATGACGTTGGTGGGGTTCACCGCCTTGTCCGAGGAGATGAGCACGAACTTCTCGGCGCCATGCTCGGCCGCGTGCCGCGCGACGACCCAGGTGCCTTCGACGTTGTTCTTCAGGGCCTCGCCGGGCTGTGCCTCCATCATCGGCACGTGCTTGTGGGCGGCGGCGTGCAGCACGAGGCTGGGACGGTGGGCGAGGAAGACCTCGTTGATCCGGGCGGCGTCCGTGACGTCGGCGACGACCGGCGTGATGAGCGCGCCGTAGCCCGCCGCGATGAGCTCCTGCTCGGCCTGATAGAGCAGCACCTCGCACTGCTCGAGGAGCAGCAGGCGGCCGGGCGCGTGCGCCGCGACCTGACGGCAAAGTTCGAGCCCGATGCTGCCGCCGGCGCCGGTGACGAGGACGACGCGCCCCTTGACCATGTCGGCGATCGCCGCGTCATCGAGCTTCACGGGCTCGCGGCCGAGGATGTCTTCGACGGAGATCGGACGGACGTCGGAGGCGCGGACGCGACCGCCGGCGAGTTCCGCCATCGAAGGCACGACGAGCACGCGCAGGTTGCTGGCCGTCGCGAGCGCGCTGACCTCGCGGATGCGGCGCACGCTGGCGGAGGGCAGCGCGAGGATGATCTCGGTGACGCCGAACTTCTCGGCGAGCTCGCCCATGCGCGCCGGCGAACCGACCACCGGCACGCCATGGATGTGCAGGTCGTGCTTGGCGACGTCGTCGTCAAGGAAGCAGACCGGCTCGAGGCCGTGGCCGCGGCGGCCGAGCAGGTCGGCGACGAGCTGCGCGCCGGCCTGGCCGGCGCCGACGACCGCGATGCGCTCGACCACGCCCGCGGACGAGGCCGGGCCGACGGTGAAGCGCTCGCGGAGGGCGCGCACCGAGACGCGGAAGCCGATGAAGAGCACGAGCGAGAGGTTGAAGTCGATCAGCGTGACGCCGCGCGGCAGGCTGAAGGCGTCGCCTGGAGTGCCGCTGCCGAGCAGCGGCGGGAGGGCCAGGGCCGCGAAGGTGGCGGACGCCAGGGCCAAGGCGGTGCGCAGGGCATCGGGAAGCCGGAAATAATAGAAGACGCCGCGGAACTGCCCCCAGAGGGCGAGCAGGCCCACCTTGAGCGGGACGAGCCAGAGGAGCACGAGCGGACGCTGTTCGTAGAGATAAGCCTCGAAGGCCAGATGCTCCGCGGTCGTCGGCTCATCGGCGCCGACGAAACGCAGCTCATACGCGAACCACAGCGAGAGGACGGCCAGCAAGCCGTAGGCCGCGGAAAAGAACGCGGCACGGGCGAGGCGGAGGGCGGGGGTGGCCATGGGGTCGGGCGATGATTGAGCCCCGCCGTCTATTATTCAATGACGATGCGGAAGCCGAGGGTGCGGCTTTTCTCCCGTTTGAAGACCTGTCGGACCGGCAGGCCGGCGGCCGGGGCCGTGGCCACGCTGCCCCCGACCACGGGCGCACGGGTCTCGCCCTGCTTCGCCAAGGTCCATTCCTCGACATTCCCCAGCAGATCGTGGAAACCCAGAGGGTTCGGGCGGGCGGTGGCCACGGGCCGGGCGTCGACGCCATCGGTGTTGGCGGCGGTCCAGGCGGTCTCGGCGACGGGGGGCTTGGTCGGATCGCCCGCCGCCGCGGCATGCTCGGCGAGGGTGGGCAACCGCGCGCGGGCGCCGAGGATCCAACCCAGCCGACGGGCGAAAAGCTCGGCGTCGGCATAAGCGACCGACTCCACCGGATTGGCCTCGCGGCGGAGGGCGCTCGGATTGGAGTCCATCAGCGACGCGTAGAGTCCTTGGGGGATCTCCGTCCGATACAGGCGGACGGCATGTCCGGGCACGGGCAGCAGCTGCCGGTCCGCCTCGGGCAGATAACCGCGGATCGTCGCCGCATGGCCGGTGATGAATTCGAGTTCCTGACGTTCTTCGTCGCTCGGACGGAAGACGCCGGTGCCCGCGTCGGCGAGACGACGGGCGGCGGCGAGGACGGTCTCCGCGAGGCGGAGAGCGTCGTCGACCTGCCGGGCCCGCAACGCCTGACGAAGACGCCCGGCCTCGGCCCGCACTCGGGCGATGTCGTCATGGAAACGCGCGAAGTTCAGGCGCGTGGTCATCACGGCCTCCTTGGAGCGATCGGCGAACTGGCTGCGCGGGTGCGCGGTGAGCAGGCGGGCGAAAGCATCGGCCGCGTCCTGCCAGGCGCGGGCCGCGCCCGGCCAATCGCCTTTCGCTTCGGCGGCCTCGGCGGCCGTCTGGTGCCGGCGGACCTCCTCCCAAGGCAGGCCGGACAACGCGGTCTCCCGGCGCACCGCGAGCTGGTCGGCGCGACCGAAGGCGGTGTCGCGGACGTCGCGGTAGCGCGCGAGGAATTCGTTCTCCGCGTCGAGGGCCGCGGTGAAACGCTCCGCGGCTTCGGCGTAACGTCCGGCGGCGAAGGCGCGCTCGGCTTCGGCCTCGAGCGCCCTGCCCTTCTGCCAAAGGGCCGAAGATTCGAGGCGGCGAAGGCGCGTGTCGAGCAGGGCGCGGCGACCGCCGTCCGCGAGGCCGGAGAACTGCCAGCGGTCGGCGATCTCCTGTTCGCAGGCGACCGCGCGCCGCAGACGCTCGACGGCCGCGGCCTCATCCGTCTTCGCCAAGGTCAACGCCGCATCCTCGAGGGAGACGGACTCCTGCCGCAGGCGTTCGCCGCGGAGCAGATGCAGCCGGCGACGCAGGGAGACCAGGCGGGGATCCTCGGTGCCGACCGACATGCGGGCGGACAGATACTCCTCCTGCGCCTGCAAGGCCTGTTCCAGGAGGCGGATGTCTTCCTCGGTGAGCTCGAAGCGGGCCTGCCGTGCTTTTTCAAAGGCCGCCTCGGCGTCGAGGGAACGCTGACGGAGGACTTCGGCGTCGGCCGTCGAGACGGTCAGCTCGGCCTGGCGGGTCGTCCGACGATCCGCGGTGTAGAGGAGCAAGGAGGTGACGGCCAGGGAGACGCAGGCCAGGATGAGCAACGGCATCCGGACGCGGAGCCACAGGGATTCGAGGGAGATACGTCCGCGATGCGCCCGAGGATCGGCGGCGGGCACGAAATCAGGTCTGGGTGGTCGAGGGCCGTTGCTCATGAGCGGACCGGCAACTTTGTCGCTGGCGGTTTGTTTGCTTTAATGGTTGGCTACTCTGGTTCATCAAAGAACCCCCTTCAACCTTGTAAATGGCCTCCTTCAAGCGCATCGCCGTCGTCGGCGCCGGCCTCATCGGCGGCTCCATCCTCCTCGCGGCCGCGCGGAAGGGCCTGGCTGGTTCCCTCGCGTGCTGGTCACGCTCGGCCGGCTCCCGCGCGACGCTGCAGGCGTTCGGCGTGGCGGAAGTCTTCGAAGATCCGGCGGAGTGCGTGCGCGGGGCGGACCTGGTGGTCGTCACCACGCCGGTCGACACCGCGGAAGAAACCTTCCTCGCCATCGCACCCGGACTCGCGCCGGGCGCCGTGGTCACCGACGCCGGCAGCGTGAAAAGCGCGATCCTCGTGGCCGCCCGCCGGTTGCCCGCCGCCAACCCGTTCGTAGGCGCCCATCCCATGGCCGGCGGCGAGAAGGCCGGCGCCGCCCATGCGTCCGCCCAGCTCTTCGAAGGCCGCGTCTGCTTCCTGACCCCGACCGGATCCGAAGACCCGCAGGCTTTGGCCGCTGTCCGCCGTTTCTGGCAGGAACTCGGCTCGGTGCTCCATGAGACCGATGCCGCCAAGCACGACGAGATCGTCGCCGCGATCAGCCATGTGCCGCACGCCGCTGCTTCGGCGCTCATGCTCGCGGTGATGGAACAACCGGGCTTCCGCCGCTTCGCGGCGGGCGCCGGCCTCCGCGACACGACGCGCGTCGCCGCCGGCGAGGAGAACCTCTGGGTCGGCATCATGCTCGCCAACGCCCGGCACACCGCCGCCGGCCTGCGCGACCTCGAGCGTCGCGCCGCCGAACTCCGCGCCGCCGTCGAAGCGAACGACGCCGCCGCGCTGCGCCGCCTCCTCGCCGAAGCCCGCATCGCCCGCCAGAACCTCGACCGGCCCGAATGAGCCCGACCCTCGTCATCCGTCCCTTCCAGACCCCCGCCCGCGGAGTGGCCCAGGTCCCGGGCTCGAAGAGCATCACCAACCGCGCCCTGATCCTGGCCGCGCTCGCCGACGGCGCCACGCTGTTCACCGGCGCGCTGTTCAGCCGCGACACCCGCATCCTCATCGCCGCGCTGCGCGCGCTGGGCTTCGAGGTCGCCGACGACGAAGCCGCGTGCACGGTCCGGATCGTCGGCCTCGGCGGCCGCATCCCGAACGCCCGCGCCAAGCTCCATGTCGGCAACGCCGGCACGGCCGCGCGTTTCCTCACCGCCTTCCTCGCGCTCGCCCCGCAGGGCGAATACGAACTCGACGGCGACGAGGCCATGCGGGCGCGCCCGATGCGCGGACTGCTCGACGCCCTCCGCGCCGGCGGCTGCCGCGCGGACGCCCCGGACGGCACGCCGGCCGGTGGTTTCCCGTTCACGCTCCGCACGACGGGCCAGCTCGGTCGTTTGGAGGTCGACGCCTCCGCCTCTTCGCAGCTCCTTTCCGCGCTGCTCATGGTGCTCCCGCTCTCCGCCGGTGCTTCGGTGAGCATGAAGGGTTCCACGGTCTCCGAGCCGTTCGTCGAGATGACCGCCCGCATGTGCGGTCAGTTCGGCCGGCCGCTCTCCCGTCTCGCCGACGGCAGCTGGACCTGCGCCACCGCCGGCGCCTACGTCGCCCAGCCGAGCTACGCGATCGAACCCGACGCCACCGCGGCGAGCTACTTCATCGCGCTTCCCGCCGTCACCGGCGCCCGCGCTTCCGTCCGCATCGAAGGGTATGCCGACGGCGGACTCCAAGGCGACACCGCCTTCGCCAAGGTCGCGGCGGCCTGCGGCGCGACGCTGCGTCCTTCCGCCGGAACGCTGGTGACCGAATCCTGGTCCGGCATCCGCGGCGGTGATTTCGATTTCAACGCCTTTTCCGATACGTTCCTCACGCTGGCGACGCTCGCCACGCTGGCCGACGGACCGGTGCGGATCCGTGGCATCGCGCACACGCGCAAACAGGAGACGGACCGCGTGCTGGCGATGGCCACCGAACTGGAACGCCTGGGCGTCAAGGTCGAGCCGTCCGCCGCGGAACTCCGCTCCGACGAGACGCTTTCTTCGCTGACGATCTTCCCGAACAAGGCCGCTCTCCGCAAAGCCGCCGCCACGGGCCCCGTCTCGATCCGCACCTACGAAGACCACCGCATGGCGATGAGCTTCGGCGTCCTCGGCAGCTTTGATCTCTTCGGCGACGGCCGTCCGTGGATCGCCATCGAAGACCCGGCCTGCACCGGCAAGACCTTCCCCCATTTCTTCAAAGCGCTCGAAGCCCTGCGCACCAACTTCGTCCGCGTCACCGTCGACGGCGGCGCGGCCTCCGGCAAGTCGAGCACCAGCCGGCGTCTCGCCCAGGCGCACGGACTCCTGCACGTCGACACCGGCGCGCATTACCGCAGCCTGACCCGCGCGCTGCTTCTTGCCGGCGCCTCGGCCGACGATCCCGCCTCCGTCCGGGCGTCGCTCGCGAAGCTCCGCATCGGTTCGGTCATCGTCGCCCGCCACGGTGCGCGGAGTTCCGCCCTCACCTTGGACGGCGTCCTCCCTGACGACGCCGACCTGCGCACCCCCGAGGTGAACGCGGCGGTCTCGAAGATCGCGGCCTTGCCCGCGGTCCGCGCCTTCCTCCTCGAATACCAGCGCTCCCAGGTGAAGCTCGCCAAGGAGCAAGGGTTCGCCGGCGTCGTGATGGAAGGCCGCGACATCGGTTCCGTGGTGATGCCTGACGCCGAAGTGCGCGTCTTCCTGGAAGCCGACGCCGACGCGCGCGCCCTGCGCCGCGCCGCCGAAGGCCAGGCCGACCAGGTCACGCAGCGCGACCTCCTCGATGCGACCCGCAAGACCGCCCCGATGATCTGCCCGGCCGGCGCCTATCGCCTGGATAACACGCATCTGCCGCTCGAAGCCGTCGTGGCCGAGATCGGCGCGCTGATCAGGACGGCGGCCCTGCCCCGATGATCCTCGATTCGAAGAACCTGATCTACAAGGCCGTCTACCACGGCGCTCGTTCGTTCATCGAAGTCTTCGCCACCTTGGAGGTCGAAGGATGGGAGCATGTCCCGAAGGGGGCCTGCCTCTTCGCTTCCAACCACCAGAGCATGCTGGATCCGCCCTTGCTGGGTTCCTGCCTGCCCCGGGAGATCTCGTTCATCGCCCGTCGAACGCTCTTCGATAATCCGCTCTTCGGCTTCGTGATCCGGGCCTGCCACTCCATCCCCGTCGACCGGGGCGAGGCGGACATCGGCGCGATCCGCGCGGCCTTGGGGGCCCTGGCCTCCGGGGAGGGCCTGCTCATCTTCCCGGAGGGGACCCGCAGCCATGACGGCGTCATCGCCGCGCCCAAGGCAGGCGCGGGCCTGCTGGCGTGCAAATCCGGCGTGCCGGTCGTCCCGATCCATATCCGCGGGGCCCGCGACGTGCTGCCGCGCGGCGCCTATTTCCCGGTCGGCTCGGCCCGGATCCGCGTCCGTTTCGGACCGGCGATGCCGCCCGCGGAATACGATCCGGGCGCGAGTCACCCCGAACGCTCCATCGAAGCGTCCCGGCGGATCCTCGAGCGCATCAAAGCGCTTCCGGACTGCGCCGAGCCTGGTCTCTGAGCGGGCCGTTCAGGAGATCCTCTGCGGCATCACGACGCAGAGGAAATCGTCCTTGAGGCCGCGGATCACGCCGGGGGACATCTCGTCCTTGAACTCGAAGTCGATCTCATCCTCGGTGAGCGCCTTCAGCGGATCGATGATGTACTGCGGGTTGAAGGCGATGTTCACGTCGGGGCCTTCGTACTTGACGGCGATCGGCTCATGGGCGTCGCCGCTCTCGGACTTGGCCGAGATCTCGAGATTCTGGGTCTTCTTGGCCACGCTCATGCGGATCGTGTTGTTGCGATCGTCGGTCATGAGGGCGGCGCGATTGACGCTCTCGAGCAGTTTCTCACGTTCGAGGCGGACCTTGGAGCCGGCTTCCTTCGGGATGACCTGACGGTAGTTCGGGTAATTGCCTTCCACGACCTTGGAGACGAGCTGGATGCGATCCACGAGGCCTTCCTCGTTCTTCGGGATGTCGATGGTGAAGCCGACCTGACGTTCGTTGTGCGAGACATGGGCTTCGCCGCCGGACTTCAACAACCGCATCAGTTCCATGATCGTGCGGGCGGGCAGGATGAGGGCCAAGGCCTTGTCGGTTCCGGCTAGCTTGCGTTCGCACTTGGCGAGCCGCCGGCCGTCGGTCGCGACCACGGTGAGCTTACCCTCGGCGAATTCGAAGAAGACGCCGTTGAGGATGTAGCGGTTCTCGTCGGAAGACTGCGCGTAGCTCACCTTACGGAGCATGTCTCCCAGGTCGTCCTGATTGATCGAGATCGTCGGCTGGCCCGTGAAATTCGAGATCGGGGGAAATTGATCGGCAGGCAGACCGGCGACCTGGAAGACGGAACTTCCGGAGGTGATCTTGACGCGGTCCTTGCCCGTCAGTTCGACGATCGTGTCGCTGCTCGACAAGGCGCGGACGATCGGGACCAGTTTTTTCACCGGCAACGTGATCCGTCCGGGGGAGGATACGGATGCTTTGATCCGGCAACAGATGCCCAGGTCCAGGTTGGTCGTGGTCAGGGTCACCGTATCCCCTTCGGCTTCGATGAGCACGTTCTGGAGGATCGGCATCGTCGCCCGGCTGCCGACGACGTTCGTCACGCTCGAGAGTCCGTTGAAAAAATGGTTCCGGTTAACCTTGAACTTCATGAGGGGGTCAGAATTGAGCAGACGGTGGGGCTGAGGCAACCTCTCATTGCCGACATCCCGGCGCCCTGCCTCTACCTTATCTATTCATTTATAAATACCCGTAACAGCAGCAGGGGGCGGAATTCCGTGCATTGTTCCGCAAGATGCTGTTCCGCTGAATCATCCGACCGACATAGGGGTGAGCCCGGAGCGTGAATAACCTGAGGCTTGTTCACAGGGAGACGGAAGCACCCTTTGTCCACGGCTTGTTCACACCTTGGACACCGGCTCGTCGTCGTCGTCGGGCGCCGGATCCATTTCGCTCCGCTTCAGCAGGAAGGCATGCCGGAAGAGGCTGTAGAGCACGTAGCCCAGGAAGACCGCGGGGAACGTGTACTGGGGATAGCGGAAAAGGATCGCTCCGATGATGATGATGAGGATGAACCCACGGGTCTTGGCCTTGGCCGTCCAGTCAAGCTTCTTGAAGCTAGGAAACCGTACGTTGCTGATCATCAGGAAAGAGATGACCAGCATCACCGGCAAGAGGACCCACGACCAGGCTTGGACGGCTTGTTCGAAGGGATCTTTCTGTCCGGGCAAGACCATCACCTTCGAAAGCACCAGCACCAGGGAGGCGATCATCCCGGCGGCGGCCGGCGACGGCAGACCGACGAAATCACCCCCGGCCGCCCTTTTCTCGTTTCCGGGCACCAACGGGTTGGTCAGAACGTTGAACCGGGCCAGCCGGACGCCGGCGCAAAGGAGGTAGATGAAGGCCAGGAGCCAGGTGACCAGCTGGACGTTGTCGGTCACTTCGGGTTTGATGACCAGGAAGCAAGCCATGAGCGCGGGAGCCACGCCGAAGGAGACCGTGTCGGCGATGGAATCGAATTCCGCCCCGAAGAGGGACTCTCGCTTGGTCGCCCGGGCCACCCGGCCGTCGAAAAGGTCGCAGACGCAGGCCAGAAGAATGAACCAGACCGCCATGTTGTAGTGTTCTGCCCGGCCTTCCGGGGTCAGCGTGGTGAAGCGGGCCTCGATGCAGTTCTTGATGGCCAGGAAGCCGCAGAGCATGTTGCCAGCCGTGAACAGGTTCGGCAGCAGGTAGATGCGGGCCGCCTCTTCAGGCGAGGAATAGGGGCGTTTTTCGGGGGGAATCGTCACGGTCAGGACTTCGGGGGTTCGTCGAGGTATTTCCAGAAACCGCCTTCTTGTTCGATGCGCGCCTCGTCTTCCGGGAACGGAAGATGGGAGCGGAACGCGAAGTCGGCGTAGGTGTGCTTGTGCAGCACGTAATGGGCGAGGAGGGAGCCTTCGTTGGCCTCGAAATAGATGCGGAACTCACCGACGCGCAGACGGTGGTAGGTGTGGCCGCTCCGGCGGACGGTGCCGAGTTCCGAGCTTCCGCGCAGGAGTTCTTCCGGCGTCAGCGAAGCGAACGCTTCGACGACTTCCATCTGCTCCAGCGTCGGCAGCTTCGCGAGCTCGCGCATCGCCTGGTCGCTGAAATTCACTTGGTACATCGTGGTGAGGGAGCAAACGCCACGCGCGTCCGCACCGCAATCATTCAGTTGGCCCGCGACCATGCTTCGACCAGCCGAATCGCCTGTTTTTCGACCAAATCCAGCACTTTTTCAAAATCGTCGCTTTCGCCGTAATACGGATCCGGCAAGGCGACGTCGCCGAGGAAGAGCGCGAGGCGATGGTGTTGTTCCTGCGGGCAACGCCGCCGCAGTTCGCGCAGGTTGATCTCGTCGGCGGCGAGGATGAGATCGAACTCGTGGAAGTCGGAGGCATGAACCTGACGCGCGCGCAAGGGCTTCAGGTCATAACCGCGGGCGTGCGCATGTCGGATCGAGCGCGGGTCCGGGGCGTCGCCGATGTGGTAATTTTCGGTGCCTGCGGAATCGAATTCGATGCGCAGGCCCGCCTGCTTCGCTTTGACGCGGAGCACGGCTTCCGCGGTCGGCGACCGGCAGATGTTGCCCATGCAGACCAGAAGCACCCGACGGGGCTGACCGACCTTGGCCACGGCTCAGACCTTGCCGCCGAAGCTCTGGTGGTCGTCCAAGTCCAGGACATCGAACCAGGTGACGATGTCTTCACGCTTGGCCCCGGCCGGGGTGGAAGACTGGTATTCCGTCACCTTCGCTCGTCCGGCGGGGGCACCAGGGGCACGCTGCTCGTGGTAGGCGCTGAAAGCGGCGATTTCTTGGCCGGAGCGGGGCTTCTTGGCATTGGCCATGAGCCAAGCCAGGATTTCTCCATCGCCTAAGCCCTTATCAATCTGAGCCTTAAGATTATCCGCCTCGACTCCAAGGAAGTCCAAGACGTTGCGATCCAGGGAGCATCCGTAGGTATACTCGCCATTCTTACCCGCCTTGGTGGCGCGGGCCTTATCAATCATGCGAGGTAGGATGACCAGGCCGCCTAGGCGGACGCGGGGGCTGCGAGGGGGGTGCTGAGTGAGATCGTAGAGGTCGTGGGCCATAGGAACCGCAAAACTACCCCCCTACCCTGCATTCGCAAGAAAACAGGTCGGTTTGGAGGTTTGCCAAAATGTCACACCCCTCTATATGTATAAGGCATGTTCCCCTTGGCCGCCGCTCTCGCTGAGCATCCCCTTACCCGGGAATGCTTGCTCGGCTGTGCGGCGGTATTCCTGGCCGCCGCTGTCTTGGATGGTCTGTCAGCCAAGGACGCCTCCGGCCGCTGGCCGACCGCCGGCCTCTGGCTCCTGCGCGGGGGTTGGATCATGCTGACGACGATGCTGGCTTACCAAGGCCTGCGGTCCCATGCCCTGCCGATCGCCAGCCCGGCCGAAGTCCTGCTGTCCATCGCCTGGGGTCTGTCCGGCCTCGCGCTCTTCCTCGACCTCACCTTCACGCATCGCCTGCCGACGTGGGCCATCGCCGGCACGACGACCGGGTGTCTGATCGCGGCGGCCTTCCTCGGCGTCGTCGGTCAGCCGACCGATCACGCCGACAAGCCGCTGATCGTCATCCATGTCGGCGCCGCGGTCCTCGCCTATTGCGTGCTCGGCGCGCAGGCGCTCAACTCCGCTGCGTACCTCCTGCAGGACCGCGCGCTCGCGCGTCGCGAGTTCGGAGGCATCTACGCGCTGCTTCCCGCCTTGGTGCCGCTCGACCGTATCGGCGGCCAGCTGATGGGCGCCGCCGTCTGGCTTCTCGGGCTTTCCCTCGTGATCGGCGCGACCGACTGGGCGCAGCGCGACCTCGCGCTCGTCGCCCTGCCTAAGCTCGGCGCCGCCCTGCTCACCTGGGTGGCCGGCCTCTTCGTCACCGTGCAGCGCCGCCGCCATCGTCTCGCCGGCGCGGCCTACGCCCGCGCTTCGTTGTTCGTCTTCATCCCCGCGCTCGTCGCGCTGTATCTCTCGCTGCCTTCCGCCCGATGAGCGAACGCGCCCGCAACCTCGTGGCGTTGAGCGCCACCCATCGCACCGCCGGACTCGACGAACGCGCCGCGTTCACCGTCCCTGCCGGCGGCGCCGAGGCATTCTACGCCGCGGCCCGCGAAGCCGGCCTCGCCGAAGCCGTCTTGCTCGCCACCTGCAATCGTCTCGAGGCCTACGGCGTCGGCGACGAAGCCGCCGCGCTCCATGTGCGCAGCGCGCTCATCAAGGCGACGGGCGCGTCGCCCGCCGTGCTCGACCAGCATCTCCGTCCCGTGCCCGGCCTCGAAGCGGTCGAGCATCTCTTCGCCGTCGTCTCCGGTCTCGAATCCCAGATGGTCGGCGAGGTCGAGATCGCCGGTCAGGTGAAGGACGCCTATGCCGACGCGCTCGCGCGCGGCATGACCGGACCCGTGCTCAACCGCGTCTTCCAACGCGCGTTCCAGGCCGGCGCCTGGGCGCGCACGCATACCGGCATCTCCCAGGGCCAGGTGAGCCTCGGCAACGTCGCCGTCGAGCTCGCGCAGCGCGTCTTCGGATCCCTCGACGAAGCCCGTGTCCTCGTGCTCGGCACGGGAGACGTCGGCCGCCAGGTCGTGCAGGCGCTCGTCTCGCGCGGCGCCGCGCAGGTCTCCGTCGCTTCGCGCACCTTCGAGAACGCCCGCGCCCTCGCCGAGGAATTCTCCGGCGCGTCGCTCACCTTGGCCGACGCGCTCCGGCAGGCGCACGCCCATGACGTGATCGTCGGCTGCGCCACCGTCGAACGCGCCCTGCTCGACGCGGTCGCGCTCCGCGAGTCGGTCGCCCGCCGCCAAGGCCGTCCGCTCCTGCTCGTCGACCTCGGCGTGCCCCGCAATTTCGACGTCGCCGCCCGTTCGCTCGAAGGCGCCTACCTGTGCGACCTCGACGACCTCGCCGCGGTCTCCAACGCCAACCTCAAGGCGCGCCTCGCCGAAGTCGACCGCGCCCGCGCGGCCCTCGCCGAGAAGGCGGCGCGCGCGTGGGGCGCCGCCAACCACCAAGCCGCTCCGGAAGCCTGACCCATGAAGCCCACGGTCCTCATCGTCGACGACGAGAAGAACATCCGCGAAGGCCTGCGCGCCGCGCTCGAAGACCGCTACGAGACTTTCGTCGCGAAGGACGCCGCGGAAGCGGCGCGCCTCATGCAGGACGTGCCGCCTGACGCCGTGCTGACGGATCTCCGCATGGCGGGCGAAGACGGCATGGCGGTGATCGACCGCGCGCTGAAGCTCCCGCACCAGCCCGTCTGCATCATGATGACGGCTTACGGCGACGTGGAGACGGCCGTCACGGCGATGAGCCGCGGCGCCTATTGGTTCTTCCAGAAACCCGTCGACCTCCGCCAGGTGGAACTGGTGCTCGAGCGCGGCCTCAAGGCCCGCACGACGGAGAAGGAGGTCGTCACGCTCAAGGCGCGCCTCGACCGCAAGTTCTCCCTCGGCGAGGTCGTGGGTTCTTCGGCCGCCCTCCGGCATTCCATCGAACAGGTGCGCTCGGTCGCGTCCTCCAACGCGACCGTCCTCCTCCTCGGCGAGACCGGCACGGGCAAGGAGCTCTTCGCCCAGATGATCCACCAGGCGAGCCAGCGCTCGAAGGGTCCCTTCATGGCGGTGCATTGCGCCGCCATCCCGGCCAACCTCCTGGAGTCCGAACTCTTCGGCCATGAGAAAGGCGCCTTCACCGGCGCGAACGAACGACGCGTGGGCCGTTTCGAATCCGCGGACGGCGGCACGCTCTTCCTCGACGAGATCGGCGAGATCGACGCCACCACCCAGGTGAAGCTCCTCCGCTTCCTCGAGACCCGCTCCGTCGAGCGGCTGGGTTCGCATCGCCCGATCGCCCTGGACCTCCGCCTCGTCTGCGCGACGAACCGCGACCTCCGGCAGATGGTCAAGGAAGGCAGGTTCCGCGAAGACCTCTATTACCGCCTCTCCGTCGTCCCGCTGCGCCTGCCGCCCCTCCGCGAACGCACCGACGACATCCCTCTCCTGCTCGCCCATTACCTCGAGCGTTTCGCCAAGGAGAACGGCGCCGTGGCGCCGAAGCTTTCTCCCGAGGCGACGGCCATCCTCGTGCGCTATCCGTGGCCGGGCAACATCCGCGAGCTGCGCAACGCGTGCGAGAACCTCGCCGTGCTGCGCGCGGGCAAGACGGTCGGCCCCCCCGATCTCGACGCGCGTTTCACCACGCCCGTCTCCGGCGCGCCCGCCGTGGCGCCGGTTTCCGGCGCGGGGGGCAACCTCGACCGCACGCTGAACGAGAAGCAGCTCCTCAAGCAGGCGCTCGCCGCCGCGGCCGGCAATCGTACGCGCGCCGCCGAACTGATGGGCATCTCCCGCCGCACGCTGCATCGCAAACTCCTGCAGTGGCCGGAACTCGATCCGGGCCCCGAGACCGCGTGAGGTCCCTCCTCTTCCTTCTTTCTGTCTGCGCGGCGCAGGGCGCGGAACTCGTCGGGACCGACCTGCTCGACGGAGAATTCGCGTCGGCGCTCCGCGCCGCGGCCGGCAAGGACGTCGCCGATTTCGCGGGCAGCCTGCCCGCCCGCCGGTCTTTCGTGGAAGGCCGCGCCGCGGCCGCCGTCCTGATGGTCCGTCCGGGCGAGGCTTCGCCCGTAGCGGGCGTCCGCGAGTTCCGCCTGGCTTCCGCCGTCGTCGTGGTCGCGACGCATGGCAGCAACCGGATGGAGCAGATCACCTTCGAGCAGCTCGCGAACGCGTTCGGCAAGGACGCGCGCGCGCCGGCTCGCAATTGGAACGACCTTGATCCGCTCCTGCGGTCGGAGCTCATGACGCCGGCGTTGTCCTCACCGCCGGGAACGATGGTCCTCGAAGTCTTCCAAGGCCTCGTCCTGGAGGGTCAGGCTTTCCGACCGGACGTCCGCCTTCGTGTCGAGCCCTCCCTCGCTTCCGACCTGCTCGCCTCGCGTGCCGGGACGATCGTCCTCATGCCCCGCCCTCCTCTCAGCCGAGGCAGGGTTTTACCGGTGGCTGACGGGAGACCCGGCAAGTCGGCCACCGCCTACGGTCCGGATGAGAACAACGTGCACAACGGGGACTATCCCTTGCAGGTGCCCCTTGTCCTTTATGTCCGCCCGGACAAGGTCGCAGCCCTCCGCCCTGCCCTGCGCTGGCTCTGTTCGGACGCCGCGGCCGACGTGTTGTCCAAACAGGGTCTGACCCCCTCCCCCGCGGCGGCCCGCACGGCCTTCCTCCAAAGGCTTGACACTCGCTGACCCGTTTGGTCTGCTCCTCGTCCAACGCGCGCGTAGCTCAATGGTAGAGTACCACCTTGCCAAGGTGGCTGTTGCTGGTTCAAGTCCAGTCGCGCGCTCCACTTTAAAAATGGAGCCAAAACCCGCCGAAACCCGGCGGGTTTTTCATTTACCGAGGTTCAGGCGACCCGAGGAATCGTGACGATCACCCGGAGGCCTTTCGGCCGGGCTGGTTCAGCCCCGGCGGACCCCCCATGGAGTTCGGCGACTTGGCGGACGATGCTGAGGCCCAGCCCGCTCCCCCCTGCCCGGCGGGATTTGTCGGTCCGGTAGAACCGGTCGAAGAGGCGCGGCAGGTCCGCCGGCGTCACGCCCGCGCCGTCATCCTCCACGCTGAGTTCCGTGCCCTCGGCGGTGTCCCGGGTGGCGATCCGCAGCCGGCTGAGGCCGGCGGCGTGCGCGAGCGCGTTGTCGATCAGGTTCTGGATGAGGCGGCGCGCCTGGATCGGATCGGCGCCGACGTCCAGCGTCGCCGCCAGGTCCAGGCTGAGCGTGACGCCCGCGGCCTTGCAGCGGGCGTCGAACTCGGCGGCCACCTCGCGGGCGGCCGTATGCAGGGCGCCCGTCTCGCGCCGGACCTCGCGGGAGGACTCGAGGCTCGCCAGCGCGAGGAGTCCTTCGACGAGGCCTTGGAGCCGGCCGACGGAGTTCACGATCTTCTGGGTGAAGCGCGCGCGGTCTTCGGATGACATCGTCGCCTGGTCTTCGGCGAGCGTCTCGGCGTAGCCGCGCAGGATCGTCACCGGCGTGCGGAGATCATGGGAGACATTGGTCACGAAATCCCGCTCCATCGCCTGCAGGCGCTTCAGCGCGGTCACGTCCGCCAGCACGAAGATCGCGGCGCCCGGGCCGAACGCCTCCGGGTCGGTGAGCGCGCCGGCGGCCTGGAGCCAGACGTCGGCGAGCGGCGCGCGGTTGAGCATCAGCGTGGCGCGCGCGTCGCCTTCGGCCCGTACGCGCCGGATCAGTTCGATGATGTCCGCGCTCCGCACGAGCGGCACCACCGGGCCGCCGATGTCTTCCTCGGCGATGTCGAACAGCGTCGCGGCGGCCGGGTTGGCGAGACGCAGCCGGTCCTGCGCGTCGACGACGAGCACCGCTTCGGTCAGCGGCGCGAGCAGCGCCTCGATGCGGCGCCCGGCGGCGGCGCGGATCTCGCCTTCGTTTTCGGCGCGGCCTTCGATCGCGACGAACAATTCTTCCAGGCGCAGCTTGCGCACCAGCCAGCCCTGCGGGCGGGGGCCGGCGTCGCCCGCGAGCAGCGTGCGGCGCGCCCAGCGGACGTGCGAAGCCACCGCGGCGAAGACCCAGACGGCGGCCGCGACGAGCGCGAGCAGGAGCAGCCAGGGGAGCCAAGTCATCGGCTTCGGATGCTGTCGGTCACGCGAAGACGCGCGAGCGCAAAGCGGCTCAGCCGTTCACGCGGTAACCGACGCCGCGGACCGTGTCGATCACGTCGCCGGCCGGGCCGAGCTTCTCGCGGAGACGGCGCACGTGCGTGTCGACCGTCCGCGTCTCGAGGTCGGGAGAATAATTCCAGACGTCGGCCAGCAGCTCTTCGCGCGACTGCACCCTGCCCTTCCGTTCGAGGAGCAGACGGAGCAGCTTGAATTCGGTCGCCGTGAGGTCGACGGGTTTGCCGGTGGCGGTGACCTCGTGGCGTTCGATGTCGAGCACCAGCGCGCCGGCGGCGAGGCGCGTCGACGGTTTGGCCGCGGCGGATTTCGCGCGCCGGAGGAGCGCCTGCGCGCGGAGCAGGAGCTCACGCGTGTCGAAAGGCTTGGTCACGTAATCGTCGGCGCCGGACTCGAGGCCCTTCACCTTGTCGACCGTCTCCCCTTTCGCCGTCAGGAAGATCACGGGGGTGTCCTGCAGGAGCGCGTCCGCGCGGACCATGCGGAGCAGCTGCACGCCGGTGAGCTCGGGCATCATCACGTCGAGGATGATCAGGTCCGGGCGGAAGTCGCGGGCCAGGCCGATGGCGCGGAGCGGGTCGTTGAGCGTGCGGATGGCGTAGCCCGCCTGCTTGAATTTATAATCCAGGAGCTCGGTGACGTCGGCTTCGTCGTCGACGATCAGGATGCGCTTGAGATGTTCGGCGTCCATGGGTGAGTCCTTACATAAAAGGAGCCCCGACCTAAGCGCCAGAGTTAGGTGTCAATGATGGCGGCTAGGTTACGCAGCGATTATTGATACATAAGTAATTCACTATCAATAATTTATGAACTTATGAAGCACGACTGTCACCCCGTGCGGCCACAATCTTTACATAGGGGTGTTCCACGTGGAACACCCCCTTCCCTTCTCTCTTATTTGGATCGAAAAAGAACCATCAGCAGCGAGATATCTGCCGGGTTGACCCCGCTGATGCGGCTGGCTTGGCCGAGGGTCTTAGGCTGGATGGCCTGAAGTTTCTGGCGGGCCTCGATCCGCAGTCCGTAGGCTTTGAGGAAATCAAAGCCTTCAGGCACTTTAAAAGAGTCCAGGTCGTGTAGTTTGCGGGCGTTGCGCGTTTCACGTTCCAAGTAGCCACGGTATTTGACCCGATACATGACTTCCGCCTGAACTTCCGCGGCTTCGGCCAGGAATGTGGGCGGCAAGTCCTTGGGCGTGGAGTCCCAATTGCGACGGATGACATCGCCAGCGATTCCCCCCGGGATAGCCAGCTTTTCCAGGTATTCGATCCAGTGGGCCACTTTTTCGGCCTTGGACTGGATCCGGGCCAGACGATCAGGCGGTACGAGGCCGAATTCGGCGATTTTATCCTTAAGGCGAAGCTCGGCGCTGCCGTGGTTGAACAAAAGGCGGAATTCAGCCCGGCTGGTGAACATCCGGTAAGGCTCTTGGGTGCCTTTGGTGACAAGGTCATCAATGAGGACCCCGATATAGGCCTCATCACGGCCAAGGACCATGGGAGTCTGGCCTTTGACCTTACAGGCGGCATTGACCCCGGCGACCAGGCCTTGGGCGGCGGCTTCCTCATATCCGGAGGTACCGTTGATCTGGCCAGCAAAGAAGAGGGCATCCACCTTTTTGGACTCGAGGGTGGGGTAGAGCTGGGTCGGAGGCGCGAAATCATACTCTACGGCATAGGCCGGGCGCAACATGACGGCATTCTCCAGTCCCGGCACGGAGGCCAGCATCTGCAGCTGGACCGTGAAGGGAAGGGAGGTCGACAGGCCATTGATATACCATTCATCGGTATTCCGACCTTCGGGCTCTAGGTAGAGCTTATGGGCATCCTTATCCGAGAACTTCACGAACTTGTCCTCGATGGAGGGGCAGTAGCGCGGGCCGACGCCGGTGATCTCGCCTCCATAGAGGGGGGAGAGGTGGAGGTTCTCTTGGACGATCTTACCCGTGGCGCCCGTCGCCTCCGTCATCCAGCAGGATACCTGATCGCTGCCGGGAGTCCATCCAGGGAGGCGCTCACCCGCTTGTTCCACGTGGAACAAATCCTCCTGCTGGCGCGTGTCATGGAAGGCGAACAGGGTAGGGGAGGCATCGCCGGGTTGCTCTTCGCACTTCGAGAAATCGATGGACGATCCGAGGATGCGCGGAGGGGTGCCGGTCTTGAGCCTTTGGAGCTCAATGCCAGCCTCTAAGAAACTGCTGGACAATGACTTAGCACTAAAGTCACCCAGCCGTCCTCCTTCGGTTTTATTCGCCCCGATGTGCATCAGGCCGCGCAAGAAAGTCCCGGTGGTGACGACTACGGTTTTGCCGTGGAAATCGAGGTCCAGATTGGTCTGCACGCCGACGACCGCGCCGGCCTTGAAGAGGAGTCCGGTGACCTGGGCCTGGAAGATCGTCAGGCCGGCCTGGAGCTCGCAGAGGTGCTTCATCCGGAACTGATAGGCCTTCTTATCACACTGGGCGCGGGGGGCCTGGACGGCCGGACCCTTGGAAGAGTTGAGGAGGCGGAACTGGATCCCGGTGACGTCGGCGGTCAGGCCCATCTCACCCCCCAGGGCATCGATCTCGCGGACGATGTGGCCCTTGGCCTGGCCCCCGATGGCGGGGTTGCAGCTCATCTGGGCGATGGTGTCCACGTTGCCGGTCAGCAGCAGGACGTCGACCCCCATGCGGGCGGCGGCCAGGGCGGCTTCCACGCCGGCATGGCCGGCCCCGCAGACGATGACGTCGTAGGGGCGGTCGGGCCCGAGGCGGATTTGTTTGTGAGGTCGCATAGGCGCTCCCTCACCGGAGGGAATCACTTACCTATGCAGAAGGAAGCAAAGAGCTTGTCCAGCATACGCTCATTATCGATGCGACCGACGATCTCCCCCAGGGCGTCCAGGGCGGCCCGGGCCTGGGCGGCCGCCAGTTCCGTCTGGATGGGGGCCTTCAGGTGGCCGACGGCTTCGGTCAGGCCGACCGCCGCCCTGGCCATGGCCTCGGCGTGGCGGACGGAGACGACGAGTTCCTCGGCGCCGGGGGCGATGTCCCGGGCGACCAGGAATTCCCCGAGCTTCGCGCGCAGGGACTCGGCGTCGCGGCCGTCGAGGAGGCAGGCCGAAAGCTTGGTCAGTCCGGGCAGGAAATCTTTCTGCGCGGGATGCGCGGGCAGGTCGGACTTGTTCGCGACGACGAGCGAGCGCGCGGGGTCCAGCAGCGCGACGAGCTCCGCGGGCAGGGCGGGGGGTTCGGCGGAAGCGTCGACCACGAGGAGCAGCAGGTGCGCGCCGCGCGCCTGTTCGAGCGAGCGCGTCATCCCGAGGTTCTCGACCGTCGAGCCGCCGTCGCGGAGTCCCGCGGTGTCGATCGCGGTGACGGCGAGCGGCAGGCCCGCGACGGGCGCCTCGAGGTAGTCGCGCGTCGTGCCGGCTTCGGGGCTCACGATCGCGCGTTCGGCGCCGGCGAGCACGTTGAGGAGGCTCGACTTGCCGGCGTTCGGCGCGCCGACGACGGCCACGCGCAGGCCCGCGCGCAGGGCGCCGTCGTGCTTCGCCGTGCGGGCGTAAGCGGAAAGTTCTGACGCGATTCCGGCCAAGCGGGCCGCTGGTCCGCGCGGGTCCTCGGGCGGCAGGTCTTCCTCGGGGAAATCGATGTGCGCCTCGAGTTCGGCGAGCACCTGCAGGGTGCGGTCGGTCCATTGCGCGACGTGCCGGCCAAGTTCGCCGGCGAGCATGCGGCGCGCCGAGGCGAGCGCGCGCTCGGAGCTGGCGTGGATCAGGTCCGCGACGGCTTCGGCCTGCGTGAGGTCGATGCGTCCGGCGAGATAGGAGCGGCGCGTGAACTCGCCGGGCTCGGCGAGCCGGCCGCCGCGCGCGAGGCAGTCCTCGGTGAGGCGGCGCACGAGCAGGGGATTGCCGTGGCAGGTGATCTCGAGCGAGTCGTTGCCGGTGAAGGAACGGCCGGCCTGCCAGAGCACGGCCACGACCTGGTCGATCGGCGCGCCGGTTCCGTCGCGCCAGATGCCGAGCGTCGAGGTCTTCTCCGCGAGCGGGGTCTTCCGGCCGAGGGCGGCGTGCGCGATCGTGGCCGCGAGCGGGCCGTCGACGCGCACGATGGCCAGCGCGGAACGGCCCGCGGGGGTCGCGGCGGCGACGATGGTCTCGGTGGCGGACATGGGAGGGCGTGAGCCGGGTTCATCCCAAGGGGCGAGGGGAGGGGAGGCAAGCGGTGTCATACGACCGCAAAAAGGCTGGAAGGGAAGGGCGGGCCTGCCAAAGTCCGCCCGAGACACTCCCGTGGAAAATCACCGCTTCCTCCTTCCTGACCCGGCCCGCCAGATCGCGGCGGCCCATGGCACCCCCTGCTATGTCTACGATCAGGCCACCCTCGAGGCCCAGGCTGACGCCATGCTGGCGTTCCCGAACGCCTTCGGGCTGACCGTCCGGTTCGCGATGAAGGCCTGCCCGAACGCCTCGATCCTCAAGATCTTCGCCAACAAGGGGCTGCATTTCGACGCCAGCTCGGGCTGGGAAGTCCGCCGCGCCCTCCATGCCGGCGTCCCGGCCGATCGTATCTCGCTTTCCTCCCAGGAGCTGCCGGAGGATTTCGCCTCCCTCCTTGCTAAAGGAGTGCACGTCAACGCCTGCTCGCTCCTGCAGCTTGAGCGGATCGGCCAGGCGCTCCCGGGCCATGAGGTCGGCCTGCGCTTCAATCCCGGCCGTGGATCGGGCGGCACGGGCAAGACGAACGTCGGCGGCCCGGATTCCTCCTTCGGCATCTGGCACGAGTGGGCCGACCAGGCCCAGGCCATCGTGAAGCAGCACGGCCTCAAGGTCGTCCGCATCCACACGCACATCGGTTCCGGCAGCGACCCGGTGGTCTGGCAGGAAGTCTCCGCCGCCAGCCTCGCGCTCGTCGCCCGCTTCCCGACCGTCCAGACCCTCAACCTCGGCGGCGGCTACAAGGTCGCCCGCGTCGCCGCGGAGAAGGGCACCGACCCGCAGGTCGTCGGCGCGCCCGTGAAGGTCGCCTTCGAAAAGTTCGCCGTGGCCGACGGACGCAGGCTGCGTCTCGAGATCGAACCCGGCACGTTCCTCGTCGCCAACGCCGGGGCCGTGCTCGCGCGCGTGCAGGACGTCGTCTCCACCGGCGCCCGCGAATTCCTGAAGCTCGATTCCGGCATGACCGAGATCCTGCGTCCGTCCCTCTACGGCTCCCAGCATCCGGTGCATCTCTATCCCGCGAAGCCCGCCGCCGGCGAGCGCGACTACGTCATCGTCGGACACTGCTGCGAATCCGGCGACCTCATCAGCTGCGCGCCGGGCGAGCCCGAGACGCTCGCCACGCGACGCCTGCCCGCGGCCGTCGCCGGCGACCTCTGCGTCATCGGCGGAGCCGGCGCCTACTGCGCCGGCATGAGCACCAAGAATTACAACTCGTTCCCCGAAGCCCCGGAGGTCCTCCTTCGTCGCGACGGCCGCGTCTCGCTCATCCGTCGCCGCCAGTCCCTCGAGCAGATCCTCCAGAACGAAGTCCCGGCCGAAGGTCTCTGAACGTGCCCCTCCTATCCCCAGCGCTGGGCGCCACGCTGCCGGACTCTCCGCATGCGACGGTCGTCTGCCTGCCGACGCTCGACGACGTCATCGCCTACGAGCGCAAGGAAGCGCGCGTGTGGTCGCTCATCCGTGCCGGCTACCCGCGCTTCGTCCGCAACGAGCTCGTCGCGCGTGCCGCGCAGGAGGCCGCCCGTCGCCTCGGCCGCGCCGGCGAACTCTTCCCGCTCGTCTCCGCGGAGAGCGCCCGCCGGCTCGCCGCGCATGTCGGCGCGGAGCTGACTTCGCTCGACGCCGTCGGCGACTGGTGGCTGGCCGCGACGCCGGCCGGGGACGCCGCGCTCCGCCTCGCGAAGATGGTGCAGCACACCGGCACGCTCATCTCGTCGCGTCAGGCCGAAGCCTGGCTCGCCGGTGAGGCGCCTGCCGACGGCGCCGCCGCGGCCACGTCGATCCGTGCGGCCCTCGCGCCGTTGCTCGCGGGCGTGCCGCCTGCGGATATCCTCCTCGCCGTCGCCGGCATGAACGCGGTCGCCGCCGGACTCGCCGCCGTCGAAGCCGTCCAACGTCCCCGCGGCCGCGCCGACTGGATCCAGCTCGGCTGGCTCTACGTCGACTCGACGCGCCTGTTCGAGAAGGCGCGCGACGCCCGCCGCCATTTCGTCCCCGACGTCCGCGACCTCGCGGCGGTCGAGCGTCTCCTCGCGACGGGCGCCGTCGCCGGCGTCCTCACCGAGATCCCGAACAATCCGCAGCTCGAGACCGCCGACCTGCCGGCCCTTCGCGCGCTCTGCGACAAGCACGGCGCGAAGCTGCTGCTCGATCCGAGCAGCGTCGGCCTCGCCTCGGTCGACGTCATGGCTTACGCCGACGTGCTCGTCTCGAGCCTCACCAAATACGCCGCCTCCGAAGGCGACGTCATGGCCGGCGTGCTCGCCATCGCCCCGCATCGTGCGGACGCCGCGGCGATGCTCGCCGCCGCCCGCGCCCGGCTCGCTCCGCTTCATCCGCTCGACCTCCACGCGCTCGCCGCGCAGGTCGGCCGCCTGGAGGAAGTCACGCGCCGGCTCTCCGCGAACGCCGCCGAACTCGCGCGTCGGCTCGCCGCGCATCCGGCCGTCGTCCGCGTGCGTACCGCCGACCAAGGGCCGACCGCGGCGAATTATCTGCGGGTGCGCCGACCTGGCGCGGGCGCGGGCGCGCTCATCACGATCGAGCTCCGCGGCGACATGCGCGCGGTCTACGATCGTCTCGCCGTCGGCAAGGGTCCGAGCTTCGGCCTGCGCTACACCCTCGCCGCGCCGTTCCTCTGGCTCGCGCACTTCGATGAAGTCACGACCGAGCAGGGAAGGGCGGGCCTGCGCGCCGCCGGACTGGACCCGGACCTCCTGCGCGTCTCCGTCGGCCTCGAGCCGGTCGAGGAGATCTGGGCCGCGTTCGTCGCCGCGCTCCCCAAATAAGCGACCCGCCGGTCGGCGGGTCGCGCAGGGTTCAGTGGGCGTCCTTCTCGTCCTTGACCTGCTCCTCGTCGGTCTCGTCGTCCTTCACTTCCGGCTTCTTCACGCCGTTCTTCCGGGCGGTGCGCGCCTTGAGCATGCGCTCTCGGAAGGCCGCGCGCTCCTTCTCCTGGAGTCCCGGCGCGGCGGGGTCGATCTTGGCGAGCGCCGCCGCGTAGGCTTTGCGGTAGGTCGCTTCGGACTCGTCGGACCGCTTGCGCGCCGACTTGTACTCCGCGTAGGCCTTGGTCGTCAGGGCTCGGTCGGCCTTGGCCTGCTGCTCGGCGGTGGCGATTTCCGGGAGCTCGAGGGCCGCCTTGCGGGCGGCGACGAGCCGGGCGTGGTCCGGATCGCCGCCGGCGCCGGTCTCCTTGGCGGGAGCGGCGATGAGGGGCGTGTGGACGCCGACGGCGAGGAGCACGGCGGCGAGGGTGGCTTGGGTGGTGTTCATGGTGTGGGTGGGAACGGGCTTGATGGAAGGCGGTCGAAGCAGGACAATTCAAGTCCCTCGCCCTGAGGTCCGCCCCATGAGTCCCTTCCTCCGTCTCCTTCTGGGAGCCTTCCTGTTATTCCCGGTCGTCCTTTCCGCGCAGAAGAAACGCCCGCCCCAGCAGGCGGAGATGACCGCCCTGCCGGCCGTGCCGAGCCTGCCCGACGCCTTCCCCCAGGTGGTCGGCACCCAGGCCTTCGGGCCGGCCTATAAGTTCACCAAGGACCCCGCGGTGCTCGAAGCGGCCAAGGGCATCTCGGCGATGGGCTCGCGCATCCTCAAGCTCGACGCCGTCTCCGGCGGTCAGCTGACCCCTTACATCGCGATGCCGTTCACGCATTATGTCGTGTGGTACCGCTCGAACGACGCGTGGACCAAAGGCATCACGCCGGAGCTCCGTCTCCGCGAATACAACGCGATGTACCTTTTCACGAAGGATCTGCTCACGCGTTACGACGCCACGGGCAAGACCTTCTTGCTCGGGCATTGGGAAGGAGACTGGTATCTGCTGCCCGACCGGGACGTGAGCAAAGACGCGACCCCCGAGCGCATCGCCGCCATGATCGAGTGGTTCGCCATCCGGCAGAAAGCCGTCGATGACGCGCGCTCCGAAGTCCCTTATACCAAGTGCCGCGTCTACACTTACGCCGAAGTCAACCGCGTCCGCGACGCGATGAAGGGCGGACGCCAGCGCATGGTCAACGCGGTGCTGCCCAAGCTCGCCGTCGATTTCGTCTCCTATGCCGCCTACGACTGCCAGCTGCTGCCGGCCGAGGAGGTCCGGGCCACCTTGGACTACGTCAACGCGCAGCTGACGCCGAAGGCCGGCCTGCCCGCCAAGCGCGTCTTCATCGGCGAATGCGGCCTTTCCTGGAAGGCCTGCGGCGGCGACGGCGCCGCGCACGAGAAACGCAACCGCGAGATCCTCATGAAGTTCCTTTCCTGGAAGCCGGCGTTGGTGCTCTTCTGGCAGTATTACAACAACGAGGTCGTGGACGGCGAGCAGGTCGGCTTCTGGCTCGTCGACCACAGGAACCAGAAGACCCCCCTGCACGCGACGCTCACCGCGCTTTACGCCGCGCAGGAGGAGGCCGCGCGCGAGCTGCGTTACAAGACCCGCCGACTGCCGGGCTTCGAGGAGATGGCCGCCTTCAGCGAGAACTGGCTGACGGCCGGCGGCGCCCGCTGAGGACTCCGCGCTTGAGCCCCGTCGCGTAACGCGGAGATTAAGACGATGCGGAACAAGCTCCTCCTCGAGGCCGTCGGCACCTTCTTCCTCTGCCTGGCTTCGATGACGAGCGCCGGCACGCTGCCGATCGCGGCCCTGCTCTGCGCGCTTTACTACATGGGCGCTCCGGCCGGCCTCATGCAGTACAACCCCGCGCTCTCGCTCGCCTTCCGCCTGCGCGGCCGCACCGGCACCCGCTCGCTCGCCGCGACCGTCGGCGTCCAGCTGCTTGCGGCGCTCACGGCCGCCCTGGTCGCCGGAGCGATGCTCGGCCACGACCCCGAGCGCGCGAAGGGAGCCGTCGACGCCTTGGGCGCGCCGGTCTTCGAGGGCTATGTGGCGGATGGCTGCGCGGAACTCCTCGGCACGTTCCTCCTGGCTTTCGTCTTCCTCCTGGTCGGAACCTCCCGCCTGACCGCCGGTAACAGCTACTTCGCCCTCGCCCTCGCCTTGGCTGCTTTCGGCCTGCAAGGGGTCTTCAGCGACCACAGCCCGGCCATGAATCCCGCGGTTGGCTTCACGTCCGCGATCTTCGGAACCTGCGCCGCCCTGGCGGAAGGCATCGAAGGCGCCAAGGCCTTCGTCACCGAGACCGTCTACCTCGCCAAGATCGCCCCCCGCGTCGCCGCCGACATCGCCGTCCAGTTCCTCGGCGCGGCGCTGGCCGCCTGGTTCTTCCGGTATCTCTTCCCGGAAGATCGCTGAAAACCTGCGGGAGGGCTTGAATCGGTCAGGGCAGGCCCCAAGGTGTCGGCATGTCTCCGCTCCTAATCGCCCATAAGCACTACGGCTCGCTCCTCCTCGTCCTGGTCCTCGCCGTCATCGTCGTGGCGCTCACCAAGGGGCCGAAGCCCGTCCTGCAGCGCATCGTCGCCGTCCTCGTCGACATCAACCTCGTCGTCGGGATCGTCGCCCTGTTCTACACCGCCAAGCCGATCTCCTGGTTCCACCCGATCTTCGCCCTCGGCGCGGTCGGCCTCCTGCATGCCGGCGCCAAGAGCGAAGACAAGGCCAAGGTCGTCCGCTGCTTCTCGATCGCCCTCGTCCTGCTCGTCGCCGCCTGGTCCGTCAACGCCTCCTGGGGCCCGGATTTCTTCAAGAGCACGCTGATGTTCAAGGTCGGCGCCACCGCTCCGGTCGCCCCGTAAGGGCCGAAGTCACGTTTCGGTCACGACGGCCCGGACATCGTCCGGGCCGTTTGACTTCCCGTTGACGCACGGCTTGTTGGGGCGAGACTCCTCCTCGCCCGTCTCCGATGTATCGCCTCGCCCTCAACATGCTCTTCGGAGACCGCGCCAAGCTGGCGATGCTCCTGTGCGGGCTGGCGTTCTCGGCCCTGCTGATGGCCCAGCAGAGCTCGGTCTTCTTCGGCATCATGAGCTGGACCTACACGCCGATGGTCAACATCCGCGCCCAGGTCTGGGTGAGCGATCCGATGGTCGAGCAGGTCAACGACGCCAAGCCGCTCCGCGACACCGACCTTGGTCGCGTCCGCTCCGTCGACGGCGTCGCCTGGGCCGCCCCGCTGCATACCTCCTTCGTCCAGGCGCGCATGCAGGACGGCAACTTCAAGCTGATCACCCTCGTCGGCATCGACGCGGACACCTTCGCCGGCGCGCCCGCGGTGCTTTCCCAGGGCCGCATCGAAGACCTCCGTCTGCCCGACACCGTCATCGTCGACGAGTGGGGCGCCGCGCTCATGGGCCGCATGGGCGTCGGGCCCGACGGCAAGCCGCGCAACACGCCGCTCCAGGTCGGCGACACGTTCGAGATCAACGACATCCAGGCCCGCATCGTCGGCATCTGCCGGGTCAAGCGCGCCTTCACCGGCGGACCGTTCGTCTACACCACCTACGACCGCGCGAAGGGCTACACGCTCGGCGCGCGCCGTACGCTGAGCTTCATGCTCGTCGAGCCGCAGAAGGGCGTGGCCCCCGCCGAACTCTGCGACCGCATCGAGCGCGACACGGGCCTGAAGGCGTGGACTTCCGACACGGTCATCTGGAACTGGGGCGAGCGCAGCCTGGCGCGCAACACCTTCTGGTGGTTCTGGACCAACACGGGCATCCCGTTCTCCTTCGGCACCGCGGTTCTCCTCGGCCTGTTCGTGGGCATCGCGATCTCCGGGCAGACGTTCTATTCGTTCGTCCTCGAGAACCTGAAGTATTTCGCCGCCATCAAGGCCATGGGCGCCGGCATGGGCGTCATCGCCCGCATGCTCTTCGTGCAGGCGTTCACCGCCGGCCTCATCGGCTTCGGCCTCGGCGCGGGCATGGCGCAGGCCATCGGCCGCGTGATGATCGAGAAAGGCATGCCTCCCTTCGTGATGTACCCGCAGATCCTCTGGGCGACGTTCGCCCTCGTGCTGGGCATCAGCTTCGTCTCCGCCGTCATCGGCATCGTCAAGGTGTCGCGCGTCGACGCCGCCTCCGTCTTCCGCGGATGAGCCACCTCGCCCACACCGTCGCCGTCCGCGCCTCCGGCGTCGACATGTTCTTCGGCACGCCGGAGAACCGCGTCGTCGCCCTCAAGCAGGCCGGCTTCGAAGCCCGCCGCGGCGAGCTCATCATGCTCGTCGGTCCGTCCGGCTGCGGGAAGACCACGTTGCTCTCCGTCATCGCGGGCACGCTGACGCCGCAGGCCGGCGCGGTCGAGGTCTTCGGCCAGCGCCTCGACGGCCTCGGCCAGGAGGCGCTCACGACCTTCCGTCGCAAGAACCTCGGCTTCGTCTTCCAGTCCTTCAACCTCATCCCGACGCTCACCGTCGCCGAGAACGTGATGGTGCCGCTCCTCATCCAGGGCCGTCCTTTCGACGAAGCCCATGAACGCGCGCTCGCGATCATCGAGAAGGTCGGTCTCAAGGGCCGCGAGGAAGGCCGCCCTAACGCGCTCTCCGGCGGCCAGCAGCAGCGCGTCGCCATCGCCCGCGCCCTCGTGCACGAACCGCCGCTCCTCATCTGCGACGAGCCGACCTCGGCGCTCGATAAGGACACCGGCGCGCAGATCATGCAGATGGTCCGCGACCTCTCCCGCTCCCCCGAACGCTGCGTGGTCGTCGTGACGCACGACCACCGCATCTTCCGTTTCGCCGACCGCATCGCGGAGATGGAGGACGGCCGCATCAGCCGCGTCGTCGACGATCCCAAGCTCCTGGACACCACCCATCTCTGATCCCCCTTATGTTCAAGAAACGCCTCCTGCTCTTCGCCCTCGCCCTCGCCGGGGCCGCCGCCGCCTTGCAGCTCACCCGCGGCACGGCCACCGAGACGCCGATCAAGCCGCCGCCTTATGAGCCGGCCACCCGCGACAAGGACGGCCTCATCGCCGCCGCCGGCCTAGTCGAGGCCGTCGCCGAGAACACGCTCCTCGGTTCCCCGACCTCCGGCACGGTCGCCAAGGTCCACGTGAAGGTCTGGGACAAGGTGAAGGCCGGCGATCCGATCCTCACGCTCGACGACCGCGACCTCCGCGCGCAGCACGCCGTCCAGAAGGCCGCCGTCGACGCCGCCGCCGCCACCGCCGAACGCGCCGCCGACACCGCCCGTCGCTGGACCGGCCTCAAGGACAGCGGCGCCGTCTCGGCCGCCGACCTTCTTTCCTACCAGATGGCCGCCAAGGAGGCGCAGGCCAGGCTCGCGCTCGCCCGCGCGCAGCACGACCAGACCGCCGTGCTCCTCGACCGCCTCGTGCTGCGCGCGCCCATCGACGCCACGGTGCTCCAGGTCGGCGTCCGCGCCGGCGAGTTCGTCGCCTCCGGCGCCAAGGCTCCGGTCGTCCTCGGAGACATCACCCGCCTGCAGATCCGCTGCGACGTCGACGAGCAGCTCGCCACGCGCATGCGCGACGGCCTGCCCGCCAAGGGCTACCTCAAGGGCGAGAGCTCGCTCGCCGGCGCCAAGGACCGTTCCATCGCCCTCAAGTTCGTCCGCATCGAGCCCTTCGTCATCCCGAAGACCTCGCTCACCGGCGCCAGCGTCGAACGCGTCGACACGCGCGTGCTCCAGGTGATCTATCAGTTCGACCGCCCCGCAGGACGCGCGCTCTTCGTCGGCCAGCAGATGGACGTCTACATCGACGCTTCCTCCCAAGATGCGCCGGGCAAATAAGACCTTCCTGCTCGCGGCGCTCGCCCTCGCGGGCTGCGCGCACGATCCGGCCGCGAAGCCCGCGACCCCGGCCGCGCCCGCCGCGTTCTCGCAGGCCGGGGCCGCCGCCGACGCGAAGTGGGCCGAAGCCTTCGGCGATCCCGCCCTGACCGAACTTATCGCCCGCGCCCGCAAGGGCAACCCCGACCTGGCCCTCGCCCGCGCGCGCCAGCGCGAAGCGGTCGCCTTGCTCCGCGCCGCCGACGCCGGCGACCAGCCGGCGGTTTCGCTCGCCGCCGGCCAGGAAGCCTCGCGCATCTCCGTCGCCAACGGACGCTTCCCGCCGGGCATCCCGCGCCGCACCGACGTCACCGCCGTCGCCGCGAAGGCCTCGTGGGAACTCGACCTCTGGGGCCGTGAGGCCGCGAAGTCGCAGGCCGCCGAAGCCGACGTCCGCGCCGCGAAGTTCACCGCCGCCCAGGCCGACCTGGCCCTCGCCGCCGAAGTCGCGCGTCTCTGGTTCGCCGTCCGCGGCGCCCGCGAGCAGCTCGCCTTCCTCGAGGTCGAGTTCGCCACGCGTCTCCGCGAGATGGAGCTCGTCCAGCAGACCGTCACCGCCGGCCTGATCGATTCCGACCCGCTTTCCTCCGCAAGCCTCGCCGCCGCGCAGGCCAAGGTCGACGAAGGCCTCGGCCGCCGCCGGCTCGCCGCCGCGGAGAACGCGCTCCGCGCCCTCATCGGCGCCAAGCCCGGCGAAAGCCTGCCCGTCGCCCAAGGCGTCGCCGCGATGCCCGGCTTCGGCGCCGGCTTGCCGTCGGAGCTCCTGCTCCGTCGGCCCGACCTCGCCGCCGCCGCCGCGCGTTTCGACGCCGCGGTCTCCCGCGAGGGCGCGGCTCGCGCCGATTTCTATCCTTCGGTCACGCTCACCGGCCAGGCCGGCTGGCAGGCCGATCCGGCCTCGCAGCTCGGCCGGGGCGCCGCGGGCTTCTGGAGCCTCGCGCCTTCCGTCGACCTGCCGGTCTTCGACGCCGGTCGCCGGGAAGCCAACCTCGAGGCCGCGCGCGCGCGGATCGATGGTTCCGCCGCCGAATGGACCAAGGCCGTGCTCGGCGCTTTCCGCGAGGTCGAGGACGCGCTCGCCGACCTGCGTGAGCTCGCCCAGCAGGAAGAACTCACCGTGCGCGTCCTCGCCGCCGTGCGCGTCCGCCTCGCCAACGCCGAGCACCGCCACCAGGCCGGCCTCGCCAGCGAGAGCGAACTCACGCTCGCCCGCCGCGACGAAGCCTTCGCCGCCCGCACGCTCTCGATGGTCGTGTGGGAACGCCGGCAGGTCGCCGTGCGCCTCGCCGCCGCGACCGGCGGCGGTTGGTCCGCGAAGTAAGCGCGCAAAGAAAAGGGCGTCCTCGCGGACGCCCTTCCTGTTCCTGCCGGTCAAGGCGCTCAGGCCTTGATCTGCGGGCGCTTGGGATCCGGCCAGTCGATGTGGAAGAACTCGCCGCGGGGCTTGTCCTTGCGCTCGTAGGTGTGGGCGCCGAAGAAGTCGCGCTGACCCTGGAGCAGGTTCTGCGGGAGGTCTTCGGTGCGGTACGAGTCGAAGTACGAGAGCGCCGAACCGAGGGTCGGCACGGGGATGCCGTGCTTCACCGCGAGGGCGATGACCTTGCGCCAGTTCTTCTGGGCCTTCTTGACGGTCTTCTTGAAGTACGGGTCGAGGAGCAGGTTGGCGAGGCGGGGCTTCTTGCCGAAGGCTTCGGTGATCTTCTGGAGGAAGCGGGCGCGGATGATGCAACCGCCGCGCCAGATCTGGGCGATCTCGCCGAAGTTGAGCTTCCACTTGTATTCGTTCTGCGCCTCGCGCATGAGCTGGAAGCCCTGGGCGTAGGAGCAGATCTTGGAGCAGTAGAGGGCGTCGCGGATCTGTTCGATGACCTTCGCCTTGTCGGGATTCGTCATCGCGCGCTTCGGTCCGCGGAGGGCCTTGGCGGCGGCGACGCGCTCCTCCTTCACGGCGGAAAGGCAGCGGGCGAAGACGGCCTCGGCGATGGTCGGGGCGGCGACGCCCATGTCGAGGGCGTTGGCGCTCGTCCACTTTCCCGTGCCCTTCTGGCCGGCGGTGTCGAGGATGACGTCGACCAGCGGCTTGCCGGTCTCCGGGTCCTTCTGCTTGAGGACCTTGGCGGTGATCTCGATGAGGAAGGAGTTCAGGTCGCCCTGGTTCCATTCTTCGAAGGTGGTGCCGATCTCGTCCGGGGTCATGCCCAGGAGGCCGCGCATCAGGTCGTAGGCTTCGCAGATCATCTGCATGTCGCCGTATTCGATGCCGTTATGGACCATCTTGACGTAGTGGCCGGCGCCGTCGGGGCCGATGTGGGCCACGCAGGGGACTCCGCCCTTGACGGGCTTGCCCGGGGTCGCGCCGGTAAGCTCGACGCCGGTGACGGCGTCGACCTTGGAGGCGACGGCTTCCCAGATGGGCTTCAGTTCAGCCCAGGCGGCAGGGTCGCCGCCCGGCATGAGGGACGGGCCGAAACGGGCGCCTTCTTCGCCGCCGGAGACGCCGGAGCCGATGAAGCGCAGGCCCTTGGCCTTGAGCTCCTTCTCGCGACGGATGGTGTCCGTCCAGAGGGCGTTGCCGCCGTCGATGATGATGTCGCCGGGCTCGAAGACCGCGGCGAGCTCGTTGATCACGGCGTCGGTGGGGCCGCCGGCCTTGACGAGGATGACGGCCTTGCGGGGCTTCTTCAGGGAGGCCGCGAAGTCCTTCATGGTCGGGCAGCCGATGAGCTTGCCCGGGGTGTTCGGGTTCTCCTTCACGAACTCGTCGGTCTTGGCGGTCGTGCGGTTGTAGACCGAGATCGCGAAGCCGTGGTCGGCGATGTTGAGGGCGAGGTTCTGACCCATGACGGCCAGACCGATGAGACCAATGTCGGATTGCATAAGAGGAGCCAATGCGAACCCCCGTCGGCAGGCATGGCAAACAAGAAAAGGGTCGGAATTCGGTCGGAAGCTCGGGTTTTCGGCACCGCCGGCCGCCTTTCCCCTCGCCTCATCCCGCGCCCTTCCCATCGTCCATCGCCGTCATGTCCCAGCTCGTCGGCAAACGCATCACCCTCGGGGTCACCGGCTCCATCGCCGCCTACAAGGCCGCGGACCTGACCTCCCAGCTCGTCAAATACGGCGCCGATGTCCAGGTGGTCATGACGAAGGGCGCGACGCAGTTCATCACCCCGATGACGCTGCAGGTGCTTTCCCGCCGGCCGGTGGCGTTCGACCTCTGGGCCGAAGGCGCCCACTCCGTCCCGGGCCACATCGAGATCGCCGATTCCTCCGACCTGCTCCTGGTGGCCCCGCTGTCCGCCAACGTGCTGGCGGAGTTCGCCCACGGCCTCGCCCCCGACCTGCTGACCAGCATCTACCTCGCCACCCGCGGCCCGGTCCTGCTTTGCCCGGCGATGAACGGCAAGATGTACGAACACCCGGCCACCCAGGCCAACCTCAAGACCCTCCGCTCCCGCGGCCACGCCGTGGTCGAGCCCGCCGAAGGCATGCTGGCCTGCGGCTACGAAGGCGTCGGCAAGCTGGCGCCGGTCGAAGAGATCGTCAGCCGCGTGCTTTCGATCCTGGGCTGAGCCGATGGATCCGCGCCTCCTCCGCCAGCGACTCGAGGCTTCGGCGAAGGCGCTGGGTTTCGACGCTTTCGGGGTCGCGCCGGTCGAGGTCGACGTGCGCGCGGATTACTTCAAGAAGTGGATCGCCGACGGCATGCACGGCGACATGGCCTGGCTGGCGCGCAATCCGGACCGGCGTACCGACGCCCGCAAGGTCCTGCCCGAAGCCCGCAGCCTGATCGTCGTGGGCCTGAACTATTATCAGCCGCACCCTCCTGCCGGCTACCGCATCGCGAAATACGCCCTGGGCGCCGATTATCACGACGTGATCCTCGAACGCCTGCATGCCCTCTGCGCGGTGATGAAGGAACACGGGGGCGAGCAGAAGCCCTACGTCGACACCGGCCCGGTGCTCGAGAAGCCGGTCGCCGCCGCGGCGGGGCTGGGCTGGCAGGGCAAGAGCACCATCCTCATCCATCGCGGCGCCGGCACCTGGCTCTTCCTCGGCGTCGTCCTGACGACGCTCGAGCTGGAGGCTGCGGATAAGAAAGAGCCCGACCGTTGCGGTTCCTGCGTGCGCTGCCTCGACGCGTGCCCGACTTCCGCGATCATCGCGCCCTACAAGATGGACGCGCGGAAGTGCCTCGCCTACCTGACCATCGAGCACAAAGGCGCCATCCCCGCCGAGTATCGCGAAGCCCTCGGCGACCGCGTCTTCGGCTGCGACGATTGCCTCGACGTCTGCCCGTGGAACAAATGGGCCGTCGCGACGCGCGAAGCTCACTTCGCCCCGCGGCCGCATCCTCCGCTCCGCGAAACGCTCGCCTGGACGGACGAACAGTTCCTGACCCACTTCAAGGGTACGCCGGTCGAACGTCTCGGCCTGGCCCGCTGGCGTCGCAACGCGCTGACGGTCCTCGGCAACGTCGGGACGAAGGCCGACCTGCCCGCCGCCGAAGCGCTGCTCGCCTCCGCCGACCCGATGGTCGCCGAACACGCCGCCTGGGCGGTCGACCGCCTGCGCGTCCGCTGAACCTACGGGTTGCCTCGGACGAGGGGAGCCACCTAATGGGAGTCGTGACCCTCGCCCAAGCTTACTACGCGCTCGCCGTCCTCCTGCTTCTGGCCGGCTGGCTGATCGTCACCGACTCGCAGGTGCTGCGTACGTTCCGCCGTTCCAAGGGCGCGACTTACCTCCTCGGCCTGGCCGCGACCGCTTGGTTCGCCTGGTGGCTCATGAACCTGCCCGAGGCGGATCTCGCCGGGCTGCCGCGCCTGCCGGTGGTCGCCGTCTTCATCGGCGCCAGCCTGGCGACCTTCGCCTACATGCCCGACTTCCTGTCGGTGCGCGCCCTCGGCGCGCTGATGCTCTTCACCGCCCGCGCCACCCTCGACGCGGGTTATCGTCAGCTGCCGCACAGCCTGCTGGACGCCTCCGTCAGCTACGGCGTGCTGGTGCTCTTCGGGTTCTGGTGGGCCTGTTCGCCGCCTGTCTTCGGCCGACAGTGCGACTGGGTCCTCGCGACTTCCGGCCGCCGCTACGTCGTCGGCGGCCTGAGCCTGCTCCTCGGCCTCGCCTGCGTGGCGCAGTCCTTCCTCCTGCCGTGAGCCGGGCGCTCCTCATCGTCGTCTCGGGCCCCGCCGGCAGCGGCAAGACCACGCTCTGCTCGCGCCTGACCGAAGCCTACCCGCAGGCCATCCGTCGCGTGATCACCTGCACCACGCGCGCCCCGCGTCCCGGCGAAGCCGACGGCGTCGACTACCATTTCCTCGACCGCGCGAGCTTCGAAGCCCAGGTCGCGGCCGGCGTGTTCCTCGAACACGCGCACGTCCACGGCAATCTTTACGGCCCGCGCGCGGCCGACGTCGCCGCGCATCTCGGCGCGGGTTTCGACGCGCTCCTGAACGTCGACGTCCAGGGCGCCGCCACGATCCGCGCCAAGGGCGCCGCCGATCCGCGCCTCGCCGCCTCCCTCGTCACGGTCTTCATCCGCGTCAGCGACCGCGCCGAACTCCGCCGCCGCCTCACCGGCCGCGGCACCGACCCGGCCGATGAGATCGACCGTCGCGTCGCCGCCGCCGAAGAGGAGCTCCGGCACGCGGGCTCCTATCAGCACGTCATCGAAAGCGGCAGCCGTGAGGCGGATTTCACCGCCTTGCAGTCCATCTACCTCGCCGAGAAGGCCCGCCGTCCGTGATGGAGAAGAACGACATCGCGGGCGTCCTCGACGAGATCGCCACCTTCATGGAGCTGACGGGCGAGAACCCGTTCAAGATCCGCGCCTACTCCGCGGGCGCCCGCATCCTCGAGAACCTCACCGAAGACCTCGGCGAACTCATCGACGGCGGCAAGCTCGCCGAGATCCCCGGCCTGGGCGAAGCGCTCGTCGACAAGATCACGACGCTCCGTCGCGACGGCGTCCTGCCGTTCCACCAGAAGCTCAAGGCTTCCATCCCCGCCGGCCTCCTCGAGGTCATGCAGATCCCCGGCCTCGGACCGAAGAAGGTCCGCGCGCTCTGGACGCAGCTCGCCGTCGAAGACCTCGCGAAGCTCAAGGAGGTCTGCGAAGCCGGCGCCGTCGCCGAGCTGAAGGGCTTCGGCGCGAAGACCCAGGAGAAGATCCTCGAGGGCATCAAGAACCGCATCGCCTACGGCAAGCGTCACCGCTGGTACGAGGCGGCCGCCATCGCCGAGCCGATCCTCGCCGGCCTCCGCGCGCTGCCGCAGGTCTCGCTCGCCGAGTCCGCCGGTTCGCTCCGCCGCGCCCGCGAGACGGTCGGCGACCTCGACTTCCTCGTGGCCTCGTCCGAACCGAAGCCGATCATGGACTGGTTCGTCGCCTATCCCGGCGTGAAGGAGGTCACCGCCCACGGCGACACGAAGTCCAGCGTGCGCTTCGAGAACGGACTCCAGGCCGACCTCCGCGTCGTCCCGGCCGAACAGTTCTATTTCGCGCTCCACCACTTCACCGGCTCCAAGGAGCACAACGTCGCCATGCGCCACCGCGCGCTCGGCCGCGGGCTCAGCATGAGCGAGTGGGGCTTCAAGTCCGTCGACGAGAAGACCCCCGCGCCCGGCGCGACCAGCGAGGAAGAGGTCTTCCGCGCGCTCGGCCTGCCGTGGATCCCGCCGGAACTGCGCGAAGGCAACGGCGAGATCGACGCCGCCGAGGCGGGCAAGCTCCCGAAGCTCGTCCGGTTCACCGACCTGCGCGGCGTCTTCCATAACCACACCACGGAGTCCGACGGCGACCACACGCTCGACCAGATGGCCGCCGCGGCCGAAGCCCACGGATGGGAATATCTCGGCATCTCCGATCACTCGAAATCCAGCTTCCAGGCCGGCGGCCTCGACGAGGCCCGCCTCGCGAAGCAGCTCGAGGACATCGCCAAGCTCAACGCTTCGGAGAAGTACCGCGTCCGCGTGCTCGCCGGCAGCGAGGTCGACATCCTCAAGGACGGCGCCCTCGACTTCACCGACGATGTCCTCGCCCGCCTGGACTTCGTCGTGGCGTCGGTGCACAACCTCTTCACCTTGGAGCGCGACGCCCAGACGGCGCGCATCATCAAGGCCATCGAGAACGAGCACGTCGACATGATCGGCCACCTCACCGGCCGCCTGCTCAACAAGCGCGAGCCCTACGAGGTGGACATCGCCAAGGTCATCGACGCCGCCGCGGCCAACGACACGATCATCGAGCTCAACGCCAACCCGTGGCGCCTCGACCTCGACTGGCGCTGGTGGCGCCGCGCCGCCGAGAAGGGCGTGCTCTGCTCCATCAATCCGGACGCCCACGACACCGAGCAGCTGGCCTTCGCCGCCCACGGCGTGCGCATCGCCCGCAAGGGCTGGCTGACGCCGGAGCAGGTGCTCAATACGCGCCCGCTGCCCGAAGTGCTCCGCTGGCTCGGCCGCTGAGCGCTCCTTACGGCTCGCCCTGCGGGCTCCGTCCGTCCTATCGTGCCGCATGCTGCACGATAAGCGCCGCCTGCTCCTCATCGCCGGACCTTGCTCCCTCGAATCGGAGTCCAACTGCCGGACGGTCGCCACGGAGCTCAAGGCCCTGGCCGCCCGTCATCCGGAGCTGAACATCATCTTCAAGGGCTCCTACGACAAGGCCAACCGCACCTCGCTCTCCGGCGACCGCGGCCCCGGCATGCAGGCCGGCCTCGATCTCCTCGCGATGGTGAAGAAGGACTACGGCTTCAAGGTGCTGACCGACATCCACGGCCCTGAGCAGTGCGAAGCGGTCGGCAAGGTCGTCGACGTGCTGCAGATTCCGGCGTTCATGTGCCGCCAGACCGACCTCCTCGTCGCGGCCGCCAAGACCGGCAAGGTCGTCAACGTGAAGAAGGGCCAGTTCCTTTCGCCGTTCGAGATGCGCTTCGTCGTCGACAAGCTCGAAGGCGCCAAGGCCGCCGAGATCTGGCAGACCGACCGCGGCACGACCTTCGGCTACCAGAACCTGGTCGTCGACATGCGCTCCTTCCCGGTCATGGCCGGCTTCGGTCACCCGACGATCATGGACGCCACCCACGCGGTGCAGCTCCCCGGCGCCGCGGGCGGCTCCTCCGGCGGCCAGCGTGAATACGTCCCGGTCCTCGCCAAGGCGGCCCTCGCCGCCGGCGCCGATGGTCTCTTCATGGAGACGCATCCGGAGCCGAAGAAGGCGATCTCCGACGGCCCTTCGCAGGTGTCGCTCGCGGAATTCCCCGCCCTCGTGGAATCCTGCCTGCGCGTCTGGAAAGCCGTCCGCGCCTAAGCGGTCAGCTTCGCGATCGCCGCCCGGTCCGGCTTGCCTCTCGCGTTCGTCGGCATGACGGGCACGAAGGCGTAACGTCGCGGCCTCGCCGCGGGTTCCAGCGTCTCGCAGGCCTTGCGCAAGGCGGCTTCGGTCTCGGGGCCGGCGACGACGCAGGCGACGACGACTTCGCCCCAGGTGGCGTCGGCCATCCCGAGCACGAGCGCTTCGCGGACCAGGCCGGCGGCGAGCAGCACCTGTTCGACGCGCGCGGGGTCGACCTTTTCTCCGCCGGTCACGATCACGCGATCCGCGCGGCCGGAGATCTGCACGCTGCCATCCGCGGCTACGTCGCCGCGGTCGCCGCTGACCCAAGGATGCGTCAGCGGGCCGTCGGGCCAGACCCCGAGTCCGAGCGAAGCCGTCGCGATCGCGACGACGCCTTCGACGTTCGTCGTGAAGCGTACGCCGGGCAAAGGCGCGCCGCGGACGGATGCACCGCCCCAGATTTTTTCAGGCGGGCAGAGCGCGCATGCCGCCGCGGTCTCGGTCGCGCCATAAGTGAGGAAGACGGGCAGGCGCCGAGCCCGGATCTCCGCGAGCACCGGCGCCGGCACCGCCGATCCGCCGAGCAGGACGACGTCGAAGCCGCGCAGCCACGCTTCGCCGTCCGCGCGCGCGAGCAGGCGGGAGAGCTGCGCGGGCACGAGCGAGATGATCTTCGTCCCGTTCTCCGGCAGGCCGACGGAGGGCAGGGCGTTCTCTTCGCGGAAGCGTCCGTCGAGGACGACATGACGTCCGCCCGTGAGGCGCGCGCGCACGGCGGGCATGAAGCCGCTGACATGCCACGGCGGCGTGCACGTCACGCCATGCAGCACCGGCGAATGGCCGCGTGCGACCAACGCGTCGCGCAGGGCGAAGGCGGCGGCGCGCAGGGTCTCCGCGGAGTGGATGATGAACTTCACCTTTCCGCCGGTGCCGCCGGTGGGGATCATCACGCGTCCGCGCCAGTTCAAGGGCCAGTCGCAGGTGCCGAGACCGCGCGCCTCGAGCGTCGTCCCGAGGATCCGCGTGCCCTTCGGGAGCTGACGCCCGGCCTCCGTGCGTTCGGCGTCCGCCCAATGCGGATTGCCGAGGAAGACCGGCAGGCCGGCGTCGTGCGCGCGCAGCGCCTCGCGCAGGTGCTCCGCGTGGTCCGCATGGAAGACCGCGACGGCGCTCATGTCATCTCCTTCCAGAGTTCGTGCCAGCGGACGTCGAGCCGTCCGCGCGCCGTCGGTCCGGGCTCGTGGCGGTCGCGTCCGTCCATCTCGAAGCGACCCAAGGTGTCGAAGCCGACCGCGCCGGCCGCAGGATCCTGCGCGGCGAGCCAGAGCGCGGCCTGACGGCCGAACGCGGTCTCGAAGCAGGAGGAGTAGACGACGCTTCCCGCGTGCCCTCGTCGCCAGCGGAGGAATTCATCCCAGTCGCCGGCGAGCGCCGGCTTCACGACGACGGTCCCCGGCCAGTCGACGCCGCCGGGCGTGTGGAACGATTCGTCGAGCGCGACCTTGTCGGCGCCGAGCGAGGCGTAGCCCGGATGTCCGACGGGAAGAGGCTGCTCGAGGAATTCCACCTTCTCCTGGGAGCGGGCGAACTCCGTCCAGGCCCGCGCCTGCTCGAGCGAAAGCCCGCCGTTCGCGTCCAGGCGGAAACGGATCCCGGCCGGCGCCTTCGCGATCAAGGCGCGGATCGTCGTCGGCAGGGTGTCGCCCGCGATCTTGAGCTTCAGCGTGCGGAAGCCGGCCCCGATTTTTTCAGCCAGTCCTTCGGCGGTAGGCTTGATCAGCAGGCCGGCGCAGGGCAGGGCGCCCGTGAAGGCTTCGATCTCGCCCCAGTGCGCGCAGGAGGAGAGGGCGGCGGCAAGGCAAGGCAGGGAACCGCGCGAGGCCGCGACGCTGGCCCGTAGGTGCGAGAGATTTCCCCGGGCGGAGCGCAGGGCCTCGACGATGGCGTCGCAGTCTTCGGTCGGGAAGCCGGGCCAGGGCGCGGCCTCGCCGAAGCCGACCCCGGCTTCGTCTTCCGTCCGCAGCAGGACGCGGTCCACGGATTCGACGGCGCCGTGCCCCGTCGCGATCGGTTGCCGGAAGCGGCGTCGCACCCTCAGAAAGTCGAAATTTCCGCCGTTCATCCCGACCATCGTCGGCAATTGCCCCTAATCCGCAAAATCAATTTGCCACCCTGCGGGGGGGTGCCTAACACCCTTTGGGGAAACCGACCACTCATGGCCTCCTCGAAATCCAAGGGCCGCGTTTCCCTCGACGAACGCTTCTACCTGTCCGCGGACGACTTCTTCCCCGCCAACGCCGGACTCGGCCTGACGTATGACGACGTCTCTCTGGCCACCCGTTACTCCGAGGTCCTGCCCCGGATGACCCGCCTCGACTCGGCCCTCTCCGACGCCCTCCCGCTTTCCCTGCCGATCGTGTCCTCCGACATGGATACGGTCACCGAACACCGCATGGCCATCGCGATGGCCCTCAACGGCGGCCTCGGACTCCTGCATTATAACATGGGGGAGGCCGACCAGGTCGCCGAGGTGCGCCGGGTCAAGAACCACATCCACGGCATGATCGGCGACCCCGCCGTCGTCTCGGCCGACGACACCATCGCCGAAGTCCTCGCGCGGATCGAGCGCGACGGCCTCGCCTTCAGCACCTTCCCCGTCACCGCCCAGGACGGCACGCTCCTCGGCCTCCTGCCCGGCAGCGCCGTCAAGGAGCGCCACGGCCAGCGCAAGGTCGTCGCCGTCATGATCCCGCGCGACAAGGTCTTCACCGTCGCCGAGAAGGACCTGGGCAAGGACCCCATCGCCACCGCCGACCGCAAGTTCTCCGACCACGTCGGCCAGAACAAGCTCCTCGTCGTCGACGCCAAGAACCGCCTCCGCGGCCTGTTCACGCTCAGCGACATCGAGCGCATCTCCGAGGAATCCCGCGCGCACGTCCGTCCGACCCGCGACGCCGACTTCCGCCTCCGCGTGGGCGTCGCCGTCTCGGTCCCCCGCACGGCCGACGGCGAGATCGACCGTAACCGCCTGCTCGCCCACGTCGGCGCGCTGGTCGACGAGGGCGCCGACGCCCTCGCGATCTCGACGGCCCATGGCCACACCAAGGGCGTGGGTGATGCGCTCCGGCTTCTGCGCAAGTCCCACAAAGGCCTCACCCTCATCGCCGGCAACGTGACCAGCGGCGAAGGCGTCGAGTTCCTCGCCGCCGCCGGCGCCGACACCGTCAAGATCGGCCAGGGTCCCGGCTCCATCTGCACGACCCGCATCGTCGCGGGCGTCGGCATCCCGCAGCTCACCGCGCTCTACGTCGCCTCCCGCGCCGCCGCCAGGAAGGGCGTCCGGATCCTCGCCGACGGCGGCATCACCAAGAGCGGCGACATCGTCAAGGCGCTCACGCTCGCCGACGCGGTCATCCTCGGCGGCCTCCTCGCCGGTTCGCGCGAAGCCCCGGGCAAGCTGATGGAGATCAACGGCAAGACCTATAAGGAATACCGCGGCATGGGTTCGCACGAAGCCATGCGCAAGGGGTCGGCCGCGCGCTACGGACATTCCTCCAGCGGCAAGTTCAGCAAGGTCGCCGCCGAAGGCATCGAAGCCCTCAAGGAAGTCTCCGGCACGGTCGACCAGGTCCTCGGCACCCTCGCCGGCGGCGTCCAGAGCGGCCTCGGCTACCTCGGCGCCGCCAACCTCGCCGAGCACCGCAGGCGCGCGCGTTACATCCGCATCACGCCCGCGGGTCAGCGCGAAGCCTCTCCGCACGACGTGATCGAAATCAAGGCGGGCTCCTGATCCCATGGCTGCTTTCTTCCGAGGCCTGCTCCTCTTCCTCTTCGGCGCCCTCGTCGGCGCCGCGGGTATCCTGTTCCTCACCCCGAGCTTCCAGATCGAAGTCCGGCGGGGTGACGCGGACACGTCGCCGGTCGAGCCTGTCCCCCGCTTCACGAGGGCGACCCCGGTCCCGGCGGCTCCCGCCCCGAACCCGACCAAGCCCGCCACGCCGGCTCCGACCGTCGCGGCCAAGCCCGTTGGCGCACCGGTTTCGACTGCCCCCGCGGCCGCCGGCTCTTCCGCCGAGCCCTCGCTCGATTTCGCCGCGATCTCCCGGCACCTCGTCCTCTGGCCGACCGCCGTCAAGGTGAGGCAGACCACGACGGTGGCCGTCCCCGTCGAAGGCCAGAAGCCCCAGGATCTCGCGCTCGAAGCCGGCGCGGTGCTGCAGCTCACGCGCGTCCTTCCCAATGGTCAGCTCGAGGTGCGGGCGAAGGGCGCGAAGTTCGAGATCGCCAGCACGGCCACGGATTTCGCCGCCGAACTCGGCAAGCGCGCCGCCGAACTCGTGGCCAAGGGCACCAAGTTCGACTCCCCTTATCCCGCTGCCACGCCCGTCCCGGTGCCTGCTCCGTCCGCTCCCGTCGCCGTCGCCCCGGCCCCGGTCGCCGTCGTGCCGAAAGGTCCGCTCACCCTCGCGCAGCGCATCGACGTGCTCTACGGCCGCAAGGCTCCCGAGCTGGAGGCGCCGCCCGCGCCCGCGGCTCCTACGGCCAGCCCTTCGGCTGCTCCTTCCGCCCCGGCTCCCGCCGCCACCGCTCCGGTCGTTCCGGCGCCGGTGACGCCTGAGGCCGCCAAGGCCGAAGAAAAGGGCAAGGATCTCGACCGTAAGATCAACCAGCTCTTCAAGTGACCGGCCCGTGAGTCACGCGAAGATCTTTTCCTGGAACGTCAACGGCGTCCGTTCGGCGCTCGGCAAGGGGCTCGGCGAGTTCATCGCGTCCGCCGACCCGGACGTGCTCTGCCTGCAGGAGACCAAGTGCGAGACGGCCGTCGCCTCGACGCTCGGCCTGGCCTTCCCTCATCAGTTCTGGCACGAAGCGGAGAAGAAGGGCTATTCCGGCACCGCGGTGCTCTCCAAGCGCGCCCCGCTCTCCGTCGCCACCGATTTTCCCGGCGACCATCCGCCCGAAGGGCGCGTCGTCACGGCGGAGTTCAACGGGCTTTTCGTCGTCAGCGCCTACGTCCCGAACTCGCAGCGCGAGCTCGAGCGCCTCGACTATCGTCTCCAGTGGGACGCCGACTTCCGCAAGTACCTCGCCCGCCTCGCGAAGAAGAAGCCCGTCGTCGTCTGCGGCGACCTCAATGTCGCGCACGCCGAGATCGACCTGGCTAATCCCGCCTCGAACCGCCGCAACGCCGGCTTCACGGACGAGGAACGCACGTCCTTCGGCCAGCTGCTGGACGACCACGGCTTCACGGACACCTTCCGCGCCCAGAACCCGACGCTCGCGCAGCGTTACAGCTGGTGGTCGTATCGCCCCGGCATCCGTGCCCGGAACATCGGCTGGCGCCTCGATTACTGCCTGACCTCCGACGGCCTGAAGTATTCGCAGCCGGACATCCACGACAAGGTCACCGGCTCCGACCACTGTCCGGTGTCCGTGCGCGTGCAGGCCGAGCTCTGAGGGTCAAGGCTTCCGCGCCTGGCGCTTCTTCAGGCGGGCCTTCAGTTTGGCGAAGCCGAGGTAGCCGCCCAGCAGGGTCCCGATGAAGAGGGCGAGATATCCCATCAATGTCTCGACGTAGAAGGCCTCGGCCCAGCTCGCCGGGCCGACCTCGATCAGGCCGGACCGGGCGCGCCAGACCGGGATCTTCGTTCCGGACGGCGCCGGCGTGACGCGCCATCTCACCGTCGTGATGTCCGTCATTCCGTCGGCCCGGACATAGGAGACTTGCAGGTTGGCCCAACCCTTGCGCTTGCCTGGGAACAGACGCTCCTCCCGCTTCAGTACCTCGGCTTCGGTCGTTTCGCTGTGCGTCACGAACCACACAGCGGTCGTGATGTGGAACAGCCAGAGCGCGGCGACGAAGACGAGCAGGCACCCCTTCTTCCAGCGCTCGTTCATCTTCGCGACGTCCGTTGCCATCTCAGCGCGGAGTTTCCCCGGTCAGCCTGCGCACCCACGGTACGAGCACGAGGAGCAGCACGGTGAGGCCGCCGACGAGCAGGGCCTGCTGCCAGAAGAAGTGCGCGAGCGCCTGCGGGTCCTGGGCGTCGAATTCCGCCGCGACCACGCCGGCGAGCTTGTTGCCCAGCGCGGTGCCGAGGAACCAGATGCCCATCACGAGTCCGGCCAGCTTCGCCGGCGCGAGCTTGGTCATGGCGCTCAGGCCGACGGGGCTGAGGCAGAGTTCGCCGACGGTCTGGAGGAAGTAGACCGCGATCAGCCACCAGGGGCTGACCTTGCCTTCCGCGGTGAGCTTCGCCGCCGGGACGAGCAGGGCGAAGGAGAGCCCGAGGCAGACGAGACCCCAGGCGAATTTCATCGGCATCGACGGCTGTCGTTCGCGCAGCCGGACCCATAGCCAGGCGAACAGCGGCGCCAGCGCGAGGATGAAGAGCGAGTTCACCGATTGGAACCACGACGACGGGAAGGCGAACCCGAGCAGTTCGTTGCGGGTGAGCTCGTCGGCGAACAGGGTCAGCGACGAGCCCGCCTGCTCGAAGATCGCCCAGAAGAGGATGGCGCACACGAAGAAGACCAGGATCGCGGCAAGGCGACGGCTGTCTTCGTCACGTCGTACGACGCCGAACCAGATGATGCCGGCGATCGGCAACGCGTAGACGACGGGGTTGATCCACGCGACGTAATCCGAAGCGATCATCACGGCGAGCAGACCGGCGGTGCCGAGCGTCACCAGCGTGAGTCCGCCCCATGGTCGGGGGATGTCCGCCGTCGGCGCATGACCGATGTGCGACAGCCAATGCAGCCGGCGCAGGTAGACGATCATCCCGAAGGTCATGCCGATGCCCGCCGCGCCGAAGCCCCAGTGCCAGCTGTGGGTCGGATCGAGTCCCCATCCGGACAGCATCGCGCGGAAGGCTTCGCCCTGCGCGAGCCAGCCGACCACCAGCGGCGCGGCGAACGCACCGAGGTTGATGCCCATGTAGAAGAGGGAGAAGCCGGCGTCGCGTCGCGCGTCCCCGTGCGAGTAGAGCCCGCCGACCAGCGTGCTGATGCTCGGCTTGAGCAGGCCGGTGCCGAGCGCGATCAGGACCAGGCCGGCGTAGAACGTCGGGAGGGAGTCGACCGCCAGGGAGTAGTGACCGGCGGTGATGATCAGGCCGCCGACGAGGACCGCGCGCCGCGCGCCGATGAAGTTGTCCGCCAGATAGCCCCCGAGGATGCAGACCATGTAGCTCGCCATGGTGTAGTTGCCGTAGACTTGCGCCGCGAACTTCTGATCGAACCCGAGGCCGCCCATCGCCAAGGGGGTGATCATGAACAGGAGCAGGAGCGCCCGCATGCCGTAGTAGGAGAACCGTTCCCACATCTCGGCATAGAACAACATGCTCAGCCCCCGCGGGTGGCCGCCGAGGCCACCGTGGTCCCGCTCGGTGTGCCGGGCCGGGGATTCGACGTCAGGGGTCAGCTCGTGCATCCGAGGCGTTATAAGGAGGCGGGCAGGGGAGGGGCAGTCGTAAACGAATCCCCGATAGAATGAGGGTACGCGTTGACAACGGGGGGAGGAGGCCTACTTTTGAGACTCAATCTCAATTAGCGTGACCCCGCTATCCCAACTTCTACCCGGTCAATTCGGGAAGCTGGCCTCGCTCAATCCCGAGCGCGGGGTGGATCAGCGTCTGATGGCCTTGGGACTCCTCCCGGGGATGGTCTTGAAGCTCGTCCGTAAGGCTCCGCTGGGCGACCCCTTGGCCATCGAGTTCGGCGGCCAGGTCGTCAGCCTCCGCCTCGCCGAGGCCGAGAACCTCATCGTCGACGTCGCCGCCGATTGTCCCATCCAGCGCCCGCGCCAGCCGTGAGCTCCCTAGAAGCAGGCCTCTTGGTCGCGCTCGTCGGCAATCCCAACACCGGCAAGTCGACCCTCTTCAACGCCCTGACCGGCCTGCGTCAGCGCGTCGGCAATTATCCCGGGGTGACCGTCGCCCGTAAGTCGGGCACCTGCGACCTCGGCGATGGCCGGAAGGCGGAACTCATCGACCTTCCCGGGCTCTATTCCCTTGCGGCCGCCTCGCCGGACGAACAGGTCGTCATCGACGCGCTCTCGGGAAACATCGCCGGGGACCGCCGGCCCGACGCGGTGCTGCTCGTCGTCGACGCGACCAACCTGCTGCGTAATCTCTTCCTCGCCTCGCAGGTCGCCGAGCTCGGCCTGCCCGTCGCCCTCGTCCTCAACCAGGCCGACGTCGCCAAGGAGCAAGGCCTGCGCATCGACACCGGGCTCCTGTCGCGTCGCCTCGGCGGCGTGCCGGTCGTCCTGACCTCCGCCTGGAAAGGCGAAGGCATCGCGGAAGTCCGCCGCGGGCTCGGCGAAGCGCTCACGCGCCGCGCGCCGATGAAGCGCGTCGTCTGGCCGACGGACATCGCGGGCGCGCTGGCCGACGTCACCGAGGCGGCTTCGGCCGACACGGGCAAGGCGATCACCGCCGCTGACGCCCAGCGGCTGCTCTTCGACACCAATCCTTCGACCGCCGACCGGCTCGGCTGGACGGCCGAGCGTCGCGAGAAGCCGCTGCGCGCCGCCCGCGATCGGGTCCGTAATTCCGGCTATAACCCGATGGCGGCCGAGCCGCTCGTCCATTACGCCTGGCTCCGTACGGCGCTCGAAGGCGTCGTCAGCGAGGGTCACGGCAAGGCCGGCCGTACCGCGGCCGTCGACCGCCTGCTCCTGCATCGCGTGCTCGGCCCGCTTCTCTTCCTGGGCATCATGCTCGGGTTCTTCGCGTCCGTCTTCTGGCTGGCGAAGTTCCCGATGGACTGGATCCAGACGGCGGTCGACTGGACCAAGGGCGTCGTGGCGCCGCCGCTCTCGGCTTATCCGATGCTGCAGAGCCTCGTCGCCGACGGCATCCTCGGCGGCGTCGGCGCGTTCCTCGTCTTCCTGCCGCAGATCCTCATCCTGTTCCTGTTCATCGGCATCCTGGAGGACAGCGGCTACATGGCGCGCGCCGCGTTCATCATGGACCGCCTTTTCAGCTGGTGCGGCCTCAACGGCAAGAGCTTCGTGCCGATGCTCTCCGGCTTCGCCTGCGCGATCCCCAGCCTCCTTTCGACGCGCACGATCGAAGACCCGAAGGCCCGCCTCGCCACCGCGTTCGTGGTGCCGTTCATGAGCTGCTCGGCGCGCTTCCCGGTCTACGCGCTCATGTGCGCGGCCTTCATCGGCCCGCTCTACGGCCCCGGCTGGGAATCCCTCGTGATGGTGGGCATGCACTGCGTCGGCCTGGTCTTCGCCGTGCCGACGGCCTTCGTGCTCACCCGCCTTGTCCTCAAGGTGAAGCCGCAGCCGTTCGTCCTCGAGCTCCCCCGCTACCAGATGCCCAAGCCCCGCGACGTCGTCTGGCGCATGTGGCAGAACGCCGCCGAATTCGTGTCCAAGGCCGGCACGGTCATCTTCGCCATCACGATCGTGGTCTGGGCGCTTTCGTATTTCCCGCGCGACGCCTCGGTCGCCGAACGCGTCCGCGCCGCGCACCCGACCGAATCCGCCGAGAAGGTGCAGGCCCGCGTCCAAGCGGCCTACGTCGAGCAGTCCTACATGGGACGCTTCGGCAAGACGATCCAGCCGATCTTCGACCCGCTGGGCTTCGACTGGAAGATCACCGTCGGCGTCCTGGCAAGCTTCCCGGCGCGCGAGGTCATCGTCTCCACGCTCGGCGTGACCTATTCGGTCGGCGAAGGCGCCGAGGCCGACAGCCAGGACCTGCGCCGCGCGATGCAGGACGCGAAGTGGTCCGAGGGGCCGCGCGCCGGCCGCCCGATCTTCTCCTTGGCCGCGGTGCTCGCGCTGATGGTGTTCTTCGCGCTCTGTTCGCAGTGCGGACCGACGATCGCCACGCTCGCCCAGGAGACCGGCGGCTGGAAGTGGGCCGCGGGCTCGTTCGTCTACATGACGACGCTCGCCTGGCTCGTCTCGATGGCCGTCTATCAGGTCGTCATCCGCCTCACATGAACCTCGAAGCCGTCATCGTGGGCGCCGTCGTCGGCGTGGCCGTCGGCTGGCTCGCCCGCCGCTGGCTGGCCGCCGCGCGTCGCCGCAAAGAAGGCGGGTGCGCGGGTGATTGCGGGTGCGCTTCGAAGGTGAAGCCGAAGAAGTAAGCCAGCGACAGGTTAATCGGTCGATCAGTTGGCCGGAGGAATCACGCAGATCAAAGGCGACCGGCGACCGGAATTTTTACCTGCGGATTTAATCACCTTGGGTGCCAGGTGACGGCCGCCGGGGCATCAGCTATTCGGGCGCCAGCCGTTCAGCCCCCGGCAGCCGGCTCCAGGTTCCTGCGGCCGATGGCCGAGAAGCCGATTCCGGAGGATCCGACTCCCGTGGCCGTCACCCGTCACCAGAAGTTGGTTCCACTTTTGCACTACGCTTTTGGACTCCAGCCAATCCTCCGGTCTCCGGTTTCCCTTTGAGCGCTGCCTCTCTCTGGTCAACCGAGCCTCTGGGCCTCCGGGCCTGTCGTATTGGCCCCCTTGTCCCCATGTCACCGTGCCCCCTCGCGGCACCGCCGCGTTCAAGCCGGCTGCTGCTGGCTCAGGCAATGCAGCGCGCCGCCCTCGATGAGCAGCACGCGGCAGTCGATGCCGACGATCTTCCGGCCGGGGAAGCAGTCGCCGATGACGCCCATGGCGACCTGGTCGGAATCCTGTCCGTAGAGCGGGACGAGCACCGCGTCGTTGACGATGAGGAAGTTCGCGTGGCTCGGCGGGAGGTCTCGGCCGGCGAGGCGGATGGGCTTGGGCAGCGGCAGCTCGAGGATGTCGAGGCGCTGGCCGCGCGGGCGCATCTCGCGCAGGCGGCGCAGGTTCTCCTGCATCGGCGCGTAGTTGGGCGAGGCCGGGTCGGTCTCGCTGACGGCGAGGATGGCGCGCGGCGCGATGAAGCGTGCGAGGTTGTCGATGTGGCCGTCGGTGTCGTCGTTGGCCAGGCCTTCGCCGATCCAGAGGATGTCGTCGATCGCCAGGCCTTCGCGGATGGCGGCGTGGAACGCGGCGTCGTCGCGGCCTTCGGCGCGGTTCGGGTTGTTCTGCACGGCCTCGGTGGTCAGGAGCAGGCCGTCGCCGGAGACTTCGATGCCGCCGCCTTCGAGTTCGAACGGGTAGCTGAACTTCTTCACGCCGAGCTTCGCGGCGATCTTGCCCGGGACCTGGTTGTCGAGCGAGGCCTCGAACTTGCCGCCCCAGCCGTGGAATTCCCAGTCGGTGAGCGCGAGCTCCTGGGTCCGGTCGTTCTTCACGAAGATCGGGCCATGGTCGCGGCACCAGACGTCGTCGGTGGCGATGTCGGTCAGTTCGATGACGGAGAGGTCGGCCTTCGCGGCCTTGAGCTCGCGCTCGGCTTCGGCGCGCAGCTTGCCCGCGGCGTTGATCCTCACCGGCTGGAAGCGGGAGATCGCGGCGGCGAACTCGGCGAACTTCGCCGGGATCAGCTCGTAATGTCCCGGCCAGAGCGCGGTGTTGGACGGCCACGAGAGCCACGTGGCGGACTGGGGTTCCCATTCCGCGGGCATGCGGAATCCGAGGGAGCGAGGCGTGGCCATGCGGAAGGTCAGTCGCGCAGACGGCGCGTCAGGTCGCCGTAGGCGTCGATGCGGCGGTCGCGGAAGAACGGCCAGATGCGGCGGAATTCGCGCTGCTTCTCGAGGTCGCAGTCGGCGAGGAGGATCTCCTCCTTCTCGGCCGACGCGCGGGCGACGATCTCGCCGTAAGGGTCGGAGACGAAGCTCTGGCCCCAGAACTGGGTGCGGCCTTCGGTGCCGACGCGGTTGGTCGCGGCGACGTAGCAGCCGTTGGCGACGCCATGGCCGCGCTGCACGGTCTCCCAGGCGTTATGCTGGGCCTTGCCGAGGGCGGCCTTCTCTTCGGGCAGCCAGCCGATCGCGGTCGGGTAGAAGAGGATCTGCGCGCCGCCGAGCGCGGTCAGACGCGCGGCTTCGGGATACCACTGGTCCCAGCAGATGAGCACGCCGATGTCGCCGTGCGCGGTCTTCCAGGTGCGGAAGCCGAGGTCGCCGGGGGTGAAGTAGAACTTCTCCTCGAAGCCGGGGTCCTGCGGGATGTGCATCTTGCGGTACTTGCCGAGCACGGTGCCGTCGGCGTCGATGACGGCCGCGGTGTTGTGGTAGACTTCGCTGCCGCGCGCTTCGAAGAGCGGGGCGACGATGACGACGCCGAGGCGCTGGGCGGCCTTGGCGAGTTCCGTCACGGAAGGTCCGGTCTCGATGGGCTCCGCCAGGTCGAAATGCCTCGGGTCCTGGCTGACGCAGAAATACTTCGTCGTGAACATCTCCTGCAGGCCGATGATCTTCGCGCCCTTGGCGGCCGCTTCCTCGATGCGGGGCAGGGTCTTGCGGACGTTCGCCGCCGGGGTGTCTTCGGCGGTGAGCTGGATGAGACCGACGCGGACGGAGTCAGCCATGAGGGGGTCGTCAGTAGACGAGCTTGTTGATCGGGTATTCCACGATGCCTTCGGCGCCGGCGGCCTTGAGCGTCGGGATGAACTCGCGCGCCTGGCGGGCGTCGATGATGGTCTCGACGGCGATCCACTCGGCGTTGCTGAGCGGCGACACCGTCGGGTTGCGCAGGGCGGGGAGCGCGGCGGCGACCTGTTCGAGCTTGGCCTTCGGGAGGTTGAACTTGAGGCCGACCATGTGCTGCGCGGCGAGGGCGCCCTGCAGCATGAGCACGATCTGCTCGATTTTGGCGCGCTTGGCGGGATTGGCCCAGGCGGCCTTGTTGGCGACGAGGACGGTGGTGGTCTCCATCAGCTGGGCGACGATCCGCAGCTTGTTGGCCTTGATCGACGAACCGGTCTCGGTGATGTCGACGATGGCGTCGGCGAGCTCGGGCACCTTCACTTCGGTGGCGCCCCAGGAGAATTCGACCTCGCACTCGACGCCCTGCGACTTGAACCAGCGGCGGGTGGTCTCGACGAGCTCGGTGGCCACGCGCTTGCCGGCGAGGTCCTTGGCGGTCTTGACGGGGGAGGCTTCGGGCACGCAAAGGACCCAGCGGGACTTCTGGGCGGAGGCGCGGCTGTAGATCAGCTCGCAGACCTGGACGACGTCGGCGTTGTTCTCCTGGACCCAGTCCTGGCCGGTCAGGCCGCAGTCGAAGAAGCCATGCTCGACATAACGGGCGACTTCCTGGGCGCGGATGAAGCGTCCGTCGAGGGCGGGGTCGTCGAAAGAGGGGCGGTAGGAGCGGCTGCTCTTGGCCACGGGGAACCCGGCCCGGGCGAACAGCTGGAGGGTGGCCTCCTCGAGGCTGCCCTTGGGCAGTCCGAGCATCAATTTGGCGGCTTCCTGACTCATGAGAGCTTGGAGGAAGCCCACGGCCAGCCCCTCCGCAAGCATTAAGGGATTGACTAGGAACTAGGCGGAAAAGACCCTTTTCCTCCACCCCAACACCTATGCAGCGCTCCCTGCTCCTCCTCGCCCTTGCCGCCCTTTTCGTCGGCTGCAAATCCACCCAGAAGTCCGCTTCCGCCTCCGGCGCCGCTTCCGGCGAGGTCCGTTTCTCCTGGGAGAAGGATGCTCCGCCTCCCGCCGTCGACCCCACCCGCGTGCTCGTCCGCCAGGTCCGCGCCGACCTTTCCCTCCTCGAAGTCGGCGCCTTGGAGAAGCGCGACCCGGGCACCAAGCTTCAGCTGACCAAGGCCGGCAGGAATTTCCTCGTCGAAGTCATCAAGGGTGACGACGCCTCCACGATCGTCGCGATCTGCCCGAACCAGGCCTCCGTCCCTGAAGTCAGCGCCGGCGACGACCTCGCTTTCGCGGTGCTCGCGCAGTAAGCCCGCGCGTCACACTGAGCGTGACAGAAGGACCCGCCGGCGACGCACGGCGGGTCTTTTATTTGGCCGGATAACCAGATATCGTCGCAAAACCCGCTGTTTTTCCTCCGCCATTGACCCTTTTCGGTGGCACGCCTACTGCTCCCCCTCTTTCCTGCCAATGACCCTGTTTCGTCCTCAGTCCCGCCCAGGTTCGGCGCTCCGCAAGCTCCTCACGGTGCTTTGCGGCATCGCGTTGTTCCTGATGCTGGTCGGCGCCTTGGGGGTCTGGGCTCTCGGCCGATACTCTCCCCGGCTGCTCGACGCCTCCCTTTCCGGGCAATCCGGCGCCCATCTGACCGTCGAAGACAACCAGACCAACCTCTTCCTGGGCCGCATCGATTACGCGGGCCTCGTCGTCACGAATCCTTCCCGCTGGCAGGAACGCGAGTTCCTCCGGGCCAAGCGCATCGTCCTCGACGTCGACCCGCTGACTTTCACCGAGGGCGGCGGCCAGGTGGTCAACGAGGCCGAGCTCGACCTCGATCGCGTGACGATCGCCGGCAAGGCCGACTTCCTGACCGACAACAACGCCAAGGACATCGGGAACGCTTTCAAGCCCGCCCCGGCCGGCCCCTCCGCCGAGACCCCGCCCCCCGCCCGGCCTTTCCTCATCAAGCGGCTGCGGGTCCGCGTCGGCCACGTCAAGGTCGTCTCCGGCGACGGGACGCCCGAGCGCCGCGTGGTTGTCGACCAGGACATCGGCTTCGTCTTCGAAGCCAGCGACATCACCGAACGGAACTTCGACGCCAAGGTCTCCGTACCCCTCGGCCAGCAGGCGCTGCAGGCGGCCCTCCGCCGCCGACCCGAACTGCTCTTCGAGTTCGCGCGCGAGAAACTGCGCCGCCCCGCCCCTACCCGCGAAGAGAAATAATCTTATGACCGAACCCGCTTCCACCGCCCCTGAACCCGCCGATCCGTCCGTCCGCCTCGCCGAACTCGAGGGCGAGATCGCGCGGCTTAAGGACACCGTGCTCCGCAGCAACGCCGACCAGCAGAACCAGCAGCGCCGCCATCAGCGCGAGCGCGAGGAGCTGCGTAAGTTCGCGACGTCCGGCTTGCTCGAAGACCTGCTCCCCGCGCTCGATTCGCTCGCGCTCGGACTGGAGTCCGCTTCCACGCAGACCGACGGCCGCGCCGTCGCCGAGGGTTTCCGCATGGCCGTCGGCCAGCTCCGCGGCATCCTCGCCGGCCAGGGCCTCGTCGAAGTGAATCCGGTCGGCCAGCCTTTCGATCCGTCGCGTCACGAAGCCGTCGGCTCCGAAGCCTCCGCCACCGTCGCCGACGGCACGGTGGTGCGCGTCGCCCGCTCCGGCTGGCTGCTCCATGACCGCGTGCTCCGCCCGGCCGCCGTCTTCGTCTCCGCCGGTCCCGCCCAGTAAGCCCCTGCGATGGCCGAAGATTATTACAGCCTGCTCGGGGTCGCGAAATCCGCGTCCGCCGACGAACTCAAGAAGGCCTACCGCAAGAAGGCCATGGAGTTCCACCCCGACCGCAACCCCGGCGACAAGGCGGCCGAGGAGAAGTTCAAGAAGGTCTCGCGCGCCTACGAGATCCTCGGCGACGAAGCCAAGCGCAGGCTTTACGACCAGCACGGCGAGGCGGCCTTCGACCCGAACATGGGCGGCGGTCCCCGCGGTCCGGCCGGCGGCGGTTTCCGCGGCGCCGATCCCCGCGACATCTTCGAACAGATGTTCGGCGGCGGCGGTTTCGGCGACATCTTCGGCGGCGGGGGAGGGGGCGGTCATGACAACGCCGGCGAAGACCTGCGCGTCGACCTGAAGGTGACGCTCGAAGAAGCCGCCGAAGGCGTCGAACGGAAGATCCCTTACCGCAAGCACGTCGCCTGCGCGAAGTGCGCGGGTTCCGGCGCCGAGGCCGGCGCGAAGAAGACCCGCTGCCCGACCTGCCATGGCCACGGCCAGGTGGTCCGCTCGCAAGGGTTCTTCTCGATGAAGCAGACCTGCCCGAGCTGCGCCGGCGAAGGCGAGCGCATCGACAAGCCCTGCAAGGCCTGCTCCGGCGAAGGCCGGACGGTCGCCGAATCCAGCGTCAACGTGCGCATCCCCCCGGGCGTCGACACCGGGACGAAGCTCCGCTCGAGCGGCAACGGCTCCGCGGGCCGCCGCGGCGCCCAGGCGGGCGATCTCTACGTCTACATCACCGTCCAGGAGCACGAGCTCTTCGAACGCGACGGCGACGACCTCGCCTGCAGCGTGCCGGTGAAGTTCTCGGTCGCGGCCCTCGGCGGCAAGATCGTCGTCCCCAAACTGAAAGGGAAGACCAACCTCAACATCCCCGCCGGGACCCAGGGCGGCACGATCTTCCGCCTCCGCGGCGAGGGCATGCCCCCGCTCCGCGGCTCGGTCGCCGGCGACCTGCTCGTGCGCGTCGACATCGACGTGCCGAAGAAGATGACCGACAAGGAGAAGGAGGCCCTCAGGGCTTACGCCGCCGCCTGCGGCGACGAGGCCGCGCCGGTCTCCGAATCCTGGCGTTCGAAGTTCAAGAAGTTCTTCCCTTAACCCCCTTGCCCGCGAGGGCGGGGGGCGTAAGGTGAGGCCATGCCGCGCGACTCCGGCCAGACCGACCGACTCATCCGCCGTCTCCGCTGGGAGGAGCTGGACCGCGCCTGGTTGCTCCGCTTCGCCGAGTTCGCCCGCGAGGAAGACCTCGCCGGCCTCGGCCTCGCGCATCGTCCGCCGCGCCCCGGCGATCCTTCGGGGGCCCTCCTCGCGGGGGCCGCGCGCGCGCGCGCCCGCGTCGTCGCGCGTCGCCCGATGGTCCTCGCCGGCCTCGGCCTGATCGAACTCGTCTTCGCCGCCTACGGCGGACGTTGCCGCGCGACCTTGCTCGCCGGCGACGGCCAGCACGTGCCGGCCGGGACCGCGGTGGCCGAGGTCGAAGGGCCTGCGTCCGAGCTGCTCGCCGCCGAACGCGTGCTCCTTAACTTCCTGCAGCGTCTCTGCGGCGTGGCCACGCACACGCGCGCCCACGTCCGCGCGCTGGGCGCGTCGCCCACGATGCTCCTGGATACGCGCAAGACCACGCCGGGCTTCCGGATGCTGGAGAAATACGCGGTCGGCCAGGGCGGCGGTTATAATCACCGCCTCGGACTCTTCGACCGCATCATGGTCAAGGACAACCATCTCGCGGCCGGCGGCGCCACCGCGGGCGAACGCCTCACCGCGCTCGTCCTGCGCGCCCGCGCCGAGCGCCCCGACCTCCTCATCGAAGTCGAGATCGACCATCTCAACCAGCTCGAGCCGGCCCTCGCGGCCGGCGCCGACGTGGTGCTCCTCGACAACTTCCCGCTCGCCGACCTGCGCGCGGCGATCCCGCTCCTCCGCGGCCGCGCCTGGTCCGAGGTCAGCGGCGGCGTGTCGCTCGAATCCCTTCCGGAGATCGGCGCGCTCGCGCCGGACTTCGTCTCGAGCGGCGCCCTCACGCACGCGGCGCCGTGGTGCGACCTCGGCCTCGACTGGCCCTGAAGCCATGGCCGACCTCGACAGCAGCATCCTCCTGGCCTTCCTCGAAGCCGAAGGCGAGCCCGTCAGCGGCGACCGTCTCGCCAAGGAGCTCGGCGTCTCCCGCGTGGCGATCTGGAGCCGGCTCGAGCGTCTCCGCGCCGCGGGCTTCGTCTTCGCGGCTTCGACCCGCAAGGGTTACGTGCTCCGCGCCGTCCCGCGGCAGCTCGACCACGCCCTGCTCGACGCCCATCTCCGCCGGCTGAAGGTCGCGCCGAAGGTCGAGTTCCTCGCGGCGGTCGACAGCACCAACTCCGAGGCCGAGCGCCGCCTCGCCGTCGGTCAGGAGGCGCCGTTCGCCGTCCTCGCCCGCACGCAGAAGGCCGGCCGCGGAAGGCTCGGCCGCAAGTGGCACAGCGCGCCGGCCGGCAACCTCTACCTTTCGCTCGCCTTCCGGCCGTTCATCCCGCCGGAACGGCTCAGGCCGTTCACGCTCTGGATGGGCCTCGCCCTCTGCGCGCACGTGGAGAAGGCGCTGGGCCTGAAGCTCGGCCTGAAGTGGCCCAACGACCTGCAGTCGGCCGACGGCCGCAAGGTCGCCGGCATGCTCACCGAGGCGCGCCTCGACGCGGACTCCGTGCGCGAGCTGGTCTTCGGCGTCGGGCTCAACCTCACCGGCGCGCCCAAGGATTTCCCCTCCGAGCTCCGTACGGTCGCCGGATCGCTGGAAGCCGCGCTCGGCGCGCCGCTCGACCTCAACCGCGTGGCCGCCGGTGTCATCGCGGCGCTCTTCCGCGCATGGGAGCAGTTCGAAGAGGGGACCTGGTCGCGCTCCTTCCGCAGGCTCTGGTCCTCCTACGACGTGCTGGCCGGCAAGTCCGTCCGCGTCGGCCTCCGCGGCGATCCGATCGCGGGCATCGTGGACGGGATCGACGAGGAGGGCTCGCTCATCCTGCGTACCGGCGGCGGCCGCCGGGCCGTCGTCTCGTCGGGCGAAGTCACCCTGCGCAAACCCTGACGCTTGCGCCGGGCCGACCTCTCGACACCTTCCTCGCCGTGGCTCTCTTCTGTCTCGATGTCGGCAACACGCACGCCCATTGGGGCGTCGTCGACGGACGTCGCGTCCTCGCCCATGGCGAAGTGCCGACCGCCGCGCTCGACACCGTCGCGCTGACGGCCTTGCTCGCGGCGCATCCGACCGACGGCGTCGCTTACGCCAGCGTCGTCCCCGCCGCGACCGCCGTGCTCCAGCCCGCCCTCCTCAGCAGCGGCCGTCCCTGCTTCCATCTCCGCCATGACACCGTCAAGGGCCTTGGCTTCGACTATCCGACGCCGGCCGAGGTCGGCCAGGACCGCCTCGCGGACTGCGTCGGCGCCCAGCTCGTCGCCGGCGCGCCCGCGGTGATCGTCGGCATGGGCACGGCCACGACGGTCGACATCCTCACCGAGCGCGGTTACGCCGGCGGCATCATCGCGCCCGGCCTGGGCGTGATGACGCGTTACCTCCACGAGCGCACCGCGTTGCTCCCGGCGCTCGATCCGGCCGCGCTCCTCGGCGGACCCGCCATCGGCAAGTCCACCGTCGACGCCATGCGCGCGGGCTGCGCCCTGGGCTTCGCCGGCATGATCGGGGCGCTCCTCGACGGCGTCTGCGCCGAGCTCGTCCGCCAAGGTTCGCCGATGCCCAAGGTGATCGTCACCGGCGGCGCCGCGGTCTACCTGCCGGCGGCGTGGCGCGACCGCGTCGCGCACGAACCGCATCTCACGCTCCTCGGCCTCGCCGAGGCCCATCGCCGTCGTTTCGCATGAACTCCCCCGATCCGCTGGCCAAGCTCCGCCGCTTCGTCCCTTTCCTGTCCATCCTGGTCGTCCTGCAGGCCGTCGCGCTCGGCTACGGGCTGTTCGCGCAGAAGCTCCCGAAGCTCTGGCCGCTCGTGCTGGGCGACCTGGTCTTCTCCGGCGGGCTCCTGTTCGTGCTGTGGCGGATGCTCGGCCGCCCCCGGGGCTAGGCCTTGATCAGCTTCAGCAGCTCCTTGCGTCGCGCGCGGATCTCGCGGCAGCCGGCCTTGGCCAGGCGGTCGGTCGAGAACGCCTCGACGGTCAGGCTGGCGACGGCGGTGCCGTAGATCATGGCCTGCTTGAGCGCGGCGAAGTCGGTGGCGCCGGTCGCGGCGAGGTGACCGAGGAGCGCGCCCGCGAAGCTGTCGCCGGCGCCGGTGGGGTCGCGCAGCTCGGTCACGGGATAGGCGGGCAGGGCGAACATCCCTTCCTCATGGAAGAGCACGGCGCCGTGCTCGCCTTTCTTGATGATGACGGTCTTGCAGCCGTGCTTGCGCAGCTCGCGGCCGGCGACGATCACGTTGCTCTCGCCGGTCAGCTTGGTCGACTCGGTGTCGTTGACGACGAGCAGGTCGGCGCGGCGCATGACTTCGCCGAGCTTGTCGCGCTGCGTCTCGATCCAGATGTCGATGGTGTCGGCGAGGACGAAGCGCGGGGCGGCGAGCTGGTTGAGGACGTCGAGCTGGAGGTCGGGTCGGATGTTGCCGAGCATGACGAACGGCGTCGCGAGGTGCGCCTCGGGCAGGCGCGGCTTGAAGTGCTCGAAGACGTTGAGCTGCAGGTCCTCGGTGTCGCGACGGTTGTAGTTCTCGTGGTAGCGGCCGCGCCAGGCGAACGTGCGCCCGGAGGAGTCCGTGAGCAGTCCGTCGAGGTCGATGCCGCGCTTGGCGAGCTTCTTGCGGTCGCGGTCGCGGAAGTCATGGCCGACGACGCCCACGATGCGGGGCGGGGCGAAGTAGCTCGCGGCGAGGCAGGCGTACGAGGCGCTGCCGCCGAGGATGCGTTCGCCTTTGTCGTGCGGCGTGATGATGCTGTCGTAGGCGACGGAGCCGACGACGAGGACGGGATCGGCCTCGCGGCCCTTGTGCTTGATGCGGGTGGGAGCGGTCATGAGAAGAGGTCGGGCCGTTCGTCACGAAGACGATAGAGCGCGAGGAGGGCGAGCGAATGCTGCGCGGGGTTGGCGAGCGCTTCCGCGAGGGCGGCCTTGGGCGACAGGGCCAGGACCTGGATCTCCTCGTGTTCGTCGGGCTCGCGCCGGCCCGTCGGGCGCACGCCTTCGAGCAGCACGAAGTGGCAGCGGTTGGACTGGATGGCGGGGTTCGGCGCGCAGGTGCCGAGCACGCGGGCGCGGCCGCCGGCGAAGCCGGTCTCCTCCTCGGTCTCGCGCGCGGCGGTCACGCGCGGGTCTTCGCCCGCTTCCATGATGCCGCCCGGCGCTTCGGTGGAGAGGTCGCGCGTGCCGAAGCGGTATTGCCGCACCATCACGAGACGGCCGTCGTCCGTGACCGGAAGCGCGAGCACCCAGTCGCGGGAACGGAGCACAAAGAAATCACCCTCCCGGTGATCGAGAGGGTGATGACAGCGTTCTTTGAAAACCCGGAAAACCCTGCAGTCGGCGTGGAGCTCTTCGTGCCGGACGGACCAGCGAGAGGGCGCCGACATGCGTGGCTTACTTGACCTTCAGCCTCTGACCGATCTGCAGGCGGTTCGGGTTGACGCCCGGGTTCAGGTCCTGGATGGCCTTGAGGGAGATGCCGTTCTTCTTGGCGATGCCGCCCAGGGTCTCGCCCTTCGCGACGACGTGTTCGCCGGGGCCGGCGGGAGTGGGGACCTTGCCGGAGCCGGGGGCCTTCGGGGCGGCGGCGACCTTCTGTAGCTCGTCGATCCGGTCGGCGAGGGTCTTTTCGTTGAATTCGATCTGCTGCTTGGTGGAGGCGAGGTCGGTGGCGAGGGCCTGGACGTCGGCGGCGTTGGCCTTGGCGGAGATCGTGGCGCCGAGTTCGGCGACCTGGGACTTCGCGAGGGCCGCGTCTTCGCCGGCGAGCTGCGCGGCGCCCTTGGCCTTGATGCCGAGGACGAGGCCGGCGGCGCCGAGAGCGAAACCAAGGATGCCCACGATCAGCGGGAGTTTGGATTCGGAAGATGAGGAGGAGATGCTGTCGTTTTCCATGTGTGGAGGAGTTTTGCGGGTTAGAACAGTTTGAGATTAGCGGTTTGACAGGGACAGCAACACAAAATCAGACTGTTTTCTCGGGTACCGGGCAGTATCTCAATTGGTAGAGTCCCTGCTTTGGGAGCAGGGTGTTGCAGGTTCAAGTCCTGTCTGCCCGACCACCCGAACGCCCCCCCGGCCTACCCGGCTGCTCAGGCGTAGGCCAGGGTCTGACCGTCCTTGATGATGGTGACGTGGTTGGCGCCGTCCGGACGCGTCGACCCCTCGGTCCGTCCGATGATCCGGGCTTCGAGGCCTAGCTCGGCCGCGATCCGGAGGGCGGCTTCCGCGTCCGCCGGCTCCAAAAAGACCTCCAGTCGGTGCCCCATGTTGTAAACTTGGTGCATTTCCTTGGGTTCCGTGCCGCTTACCCTGGCGATTTCCGCGAAAATCGGGGGGGTCGGGAAGAGGTTATCCTTGATGAAATGAACCTTGGTCCCGAAGCGACGGCACTTGGTCTGGCCACCGCCGGAGCAGTGGACCAGGCCCTTGACCCGCTGGCTGCCCAGCGTCTGAAGCAGGCGCAGGACATACGGGGCGTAAGTCCGGGTCGGGGAGAGCAGGGCTTGTCCGACGTTCAGGGTCGAGCCGGGCAGGGGGTCCGTCATCCGGTGGGGGCCGCAGTAGGCGAGGTCCGCCGGGGTGGCCTTGTCATAGGTTTCGGGATACTTTTCCGCGTAGTACTTGGAAAGGAGCTCGTGGCGGGCGCTGGTCAGGCCGTTTGAGCCGATGCCGCTGTTCTCGCCCTGCTCATACGTGGCGCGGCCGAACGAGGCGATGCCGACGATGACGAGCCCGGGGACGACGCGCGCGGCGTCCACGACTTCGGCGCGGGCGAGGATCGCGGTCGCGGTGGAGTCGACGGTGAGCGTGGGCGTGAGGTCGCCGACGTCGGCGGTCTCGCCGCCGCCGGAGGTGATGCCGAAACCCTGCGCCCGCAGCATGGCGAGCACGTCTTCCGTGCCGTTGATCAGTTCCGCGAGGATCGCGCCGGGGATGGCCTTGGCGTTGCGGTTGATGGTCGAGGAAAGGATGACGCCCTTGGTCACGCCGACGCACAGGAGGTCGTCGATGTTCATGACGATGCTGTCCTGGGCGATGCCGCGGAAGACGGAGGCGTCGCCGGTCTCCTTCCACCAGAGATAGGCGAGCAGGGCCTTGGTGCCGGAGCCGTCCGAATGCGTGACGACGCATTTGGACGCGTCCCCGGTCAGGTTGTCGGCCACGATCTTGCAGAAGGCCTGCGGGAAGAGGCCTGGGTCGAGGCGGTCGACCGCGGCATGCACCTCGCTCTTGGAGGCGGAGACTCCCCGGGCCGCATATCGGCCGGAATCCGCGGAGGGCTTGCTTTCGTGCGCCATGGCTCTTGCGTGCTTATCTCCGACCCTGCTATTCGGTCAACGTCCTTCTCCTGCGTGCGCCCGCTTCTCCTCCGTTCACCTTGGTTCCGTCGCGCCTTCGCAGCGGTCTTTGGCCTGCTGCTCGGCTTCCTGCTGGTGGCGGTCTGGTCGTGGTGGCGGACGCATACCGTCGGCGTGCTGGCCGAAGATCTCCGCGCGGCCTTCGCCCGCCGCGACGCCGCGGCGATCGAAAGCTTGTTCTGCTGGGAGGGAGTCGACGCGGCCACGCGCGCCCGCCTCCGCCTCGTCATCCAGCAGGAACACGAGCTGCCCGTCGCTTCCGTCGTCGTCCGCGCGCTGCCCGCCTACGATCATCAGCCCGGCCCCGGCCTGCGTCCGAACCTGACCCCCGACGCCGTCATCGAAGTGACCTTCGCCACGGCCGATCGTTTGTCCGCCGCCTACCTCGCCGGGCGCGATGGCTTCTTCCGGTATCGTCTCGTGGTCATGCTGCCCGCGAACTGACGCGGATTCTTGACACCTGCGGGCGGGCTTCCTGATAGTAGTAGTCCAATGGCCGACAAGAACGACAAGCGTCCCGAGAGCGTCGCGGGCAAATTCTACGTGGATTCGCAGTGCATCGACTGCGACCTCTGCCGCGAGACGGCCCCGAAGTTCTTCACCCGCCAGGATGACGGCGGTTATTCCTACGTCTTCGCCCAGCCGACCGACCAGGAAGGCATCGACAAGTGCATGGAAGCCCTCGAAGGCTGCCCGGTCGACGCCATCGGCAAGGACGGCGACGAATAATCGTCCACGCCCTTACGCCCCCAAGACCCCGGCTCGCCGGGGTTTTTTGTTGGGAGCGTCCGGCCGCGAGCTTTACTCCGCCTATGGCCGTCAACATCTCCTGCGAATACCTCGGCGACCTCCGCGTCCGCGCCGTGCACGGGCCGTCGGGGCACGTCATCGTGACCGACGCTCCCGTCGACAACCAAGGCAAGGGCGAGGGCTTCTCGCCGACCGACCTCGCCGCCACCGCCATGGCGACCTGCTTCCTCACGATCCTCGGCATCCACGCGCGCAATACGGGCCTCGATCTCCGTGGCGCCCGCGCGTCCGTCGCCAAGCACATGACGACCACGCCGCCGCGTCGCATCGCGAAGCTCGATGTCGAGATCACCATGCCGCCCGGCGTCCCGGCCGATGTCCGCGAGCGGCTCATCCGCGCCGCCGAAGCCTGCCCCGTGAAGCAATCTTTCCATCCCGACACCGAGATCGCGCTGACTTGGAAGTGGTGAAGTCAGGTTAATGCGGATGGCGGCTAGCGGATGGCGGTTAGTCTGGCAGGTAGATGGCTGCATCGAGGTAGGGTCGGCACTGCGTGCCGACCTAGCTGAATCGGGTGCCAGGTGACGGCCACCGGGGCGTCAGCTATTCGGGTGCCAGCCGTTCAGCCGTCGGCAGCCGGCTCCAGGTTCCTGCGGCTCCTCCGCTGCCTCCCTTGCCCGCGTGTCACCTTGTCAACGTGTCAACTAACACTGCCTCACCTCTGGCCAACCGATCAACCGTTCAACTAATGCCGTCTCGGTCTGAGCCTCCGGGCCTCTGGTCAACTCAGCCTCTCGTTTGTCCCCGGCCCTCCGGCCCTCTAGTCCTCGTGTTCGTCCCCATGCCCCCG
>Ga0222714_10000174_pt1 | contig 75255 bp, 50 predicted proteins | sample C33_3DmetaG_FD_165048 | JGI IMG/M metagenome (GOLD analysis project Ga0222714, IMG submission 165048) | Estuarine water microbial communities from San Francisco Bay, California, United States - C33_3D | ecosystem: Environmental > Aquatic > Marine > Unclassified | place: USA: California...
GACCCCGAGGTCCCTGAGGTACCATCACTTCCACTTGTTCCCGCAGTTCCACTTGTTCCCGCCGTTCCTGAAGTACCATCACTTCCTGAAGTTCCTGCAGTTCCACTCGTTCCACTCGTTCCAGCCGTTCCATCTGAACCCGAGGTCCCTGAGGTACCATCACTTCCACTTGTTCCCGCAGTTCCACTTGTTCCCGCAGTTCCTGATGTGCCGTCTTGGCCGCTTGTGCCAGAAGTACCCGCAGTTCCACTTGTTCCCGCAGTTCCATCCGAACCCGAAGTTCCTGAAGTACCATCACTTCCTGAAGTTCCCGATGTACCATCTATACCACTAGTACCCGCCGTTCCGTCTGTACCGCTAGTGCCAGAAATACCTGAAGTACCACTAGTACCTGAAGTTCCACTCGTACCCGCAGTTCCATTTGAACCTGAAGTTCCGGAGGTACCATCGACACCTGAAGTTCCGGAGGTACCATCGACACCTGAAGTTCCGGAGGTACCATCAGTTCCACTTGTACCTGAAGTACCTGAAGTACCTGATGTACCTGATGTACCTGAAGTTCCCGATGTGCTAGTAATTCCTGAAACTGAAACTATTGTACCATCGCTATTTTCTAAAGTGAGGGTACCAGTTCCTTGGTTGAATGTTCCACCTGTCAAAACACCTGTGAATCCTGAAATACTAACTGTACCTCCCGTTGAATTGAATAAATCTAAAGTAGTGGTGGCAGAGTAGTATGTTCCACCTGTTACAGTAGTTCCTCCACCTGAAGTTGTTATACCCGTAACGGTAACCGATGTACCATCGCTATTGTTAAGGGTTAAGGCCGATGTATTAGCGTCATAAGTTCCTCCTGTGACAACCCCTGTGAAACCAGAAATCGAAATAGTTCCACCTGTATTATTGAATAAGTCTAAAGTGGTTGTCCCTGAATTATATGTTCCTCCAGTAATTTGGATGTCCGAACCCCAAAATACTCTCCAACGAGCGTTTTCTCTTGTTACTCCACTTTGACCCTCGATTGTTGAACCTGTCCATGCAGCAATAAGTGCTTGACCCGCAGGTCTTGTACCTGGTTTGTTAACGACAGTATATGAAGTAGCACCTGTTGAAATAGACCCTTCAGCAACCGCATTATCCCATAAAGTTTCATAATCATCAATTTGGTGCTGATAGGTCGTGTCATTTTCATGAACATAAACCATCATTCCAAGTCTTCTTCTACCTGTGGAGATTCCGTCAGAATTAAGTGTTATGTTATCAGCAAGAACAGGATTCGGAGCTTTATAGAACGCAACAGGAATTGTATTTCCTGAATTGGCAATATTTCCCACACCTCCATATGTAGAGTACTCTAAGTCACTCAAGGACCAAACCTCCATGTAGCCTCCAACCAGACTAACACTAAATGTTACACCAAAAGTTTCTGTTAAAGTTGGACTGGTTGTACCCTGTGCAGGGATTCCGCCAATTGGATTTTTGTAGGGAAAGCTCATCTTTTTCTTATATTAAAGTTCCTCCTCGGAAGTAGTTATTTGTGTTATCCACAGTAAAGGCAGTACCATTAATCCAACCACCACCTGGAGACGCGTTAGTAAAGACTTTATAGGTAGTATTAAACCAATTAGGACCTGTGTAAATAACATCATATACATAAATAGTCCCATCAGTCGAGGTGTTCACCAATGAATTAGGTGCATTGTTATAATTTATTCCAACAGTTGAATAAACTTGAGAATTTATCAAACTTGATGGTACCCACACTGAGTAAACAATACTTCCACTAATTGTTCCACCAACAACTTCTGTTGTTTCAAATTTGTATTGTTCAATCGGATTTCCGTAGGTATCAGAACCGCCAGAAGTTTGTGGTACATCAATTTGTATAACACCAGGTTGACTTGTGGTTCCTGTTACGAAACCTGGCCAATCCATGTATATTGCCAAATCACCAGCGTTAATACCAAATATACCAGGTGTGAATCCATACCAAGAACTTGCGTTAGTTAACATGTAAGAACCAATGTCAGTATTATCAGGTCCTGAGAATTGTGCGTCATCACCTGATTCCATGAACAACAGAGCCTGAGCTGTTGGACCCGCTCCCGGGCTTGGTGTTGGAGTTGGGGTGGTTGTATTAGTTGGTGTTGGACTTGGTGACGATGTTTCAGATGGGGTTGGTGTATTTGTTGAAGTTGCAGTCGGTGTAGGTGTTTCAGTATTAGTTGGTGTTACCGAAGGCGTATTAGTTGGGGTTTCCGTTGGAGTTGGGGTAGGTGTGCTTGTCTCAGTATTTGTAGGAGTGTTAGTTGGGGTTTCGGTTGGAGTTGGCGTATTAGTCGCCGTTTCTGTCGGAGTTGGTGTATTAGTTGGGGTTTCCGTTGGAGTTGGTGTAGGAGTTGGAGTTTCCGTGCTCGTTGGGGTTACGGAAGGCGTATTAGTTGGGGTTTCCGTTGGAGTTGGTGTAGGTGTGCTTGTCTCAGTATTTGTAGGTGTGTTAGTTGGGGTTTCGGTTGGCGTTGGTGTAATAGAAGCCGTCACCGAAGGAGTCGGAGTATTACTTGGCGTTGATGTTGGTGTTAAGCCAATAGTTGCGGTCGGTGTTGGAGTTTGGGTAGGAGTACCTGTCGCAGTCGGAGTTGAAGTTTCAGTTGGGGTGTTGGTGTTTGTTGGCGTTGGAGTCGGAGTTGGAGTCTCACTACTTGTATTTGTTGGTGTATTAGTTGGAGTTGGAGTATTGGTTGGTGTTTCGGTGTTACTTGGGGTAACGGAAGGGGTATTTGTTGGCGTGGCTGTTGGTGTTTCAGTTGCTGTTGGGGTCAACCCTTCAGTTACGGAAGGTGTTGGCGTTATAGTTGGTGTTGGAGTTGATGTGTTCGAAGGTGTTGGTGTTGGAGTGGCAAATACCGCAGTCGGTTCTACCAATATTGTGTTACCTGTGAACGAGAATGTTGAGGTTCTATCCAACGCATCGAAGTTGGCTGAAGCCAAGAATGCTGTCGTAGAACCCGTTAAATTACCAGGACCGATACCAATTGCAGAGAGTGCACTATATGTTCCTCCTGTCGATATTCCTAAAATTTGTTCAATTGTAATATCAATAGAGAAATCCAATGCACGATTCAGCGTAGCCTCATATTCAATATCAATAGACCCTGGATTGACAAATGATATAATATCAAGAACCGCTATTGTAGGTGTCGGTGTAGGTGTCGGTGTAGATGTTGGTGTTGCACCTGGAGGTGTTGGCGTTGGCGTGGGTGTTGGAGTTGCTGTCGGAGTACCCAAACATACAACCACACCATTTATAAGTTCATTTCTTGTTACAGATACAAAATAAGGTGTTGAACCTGTTGAGTTAATAAAAACATCAAAAGGACCGATAGCGTTAGAACTGTATGGTAACCTTACAATATAACACTCCGAACCGGTTACATTGACCTGTTGAGCAACCGAGGTATCACAACCCGGTGCGGTATTAACAACAATAATAGTTTCTAACGCCATGATTTTTCTATTATAAATACAATTGACTTAGAGTTTTATTTACTTGACTTTCATTTTTATTTTATTATAAAACCAACTCCATTGTTGGAACCGCCTCACACACTACCGGTGCATATGATGTTGTAAACTCACAAACAGATTCCGCCACCGTAGTGGTAAATTCACAAGTGGATTCTGTTACCGTCATTGTAACAGTACAGTCTGCGAGTTCCACAGAAATAGTAAATCCACAACCAAAGGTACAATCTAATATTTTGAATTTTTCACACCCATTATTATCAATAAGGGTGAGCATAATTTGAGGTGCCGAATTAAATAAACTCGGAGGATAAAAATATGCATCAGGTGGAATTACACCTGTATTTGTAATTGTACCAAGTAAAAATTGGTTATTCCCATAAATGTCAGATACATAAACATTTATAGGAACCGCCCCCGATACTGCCGATATTCTTATCTGTGTCATGTCAAACAAATAATGTCATATACTATAATTAGTTTGACACTCACTTCTTGATTGACTATTGGACTATTTGGACTCGCAGAAATTGAAATTTGATTTGTAAGTGGGTCAACTGAAACCGAACTAATTCCACTAACACTTTGTAACAGAGATGTTATTGTATTATACCAAACATTATCACTTGGAACATCTACCAATGTTGTTCCTGTATAAAATGTGTTACTTAATACCGTATTTTGAGGTTGAACCTCAACTTGTGCTGTGAAAATGGCACTAATAAGAGAACAATCTGTGTTACCCGAAGTTAAATCATTGAAACCTTCAACTAAAATTTGGTTAATTCCATGTTTAGTTGGTGAAAGGATGTTAAATACATCAGACCCCATAGTGTAGGTTTGGTAAGTAACACATTGAGCTATACACTCAATTGTCGTTTGTCTTGCAAGTGAACAACCATACGCATCTTGAACTATTAAAGTATAAGTCCCCCCCGTCAAACCAGTAACATTTATACTCTGTGGGTTACCTGCAACATTATCCCCCCATGTAAACGAATAAGGTGCGGTTCCATCGGTTATAAACGCGGTGATGGTTCCTTCACTACCCGACCCACATGAAGTGGAGTACAGAGAGAAATTAACAGGAGGGGTAGAGGTTACAGTAAATGGTGTATAGAGGGTACAACCTGAAGCGTCTGTCACCGAAAGAAGGTGTTGACCCACAGTAACATTGTTATATGTTACGGAAGTTAGGGTAGAATCAATAATGTTGTTAGTTCCATCAATTGAATAAGTTACTGGAAGGGTTGCTCCTGAGGAAATTTGTACATTGACAATACCTCCTGAGTTTCCACAAGTTGTTCCTGTGATTGCTAAAGTCGTAGTAAATTTATCTTCAGAGATTAGTGTGGCAGTCGTTGAATATGCACAACCTGTGGTGTCCTCAACAAAAATCGTGTAGGTTCCCGTTGAAAGATTGGAGAATACTTCAGTGGTTTGGTTACTTGTTACAATATCACTATTTCCGTTGGGGTCAATAAGGGTATAGGTATAGGGTGCAACCCCACCGATTACTTGAACAGTGATTGTTCCATCGTTTGCAGAACAGAACGAATTAGTTGTGGAGGTATTAACCGAAGAAATACCGCCAGGACTTGTGATTGAGGTTGTGGCATTAAAACTACAAAGTGCAGCATCTGTTACTTGGAACGAATAGTTTCCACTACTTAAACCTGATAAGGTTAAACTCGTTGCATAAGTGATTTCACTGTATCCTGTACTCGCTGAGTAGTAGAATGGTGCAGTTCCCCCCGTTATAGTAATAGTGACACTTCCGTTTGCTTCGAAACAAGTGGGAGCGACAGAACTGAATGCTCCAAGACCGATTGGGTCCACTTGGGCAACTAAAGCATTTTGTGTTAACTGACACCCATAAAAATCTGTTACCTGAACCGAGTATACCCCCTCTGTTAATCCTGTAATACTACTGGTTGTTTCCCCATTACTCCATTGGTAAATAAACGGAGGAGTACCTGTTACCCCTGTAACATAAATTCTTCCGAGAGGATTTGTGTCACATGAAGCATCAGGAACAACATAAAGTCCGTAGGAAAGGGGGGACGATTGTTCAACAATGAAGTTTGCAGTCCTTCCTGTTCCACCACCACCATCGTAAGCGTAAAGGTAGTAAGTTCCTGCTGATAAACTTGTGAATTCAACAATACCTGTGTTTGTTGAGTCTGAGGCTATGAGTTCATCTGTTGATGTGTAAAGGTCGTAATAGGTTGTTGCAAATACGGATGATGATGTTCCTGTTACAGAACCATTATCTTCCCCACAAGTGGTAGCATTAACATTGAGAACCGACACACATAAACAATCCGAGACAATGATGTTAATAAAGAATTCATTGTTAACAGGAAGTTGTGAATCGTTAACTCTTACAAAGTAGGTTCCGGCAGGTAAGTTATCTTTGAAGTCACCCAATCCGAGTTCAGGGTTATACCAATCAAAGGTATAAGGTGCAACCCCTCCTCGGGGAACAATTTGAACAGCACCAAACCCTGTTTGACAAGCACCCGTTACACTAAGAGTGTAATCAAATACCAATCCATTACCAAACCCTGGAGTTGTTGGTGAGGGTGTTGGTGTAACCGCTGGTGAGGATGTTATAGATGGTGTTGGAGTATTTGTGGGTGTTGATGCTGGTGGTGTTGTACTTGGTGTTGCTGTAATTGTGGGAGTATTGGTTGGGGTCGTCGTGTTCGTTGGGGTGGGGGTTGGAGTAGGACATAGTCCATAAACCGCATCACAGGCAACACAATCACCATAAACTGTGGCATCAATGTTATCAGTAAAGGTAGAACCGTAGGTATAAGTGGTAAAACTTCCTAAGGAAGCAACCACTTGGTAACAACCAAAATAAGACCCAAAATTAAGGATTACATATCTTGTCGACCCTATAGTCAAACCTAAGTCAGTTCCTGAGACTAACTTTAAATCCGTCTGAAAGGCACAACACCCTTGTAAGTAATATTCATAAACAGGTGTTGGTGTTGGGGTAGGTGTAGTCGTCGGTGTCGGTGTTGCAGGACATGGATTATCTAATAGACATGTGGCACAGTTGTCATAAGACCCGTAGATTTGAGGACCACTTGTTCCACCATAGGAACTTAATGTATAACAATTTTCGTTGTAAACAAATGTAACAGTACCAGGAGTATACCCACTATTTGGAATTTGGGCGTTCAAAAAATTCGTTGGGTCACAACAGTCAACTAAGATAGCATCATACCATGTTGTAAACGAAAGACATCCGGCACCATAATCAAATTGACATTGGTCACAGTCAGCGCTTCCATTTGTAATAGTTCCGAATCCTGGTGGATTATAAGAAACTAAAGTTCCAACCAAAGTTGTTGTTGCCGACCAACATATATCGCCATTTACTGTGTCACCAGTAGAAACATATGAAAGTCCGTTTGTAAAAGTACTTCCAGGTACTCCATCAATTGTTGGGGAACATGGTTGAATTGAAAAACTTCCATCACCATAACAACAAGTAAGATATAAAGTATTTGAACAAGACATCTTATGCTACTGTTAATTCTTCTTCCAATTGTCCTTGAATAACTTCGGGACATGTCATGGTAATGTTTATTCCAACCCCCAATGTAACAGCATCCAAAGAATTCTCTGTTACACAATTAAGGTTGGTGATGGTCAGTAAATTTCCGTTTAAAGTATAGGTATAACCATATTGATATAAATTGTTAAGATTATCAATTAAGGTTTGTCTCCATAAATAGGCTGAAGGGTAATCGTTCATACCGAACCCTTGGTAGAAATAAGTGTTGATAATGGTTTGACTTCCAATAGTCAAAGTCAAATACCATTCTGAGACAACCGAGTTTGGATTGTATAATCCTTGGTTTGAACCAATGGAAGTTAAGTAGTTGTTTACTCTGTTAGTTAGAATAGATTGGAAGTCTGATACTGAAGTGTCTCCATTCAACCAAGGGTAGATATAAAAGTCTACATACTCCGTATTACAATCGTAATCAAAGATATTCGAAACGATGTAACAGGGTTGTGCCTCAACAGGAATAAGTTGACATCCTCTTTGTCTTCTGTAAACAAACTTTTGTTTTTGGAATATAGAGTTCTCCAATCTTACACCTCCATTCCATATAGTTGATGCTGGTATCATTTGTTCAACCAACTTCATCCAATAAGGACCAATTGCATCCACATATTCAATAAGTTTTTGGTATGTGTACTTGTTGTTTGGTAAACCAACAGTTTGTTCAGATTCCAAATATTTCCAAAAGATAGATTGAAGTGTTGGGTATCCACCCGTTTTACCATCTGTAATATAAAGACGGTTTCGAGTGTTAATCATATTCTGCCAAAATGTTTGGTAGAATTCAAAGAAAGTTTTCTTCTGTGGCTCGGGGTCAATTACCGTATCATCAATTCCGCCAGGTGAGGGGAAGTTTGCTGTAAACCCTGACTCAGGAATCGGATAATTGTACAATCTTGATTGGTCCCATACATCGTAAGCAAATCCTTGTCCTACATTCAAGAACAATTCAATGTTTTTAACATTGAGAACTAACTTTTCATCGTAGGTGTAGTAGTATGCATTGAATCCACCCTCGGTGTCAATTCTCAATTTATCATCAGTTGCTAACCAAGATTTTTTGTTGTCAGGTATTCTTCTTATTTTGTAACCATCCATCATATATGGGAACTGGTTGAACCTCTGTAAGTAGATTCCACCATAGGTGAATGGTTCCAATTGAGTTTGAACATCAACATTCTGACCTGTAAACACATTTCCTGTAATGGTTACTTGGTCAGGGCTTCTGTGAGCTGGTGTTGATTCATACCAACCAGCACCTTCTTGGAAGAATACACCATTGTTACCCGAAGGATTTGGTGCTTGTGGCCAACCAAGAGCATCAACAGGATAGTCGTTTCTTCTGATGTTTACAGTTTCGTAAGTTGTTGAGGTTGTAAATGCTGTGAATATTTGTCCTCGTATTGAGAATGTATTTCCTGGCGAAAGAGCTGGTTGTTCATTAGCATAGGTACCTCCCGACAACTGAGCAAACTGTGAATTGAAATTCGCCATATTGATTCTTTGGTCCGCCATGTAAATGTGTTCGTTGAATTCAATCAACGCGTCGGGAGCACCGATAAGTCTTAGTAAAAATTCTATCGACCTTCTTGTTCCCTTAGACTTAAACAAGTAAGCGGAGTTAAGAATCAAATTTTTGTAGAATTGGTAGTTCAATTCTGTTGGCGTTTGAGCTCTTGAAAATCCGGGGTATTCTAACTGAGTGGTATTACCAAAGACACTTTCCAAAAAGTTTTCATTGGTGATTGGTGAGAAATTACTACTCCACCCAAGTGTTTGAGCCAAATTCACTAATAGTTGGGATGGGATATCATTTTGGGTAACATAGTTCACAGAATTCATGTTAGCCAAAGCATCGATATATTGTTTGATTTGGTCGAAACTTCTACCGTAAATCTGAAGAATTTTTTCAACTTTGTGACCTAAGGTGTCAAATTCTTTAATGGACTCTGTAACTAAGAACCTTGAAATAAGGTTCGTTTTGTAGGTATCCAAATCGGCGGCAATATCTCCCAAAGTAGTTAGGTAATTTTCAAACCTGTAGGATGAGATATCTAAGTTCCAACTTCCATCTTTGGGAAATGTTGCTTGAGCATATGCAGTATAAAACTGACCGTCTTGAGTTTGTTTTGGTACTTGGAAATTTGCGGTGTACTCAGGTCGAATCAAACGATTCATTAAGAACTGTTCAACCTCATCAAAATTTTCTTGGAAAACCTTATCGACAATGTAGTTACTTGGTCTGATAAGAAAATCAGTAGTCATTGTTGTGGCGGTTATTGTAGTTCCAAATGGAGAACCCGAAACCACAAAACTTAAATTACCAGTCGTAGGTGTGGTTGATGGTGTAAAATCAATTAAAGGATATGTTTCTCCCAAGTAATCCAACACATAATTAAGGTAACCTCGAGTTAAATTTCTATATTGTGAAACTTCGATTTCTCGTGCCATCATATTCGTGGTGGCATTTAGTGAGTACTCTATGTTGAATGGGTTGTATACACTACCAATGGGTATGATAAATGTCGTTTCATCTTCAACGGCTTCATATGAGATATTTGTTGCAGTTAAACCTGTTGTGAAATCTGGCATTACTTGTCTAATGTCAAGAGCCGCAGGAAAATAGTTAATGATATGAGTTACGGATACTTCAAGTCTTTTAGCTAAAGAACCATAAAGAGAAAAATTTAAAACTTGCGATACATCATAGTTAGGATAAACTCGGAATTGACTTTGAATGATTCTTCTACTTTCGACAACAGAATCAACATCCAAATTTTCTAAAGAAATTGGATTTGAAAAAGTTCCGATAGAAAATTTCCTATCAACTTTTTCTGTTACTGAAGTAGTAAAATCAAAAACCGATGAAGTAAGTCCTCCCCCTTCGACAAGTTGAAATCCAACTATGTCGTCAAAAGCTCCAATACCATTACCAGGTGCTGGTGGATAGAAAAACTTCGTCGTGTTTACCGCCATTATCCAACAATAGTTGTGAAGTTTTTAGTGAAGTCAATGTTCGAACCTCTATCTTGACGAACCTCATAAAGAAGTGCATTGAACTGGTCACGAATTTCAAACAAGTTGTATTGTTTGTAAATGTTATTATCACTGTCGTAGATAGTGTAAATTCCATCTTCGATACTCTTAGTCTGATTTCCGTAAAGAGCAATAGCAAGTGATGAGATATCGTATTCAACCATATCAACCTCTATGGTGACAGGATTGAAAAATGTGTTAGTAATAATAATGTTCTGAGCGGGTTGACCGATGTATGGTGTTGCGTTTGGTTTGTTGGTTGGTGATGATGATGGTGATACTGTGCAAAACATCAAATTGGTTACGCCCTCAACATAACGATATCTTACGGCTTTTTGTGTAGTATTGATTTGGTTAACGACTACGGGCTCACAGAAAAAGTTTGAAGTAATAAGTCTGAAGAAATTCGGAATTTTTGAACCATCGCTATTCAAATACTCCACTCTGAAACCAATTAACCCCTGTGGTGTAAACTTGTTTCTAAACTGAGTTGGAACATTGTTCAAATCAATGATAATTCCTTTCACATTGGGAAGTGCGGACAACACACCACAATCAGTGATAGAGGTTCTAATTTGTGCAGGTCTCAACATCATTGTGTAGATTCCCACCTCGGTGAATACATCGGAAGGTAAAGTGAGGTTGTATAGACCACCCAACACCTCAATGTTAGCATTACCCCCCGTGTTAGCGTTATTGAAATAAGGTCTTAATACAGATGGTGCATCCAAAGTAGTTAAAACAAAATTTTCCGTCTCATCTCTTGATGGGGTATAATTCAAAATTATCTCCACATCTTCAGGAGAAACATCTGAAGGTCTTATTGTTCCATAGGTTCCAATTGCCATTTGAAAAGTTTGTTATTTTTATAAATAGTTTATCCCTTATTTTCTATGGTATAATATCCATAACCATAGTTTATAAGGCCAGAAAGGGTAGTGACCTCGCCAAGTCTTTGTATTTGTTGGTACGCAGTATTTTTACCCCTTTCAACAAAGACATTTGTTACAATCTGAGGTTGGTCCTGAATCTTGAGTAGTAACTCATCTTTTGTTATAGGAACCGCAGTCAGCATATCACTTGTGAACCCACTACTATTCTCGAAGAAAATACTCGTACCATCACTATAGTCGTAATAGTCGGTATCTTGGATGGTGTAAGCGGTGAAGACAGGGTTCATGTCAGTGATAACTCCATAGGGTTCTCCATTTTGGAAAACAGGAACCCCCACCTGATAGGTTATTGGCCCATACTGAGCTAATTCTGTAACCCTTGAGGTACTCAATCCTGAAACCACAAAAGGAACCGTAGTATACCCCGAGGATATTTCACTCTCCACAGTGTTAACAGCATCTCCTGAAAATATGTAATCATAACTAACAGGAGTGTTTGCCCAACTACCACCCAAAGGAGTGAAGAAAGCTCTTCCCAACGGATTATAAATCACAGCGTTCGAGAAAGGTACAGTAATATTCTTAGAAACTGTGTTCACCCCAAACGGTGTGGTTTGTTTCATCGTAATGGTATATCCCGTAGATGTTGAAGGATAAATATGTGAAATCGTATCACCTGTAAAAATCTCATCAGGAGTGTTGTCCCCCCAATTTATCACATAAGAAGACAAACTCAGATAGGTAGATGCCTTATCTGATGAATTATAAACGGTATAAACATAAGGAGACTGTGTCGACGCTGTGAAAATGAAATTTGTAACAACATCTTTCTGTTCCGCAGCACCATCAAAAGGAGAATAATAACCCAAATCAATGGTTGTCTCGGTGAGCATAATACAAACACTCAAACCAGTCATGATGGAGTTCCCATTTGTCCCCCCCGTTAAGATTTGAGACATACCCGAGTAAACTCCCACTGTTGTTCCACTGACATCCACAGTGGTCAAGTCCGAAAGGACATTCGCAGGTCCAACAACAAAACGATAATCAGCCATTTGGTCCAATGTATTCATACCATTTTATGGGAGTTGTTGTACCTACTCTTTCAAAGGTTAACATATCATAGACCACATATTCTTTTGTTGGGTATTCCAACTTGTAGATGTAATAGAAATTATACAAGTTGTTAACCGCATAGGAGTTTAAGTTTTGTAAACTTTGTGGTCTATTAATCAAACGAACAAACTCATTTGTTTTGGCATTATAAAACTTACAAGACACATAAAACTGGTCCAAGTCAATGTATTCACGGGATTTTAGCCAATAGATATAAAACCCATCCGTATCACCGACAAAATCCAAAGAAAAGACGGGTTTGTTAATTAAAACATTCTCACCTTGCATGGTGACAGGCATCTGTTCCCCTTGAGTTGTAGGAATAATAATCGTCAGGTAGTTTTTCTGCTCAACTTGACTCGGTGAATTATAAAAATCTAACTTAAAGAAACTCTTACTGAATTTTTGTGAATAGTAATAAATTTCATCATAGGAGAATCCCTCTGCATTGTAGTCTGTAATCCAGTTACCTGTAGAACCAGTTCCACTGATTGTCCCCCCCGAAAAGAAGTAAAACTCATAATTGATATTGGTTCTTATTGTAGGGGTGGGTTGAATAACTGAGTTAGAAGTGGGGGTATAAGTGTAACCTGAATGACTGAATCTCGCAGTTTCGAAATCGATACCCAACCCAGCAACATCCTGATTGATTTGAAACTCTAACTTGTCGAGTTCATTTTCTGTATTCAAAAGTTCCCAATCGAGCATAACAGGAATTTGGAGAACTTTGTCTCCACCCAATTCACCTAATCTAATTTGAAACTTATTCACAGTCATCAATAATTGGTTGTACCGCAATATCAAATCCACCCAGTACCTGTTGATAATTACTTCCTTCAGGAATTAACCTGAAAATCTGGTTGGAAAATGGATAATGTGCACGGTTTAAAAATGGATAGTCTACCCCCCTATCTAAGTTGTCATATTCACCATAGAGGTAAATCTCCCTCCATCTAAACTCAGAGTTCTGTGATGAGTAAAAAGCCCAATTGGGAATGTTCTCAACCCCTGTTGCTGACGCAACCTCTAAGTAGTCAGACCAAACTCTAATAGTCATAGGGTTATGAGGTAGATAGTAATATCCACGGCTATTAAAAGTGGGGGTGGTTTCTGTGGTAAACACAGATTGATTAAATTGAATCTTTTGAACATACCTTGATATCACCCATTCAGTTTGTATGTAATCGTTCCATTCACAAAAATCACCATCAATTAAATCGTCGACATTCAACACTTGGTTGTAATAAAATGTTTCAGTTGAACCATTGGTGAGAGTGTATGAATCCACAGGGATATTGGTGTAAGAATCAGAATTCAAATCGGACCACCATGTGTCTGACTGATTTGTAATATTGAATACCCACCCTTGTTTTAGTCCTACACCATTGTTGGGGTAATTGAAATATCCAGAATAACCCTTGTTAACGATACTCAAGTACAATTCGGAGAGGGGTCGATTTTGGTTATCTCTTAATGCACTGAGGTCAACATCTTGTCCAACCGTGAAATTATATGTTAAAGAACTTGTTTTTGTTGAAATTCTTGTTCTATTGTCAGGAGTAATTGAACTATATTCTAATTTTTTTTCATTACCAAAGGGGTTGTATTCAAAACCTGTTTTGGTCACAACGATTTCGTTTTGATTATTGAGAATTTTATTTTTTCTCACATAATATTTTGAAGTGGTTTCCCCTGTATTACCAGGGTCTAAAACTCTTTTGAATGTTCCTGTAACACCATCATTGAAAGTTGTTCCTGTATACCCAATATTAACAATATTGAAAATATAATTTGAGCTGTCATAGTTGGAATCACCAAAAGAAAAGATTTCAAAAATCTGTTGCCCTTGGTAATCGAATGAAAGTTGAACAAAATTACCCAACTCTAAGTTGTGAGGCATAAGACATTGAAAAGAAACTATGTTTGCACCACCCTGAGTTGAATTGAACACAATAAAAGGAATACCGTCCCCTGAAACCCAGTTTATGGTTTGTCCCTCGTATGTGGCTTGCATTGGTTTTGTGTAATCATTCTCAGCACCATATGTGATGTAATAAGTCCAGTTGTAAGTGTATGCGCTCGATGCCTTATAATCGAAATGACCATCATTAATATTTGTTCTGAAAAAATCGAACTCGTAGTTTTGGGGAAATCCTTTCCACACCCCACTTAACTTGGACTGAATAGGGTCCGCATAAAACAAATTATTTTTGAATGGATTGTAATTTGTTGAACCTGTGTATGTGTTGTCGTACAGATATTGTACCTTGAATGTTGGACGAAATCTTTCGGATATTTGTCTTTCGTCTTGATACAATTGAGCCAATGACAAATTGTTGTTTCTCACATATTGAGTCAACTCCTTTTGGGTTTGATTCAAATCAATTGTGATTTGTTGGTCCACAATAGGGGAAGACTTATAACTTAGTCTCGATGGTATGATTTCAAAATTATTCATCGGCTAAGTATTTTGATTTAAATCTATCCAAAGAACTGGCACCTCTAATGAGTCCAAAGTAGAAATGATTTGGTGCACCTACCGCAAACACACTTGGATAATTTCCTGCGGTCGCGGAGTTTCCACCTGTTGCATCTACATTGAAAATGTAACCTCTCGCATAGATATCATTGAGTTGTGAGTTTGACCCCAAAAAGTATGAGGGTTGTGCGGGGAATGTTCTATCCAAAGATTGATAGTTTTTACTAAAAATATCAGAGTTATCTGTAGCCCAATCGTTACTTTGGGTTCCGAAGATTCCAACTTGGTTTCCTAAATTCAAAATTTGACCGATATTTGCCACCCACTTAGCAACATCATCTCTTTCCCAACGATAGAATGGAACTCTTTGAGATTTTATTCCATAGGAATATGGGAAGGCATTCGAGTTTGGTGTTGGTCTGAAATTAATCCTACCAGGAGAAAGGTAATCTTTGTATTGTAAATCCTGTGTAGTAGAAGAAAAGAAAACACCCATGACAGAAAAACCATTTGGATTCCTTGCAATGTAGATTGGATTTGTTGGACTATTCGGGTCTTCTTGATAACTCTGAGCATTGAATTTAATAACACCGAATTCCGAATTGATTGACAACATTTGTACGATATCCCCATCCAATCTAAGGTTAGACCGTGAAAACAAAGTATTGATAGCCAAATTTGTTCCCACAATTGATGGAACAGCATATATCAAATATCTTAAGAAATAAGAGTTTGTTATTCTTGAAATTACAAATAAATTCAACAAGTCACCAGTATCACCATAACTTGTTGGTGACAGTACATCCATGACAAAACCATCATCTGAAGGATTCAGGGTCAACTCCTTGAAGATTGCGGTTTTTGGACCCAAGTTCATGATTGTTGCAGGAGTTTGCAAACTATAATCATTAAGAGAACCTGAGATTGTGGTATTGAATTTTCCAATAAATGAATCAGAAGTTGGGCTGTAAGGACTACTTCTATAGTAGAAGTTGTTACTATCTTCGTTATAGTAAATCAAATCTTTACAGAAAACTCTCCTTGAAATTTGGTTGTTACCTCCATACAAGGTTCTAACCTGAAATGGGAAACTATAAAGTGTTCCATTGACCCAGTTATTAGTAAAAGTTTGGGACAATACTCCTTGACACAAAGCATAGAAAAATCTGTATCGCAATCCCCATTCATTAAATAAAAGAAGGTCTTTTGGTAACCCTATGAGAGGTCGAGTGACAAATAAGTAACACCCTTGTTCTACATTATCTTTCTCAGTACAGTTCGCATCAATTATTAATGTGTTACCGCTATTTTGATAACAATCCAAACTTACCATGTTAGCACAAGAAAATGTATCAATCACATTTTGTGCATCAGGTAAATCTTCAATATCGTTTCCAACGATTGTTGCCCCCGCACCATAAGAAGTCGTAACTAAGTCTTCGCCAGTACTATCTATAATATACATTTGGAACCCTCTATTCATCTGTAAAACAGGAACTATTGAATTCCATTCGGCACCATCCAAGTAGTCTGATGAAGGTAATCGGTCAGTTCTCAAAACATTTCGTGTCTTGTTTGAGAAATTTAACTGGTTTTGAATTGGTGTGACTGAGGGTAATAATGAAAAACTGTAATAAACACTCGAAGCATTATTCGGGTTATTATCTGTGTTAACCCAATAGAAGTCAGCACCCGATAAATCCTCAACACCATCATACTTGGCTGGTGATGGGGTACTACTGAAAGCTTCATTTGTGTTTTTACTAACAACAATTTCTACAGAATTATTGACGGGTGTATTCAAATACCCCCCCACTGTTGATAAAGCCAATCCTTTTGGTGTAACAAATGAGGAGTAATTTGTATTACTATCAATTGCACTATAGTATCCAACATTACTTGTGGTAAACGCAGAAAAATTGTTGTCTGCTTGGAAGAAGTAAGAGGGATAAAAAATATTATTTTGAGTTGTGTGTTTTTGAACAGATTCTCCTCCCGATGGTAATGATTGTATTGGTATATTGAGTCTTGTCTGAGCAGTAAATGTTAAAGAGTTTGCACTTGGTAACCCTAACAAATTACCAATACCATATCTGTTGGTGTATAATGGTGAATAGGGGTCCACTCCCCTTTGAAGAATTAAAATGTATTGATTGTCATATCCATCAAAAAAGTTTCGGGTTTTTACATTCAAAGATGTTTTAGTCACCCACTGTGTCAAATTCCTCATATACCAATTCAGTTTGGAAGAAGAATTTAAAACTTCCAAAATACCACCATAAGGGTTTGGTGGATTGCAGGAACCTAAAGGTGTTACCCCACCGTTTCCTTGTATGATTTGAGGAACTGTTGATGAACAAATATTACTTGTACCCTGAATGAATTGACTTATCGTACTATCAAAAGGTGTTGTCACCGTTAACTGCTGATTGTTCCCCGAGCAGTCGACATAGGTAACCGTAACAGATTGAGCAACATTCGGATTACCTATTGCAGTTTCGATTAAATAAGAATCACAAACGCCAGTACCACCCCCACTTGCAATTGCAAATGCATCCGATAGGGTAATTGCTGTGAGAACCTGATAGTATTCAAGGTCGGCAGGGAACTTATAGTTTGTAATTGTAGAACCTGTATTTAAGAAATAAGTCTTTGTGGTATTGGTTGTTTGATTTGTTGCATAAGGGACTGTAATTTGACCAGGTCCTGACAATAATGAAGTTCCTCCAATTCCATTAAAATTGGTATTACCACTGTAAAGGAAGTTTTTATCCGATGTTTTATCAACCCCTACAAATGTTAACAAAGTACCTGATGGTAATGCCGATTGTGACATTACTGTTATAGTATTGTCAAAGTGTTCTGTGGTTGTGTTAGACGGATAGTCAAAGGAAACACTTATTTTATTTACACCATCAAAATACTTTTTACGAGTGTTAAAGACATTTATCCTTTGAGCCATGGGTAGGTCAGGAGAAATTGCATAAACTTTTTTTGGAATATTAAGACTATTTCTCGTATCGGGTAATCTTGAAACTTGTGATTCAGTCGATTTATCCTGTTGGAATTTTTTTATATCCGCAGTTCTAGTTCCGATTGCCTCTGAGAAAATTAATGATAATACGGATGCGTTAGCATCACTCGGTTCTCCATCGTCACCAATTTTTTCAGCAGGTAATCCTGTATAATCTTCAAAATTTTCAAAATAAAGACCACTTGTAGTTAAAGGTGTAAGTAAGGATGTTGGAGTTGAGTTCCCTTCTCCATCCAATCCCGATGTATTACATTCACAATTTGTACATTCAGGATAGGTAATCATTGGGAGTTTCAAGGGTTTAAATTTGACGAACTCGATGATTCTTTGAAGTACATTATTCAAACCTTGTCCTCCCACTAATAGGGCAACACCGGCGGCAATTAACGGAATACCCGCACCTGCGAAAATTGCTAAAGCAGTTCCAATAACAATTAATGCGTAACCAACAATATTTTGCAACCTTACAACCAATTTGACAATGGGGATGATGATAAAGTTTACTATGAAAGCCAAAACATGGTAAACAATCATAATGACAGGGAATAACAATTGTATGAACTGCATCAAAATGGCAAACAAAAAGAAATTAGTACTGAAATTCTTAATACCATCGTTCACAGGGAACTTGTTAACCGTTGTTTCACAGTCATTATTCCCAATTTCTTTGATACCCATGAACCTACCTCTATTGATACCTCTTTTGTATTGGTCAATCAATCCAGCTGGTGTATAAACCTTATTATACTCAAATTCATAAAAAGTATCTTCACAGTTGATTGCTGCTTGGAGTTTTTGATTTGATACTGTGGCAGATTCTGCATCGGTATATCCTGTCCATTCCACACCAAAATAATATGAACTCGCTAACTCTCGACTTGTATTTAGTGCATTCGAGTAGTTGGGGTCAATAATTGGTGTTCTCCATCCCCATTCTCTAACATTCGGCAATAAATGATACCCTCTCTTAACGGGCTCAGTGTCGGTTGGGGCTTGTTGCCATTTTACTTTAAATCTATACTTACCTTTTGTTGGAATACCAACTCTTGGGTCTCTTGAATATATTCTTTGTCCATCCTCACTAGTAGTCACATACTCCATGTTCATTGGAACTTCGACTAACCATGTACCGTTTTCATCAATAACATTACCTGAGTTTTCCAAACGGTATTGTTCCAATATTGGTCTACCCTGAGAATCTTGAACGATGGTTTGTCTTACCGCTAATATTTGACCAGGACCCGCAACAAGATTACACAAATTACCCATGTTATCCTTGGGTTTACATCCCGCAGTCAATATTGAGGGGGGATTATCTCCAAATCCAAGAGGTGCTGCAATTTTATATTCATCACCTGTCGAAAATAGAGAGCCCATGAAGACTGATGTTGGTTGAATTTCCACATTCGCCTCATCCCTCAAATCAAAATCTATTCTACTAATTGAAGATTGACAAGTAGCCGGTTCTCCCCAAAAAGGTGAGACCTCAAAAGTTTTGGTTATGTTAATAATTTGTGGCAGACTGTCCAAGTCGGTAGAACTCCTAAACCTATCTCCAGCAACTTGTGATTCTGTTGCAAGACCCATTCTAATTAAATCTTGCGGGGTCAAAGAAAACTCACCAATGTCACTTAAGTCTAAATCTAAAACTATAGTCTGTTGACCTGTAGGAACTCCCAAAATCATAAAGTCCCCACTCTCATTTGTTTTGACAGTAAACTTGTAATACTTGTCGTACAAATCAATCACGACGGGGTCATTTAAAACATCCTGACGAGATGGGAATGTTCCTGTTGCGGCATGGGTTGAATAGGATTGTAAATAAGGGAGAAGATTAAATCTATATCCATCATCATTTTTATCATTTGGTTGAGTATAAGGGTATACCTGAACAATCCTATCATTCAAAGAATCAACTTCATCTACCGGAATAAAAATAGAAACTTTCGCATTTGGTATACCAAGTCCACCGTTGGCAACAACTCGACCTACAACAACACCATAATCAGCACAGTCTCTTGGGAATACATCATTTTGAAGAATCTGTAACGATAGAATTTCTAAAAACTCAAAATCTTGGTCAAGTTGGAAACTGATGTTTCTATCAACACCGACTTCTGTTTTAATTCTTAATGATTGTCCCATCTAAGGTTTTAATGATAAATATTTATTGTGTTTTTTTATAAACACAGATTTTCCTAAATCAAATATACCTTCTTGGGAAATTAAATAAAGTTGTTAAGAAAAAGATACTGTTTGTAGGTTCTTGACTCTTACAACAATATCCTTTTGTGGATACCTAACTTGGTAAACTTGGTTCGGTTCTGCAAAAATGGTATCGTCCACAGGACGGATAATTCTAAACTCAGGGTCCGAATATGGCATCGAGGTTTCCGAAGAGGAATACTGACCACCAACTTTATTATCGATAATGATATCCGAAACAGTAATGACACCTGTAGTATTTTGAACTATGGTTCTTAACTGTGATAAATAAACATTTTGTCCAAGTTCTCTCAATAAAGGATTAAAATAATCAGAAATTCTATTAACAATTTCAGAGACAACCTGTCCTGAATTTTGTGTAGTATCCAACACTACAGAAACATCGACACCTAAGTCAATCACATTTGCTGTGGTAATTTGAATGTAATCATTAATCATTCGATAATTTGACAAGTAATTAGCAACATTTTGTTTAAGAGTATTTGAAACAATGTTGGTTAATTTACCTGAAGTATCGTAAGACAATAAGTTGATTAAAATTTTGTTATTATTTTCAGTAATCGAAACCTTTGCAGGTGCACCGAACTGACTTGGCATGTTTCTCAAAATAGATTCATAATCATTAACTGTAACCGCTCTTTTCTGAGCACTAAAGTTAAATGTTACATAGTTTCTTACCTCGTCTGTTGTAGGGACATTAGCCCCACCGATTGCCGCGGTTGGGTTGTTACATCTCAATGAGTTGATTACTGAACTATTAATAGTTTGTGAAGGTCCATTAACAAAGAATGAAACAGTCCCAATTTGGTTGATAACATTTGTTCCGAGGTTAGTACCCAAACCACCACCTATTCTGTATTGAACAAATAGTGTAGAGTTGGGTGCTAAAGTGGAACCCAATGAGAAGTTATTACTTAATGATTGGATGTTAATAGGTGTACCTAAATTAGTGAATGCGTTCAATTGGTCTTGAGCGGAAGTAGTTCCTCCACCGAAAGTCATTTTGGTAAATCCTTCAGGAGTATACTCTGAAATAAACCTATTATTGGTTTGTACATATCTTCCTACTTTCAAACCAGGCTGGTCAGAAACTTTGGTGGGGTCTTCGATGAATACTCTGTCCTCAGCCAAGGCATCTACTTCCAACCATCTATTGTCCAAACCTAAAAATTCAGATGCTGTAGGTACATTAGTGTAATTAGTCCCTTGTTTCAAAAGAACGCTGGTTATTCCCAATACATTCTTTTCAGGTAAAAACAATTCATAAAATGGTCTTACATCATTGGCATTAATAACTTTCTTGAAAACTTTTGTTAAACCATTAACAACAAGTTCTCTCTTGGTTATTGTGTAGTTAATAAGGTTACCATTGGCATCAAAATTAGGAATTTTGAGTCTGTTAGGGTATCCTGAACTATTGTAGGGAGATGCAAAATCTACATCGTTTTGATTTTCAAAAGCAATTCCACCACCGAATACTTGAGAACCACGAGTTAGAATTCCCAAATATCTTTCATCTTCTTTGTCACCAAAAGCCGGAACTGTAATAGAATAGTCAACAAGGGCAACAGAAGGTCTTTGTCCCGGAATTTTTAAACCATAAGTTCTGGCAATATTATAAATCGAGGAACGCTGTTGAGCATATTGAAGTACGGTTTCTTGGATACTTCTATCAATATTATAGTGAAGGTTGTCTGCAACCGCCGCATTCAAATCTAAAAATACCGAAAAAACAGAAGCATCGTTAAAATCCTGAATCAAATCAGGATAATAGTTTCTTACATAATTCTGTAATTCAACTCTAATACTCTCGTAATCTCGAGCGGTATATGAAATTCTGTTGTTGGCCATATATTGTTAAATATTTAATATGATGAAATCACTCTGTGCAAAAGTTGAGTTATCTACCGCATAATCTATTTTTACTTTTGCTGTATACTCTGAGGTCCCCTTACCAGGAACTTTATAAATGTATTGATTTGATTCATAAGGAATCGATTTACCTCTCGCCAATTCAACCTCCTCCGCAGGGTCTGCTGGTTCTATCGTAATATTATTGATAAGTAAATTGGGCATGTACCTTGACACACTGTCTCGTATGTCTGACTCAATTGCGTCAAAAGTAAGACCATCAAAGGGTTCGAATAGATATTCATACAATCTGGTTCCAAAATCAGGTAAGTAATATCGGGAACCTTTTTTTGTTAATAAAAGATGAATCAAATCACTTCGTATTTGTTGGAATTGGGTTTCTGTCAATAACAAATAGTCCCCTCGTGTCGAATCTTCAAAAGGGAATACGAGACCATAAGTAACTCCATCTGCCATATCAGATAAATATAACTTTCATTTATTTTTAAGAAACAAAAAAACCCATCAAATAAAATGACGGGTTTTTCATACATTAAGTATCTAATTTAAACTTTATGCCTCACAAGCCACACATTGAAGGTCATTCAAGTTCAATTTCTTCCGAGCGAAAGCCTGTGCTGAATTCATTGAGTGTTGGTAGTATAGAGTTTTTACACCCAACTGCCAAGCATCTATCAACAATTTATTAACATCCTTTGTAGGCATCTCAGGAGAAATCATCAAGTTTAAAGATTGTGCTTGGTCGATATAATCTTGACGAACAGCCGCTTGGTTGATAATTGAGGATTGGTTAACTTCCGCAAAAGTTCTGAAAACATTCTTTTGTTCTTCACTCAAGAACTCAAGGTGCTGGACAGAACCATCATGTTTTTTAATACTGTCCCATGTGGACTTATTGTCCTTACCTAAATCTTGGAGTAGGGTTTTCAACACAGGATTCTTGATTGTTACTTTGAGTTTTGCAACATCCTTAACATAACAATTGGACCAAATTGGTTCAATAGACTGAGAAACTTGACCTAAAATAAATGCTGACGATGTGGTAGGCGCAATTGCATTCAAGGTAACATTTCTTCTACCATATCCAACTAAGGTTTCGGGTTCCCCAAACATTTCTGCAAGTTCTGCAGATGCCTTGTATGACTTATCTTTAATCAATTTGAATACTTCAACATTTAGTCGAGCAGTCTCTCTACTGTCAAAAGGTAATCCTTTTGATTGAAGGAGTGAGTGCCACCCTAAAACTCCAAGTCCCAAAGCTCTCTGTCTCTTTGCAAAATTGTAAGCCTTTTCCAAATAGAAGAATGCTCGTTGACCCTCAATGGTTCCGTTATTTCTGATGTCCTCAATTTTGTTCAAAAATTCTGTAACAACCGCATCCAAGAAATAAACCATCAATTCAACAGCATCTGTATCTTTCCACTCATCATAATGCAAAAGATTCATTGAAGATAAAACACACACGAAAGACTCTTCTTCAGAATTATGAAGTGCAATCTCAGAACATAGGTTTGAATTATAAATTTTCATTCCTTTATCTTGATACACCTCAGGAGCTTTGTTGTTCATAGTATCGGTGAACATAATATATGGATACCCAATCTCACCTCTTCTTTGAATTACTTTAGCCCACACAGCTCTCTTTTGTTTGTCACCAGCAATCATCTCATTCATGAATTCATCGGTTACAGTGACAGCATGTGTAAGGTCTTGAATTGGGAAACCTTCAGTACCAATTTCAAGGAACTCCTTGATGTCGGGGTGCTCGATTGGAAGATATGGAGAGAACCTACCTCTACGAGTTGAACCTTGGGAAATATTATCCACAACACTCTGGAACAAATTCATAAAGTGAACCGCACCAGGAGCATGTCCATTGTCTGTAATCTCAGCACCTCGTCCTCTAATATTTCCAAAGTAACCAGAGGTACCTCCACCCATTTTACTCATCTCACCAACTTCTGCTTGAGTGTAAAGAATCGATTCAATGTTGTCACCAACATTTGAACCAAAACAACTTACAGGTAAACCTCTCTTTTTTCCGAAGTTTGCCCACACAGGTGAAGACAGCGAATACCAACCACGACCCATATAATCGTAAAATTTTTCAGAAAAACCCTCGATTCCCAAGAGTTTTTCTGCATGGTCGCAAATAGTTTTAATTCTTTCCAAAGGTTCTTCACCTCCACTCAAATATCCTCGACGGAGGAATGTGATTGATTCATCGTTAATCCAATCAAAGGGTTCTCTAGTATTCATATATTTTATTTAGTAGTTTTTTTGTTAGAATAAATCGTTTAATGTAATTGATTTTGATTTTTTACTGTAATTGATACTTCTCTTATTGAAGAAGTCTGTGTGTTTGGTGGTAAGAATTTCATCATCGAACCATTCGGTGGTTTCCAAAACTAAAGGATTAACTTGGAAAACATTCTCTATTCCGATGGAATTCAAAGATATGTTAAAACGATGTTTGATAAATTCCATGGTCTGCTCTTTGGTTAGAAAGTCCATATCACCCTTTTCGAAAATCCAATCGACAATTTCACACTCAGCTTCGAAAGCCTCTTTTGTTGCTTCAATCAAATCTTCAATTAGTTCATTGGTCCACCAATCGGGATTTTCTTTTTTGATAAGATTTACCAAATCAAACCCGAACTCAGCGTGGATGTTTTCTTCTTTAGAAGTTGCCTCCACAGCATTACTCATACCTTTCAAAACATTTTTGTGTTTGTTGAATGACATGATTACCAAGAACTGTGAAAAAAGTGATACATTTTCCACAAACATAGAAAACAAAACAACAGATTCAAAGTAGTCTTGATTGTCAATTGACTTGGTGTTTGAAATTGCCTTTTCCAAGTATTTGATTCTTCTACGAATTGCTGGTACCTCCAACAAATTTTCGAATTCACTGTTCAAACCCAACAACTGAATGAGGTGTGAATAAGCATCTGCGTGTCTTACTTCAGACTCAGCAAAAGTAGCCCCAACACTTCCGATTTCAGGTTTGGGCATTTTTTTGTAAATGTCACCCCAAAAAGTTTTAACCGCGATTTCAATTTGAGAAATTGCCAACATTGCTCTTTGTACAGCAGTTTTTTCTTTTTCATTCAAGTGAACCTTGAAGTCCTGAATGTCAGAAGTGAAATTAAATTCAGTGTGAACCCAGTAAGAATGACGAATAGCATCTACATACTCAACAAGTTCAGGATACTCATATGGTTTTAAATTAACTCTTTTGGTGAAAATATTTGGTTGATGCTTAGAACGATAGATAATATATTCTTTAGCAACATCGTTAAGACCATTGTCCATTAATTTATTTTCTACCATGTCGTGAATCTCATCCACATGTGGGATACGATACTTGTCATTTCTGAAAATACTTTTTGTTGTTAATCTTGCAATTTTCTCAGCCATCTCTGTGTCAACTTCTCCAACACTTTCCATAGCCTTAATTACCGCTCTTTGAATCTTTTCAGATTCGAAAACCATTTTTTCTCCACTACGCTTTATCACAAAACGAGTTTCAGTTGAATTTGATTGAATATCCATTTTTAATTTAATTTATGTTTGTTTATTTAATTGGCTATTTCTTATATCCGAATATTTCGAAATCGTGTCTATAATATTCATAAACTTCTTCCCGACTTTCCCCTTCGTAGATATCACTCCAATGAATTTCAATGTCACTACTGTTTTGGTGTTGAAGAGGTAGGTTCATTTTATATGGAAGTTGTCTTCTTTGATTCCACCTTTTTTGGTATTCTTTCCAATCATCTTCTAATGATTCATACCTGAGTATATCATCAACAACGATTCTTTTGTTCATTGTTACAAACTTATATTGTGGCCAATAATGTTCGTTAGAAAGGTTATTTTGGAGCGATGGTTTGTTCACAGATTGAGCAAATTCATTGAATGCATTCTTATAATTGTCCATAGAAATAGGACCATTATATGGGAATTGAAATTTGAACGCTGAAAAAAATCTATCGTAAGGATTTCTCACAATACACAAACTATCATAGTGCATGAGAAGGTCCTCGTCGTTTTCTTCATATTCATCGAAAATTGTTCTATGGTTTTGACCAACACCCTGATAATCAGTTTTATTAGTCAACATCATATGAAGACTTGTTGATGCATTTTTAGGGATGCCAACAAAAATTAGTTTCCATTTATGGTATATCATAGACACTACAGGGGGGATTAAAATGGTGCAGTATTATTATTTTCTTCTCGAGCTTTTCTTTTTTCCATGAGCTCTTTGATTCGGTCTTGTTTTCTTTCAACTTGTTGTTCTTCGAACCCTAAGAATGTTATAGATGACTCCGTATCAATTATTAAAAGCTCATTGTCGAATTTACAGTTCTCGAAAATAACACCGTCTTGTCCAAGTCGAGATTTCGTAATTGCCATGGTTGCTAACTTCATTTCTTTTTGTTGAAGTGTTTTAGCAACTGATATAATCACATGACCCACTTGTGCTTTTTTGATTGACCCCCCCATTTGGTCTGTAGTGACAACTTCAGATGAAATGGATGAACGGTTACCTTGTGTTGCTGTCCATCCCGCGATGTTTAGCTCGTGACACATTGCTTCGAAGTGTCTCATAACTGACCCTTCAGCTTTCCACTCATCATTTTTTAAATTGTCAGGCACCACACAATCAATGTAATCGAGAGTAATCATATCGATTTTGGTTCCATCAGCAATCATTTTTCTGACTTGGTTCTTAATTTGTGCCATAGTCATTGTATCTGATGGAAGTTTTTTCAAAATCAACTTGTTGGGCATTGTATTTTGAATCTCTTTTACCTTATCCATCACCTCATCTTTTTGAAGTGAAAGGTTGTCGGGTTCAATTCCTGTCCAAATGGTGAAGTGTTTTCTTTGAATGATTTTAGGGTTGTCTTCAAAAAAGATTTGAAGAACATTATATCCCATTGCAAATGCGGTATTTGCAATCTTTGTCATCAAAGTAGTTTTACCTACACCAGTTGGTGCTAATACAACACCAATTTCTCCTTTAGCAAGACCCCCTTTGAGGAGTCTGTCAATACCTTCTATCCCCATTGGGATTGGATGTCTGTAATCGTCATTTAAGACATCATCCAGTCCAGTGAAAACATCGAGTACACCTGTTTCTCTTTCACCTACTTGGAGAGCATCACGAACCATACTTTCGACTTGGTCATAAGATTCAAAGTCCCCGTTTGTGATAATTTTTTGAGCCTTGTCCATTGCTTTTTGAAGTTCTTGTTGTTTACAGAACTTCAAAGCCTTTTCTTGAACGAAAACCCCACCTTCGAACGGTGCATCTTGTACTTGTTTGAGAGTATCCAAAACAATCTTAAGAGCCAACTCCTGAGTAATTTCTGCCTTGGCTATTTGTTCCAAGGTTTCGAAGTTGGGTGTCGATTGGTATTTGGAGTAATACTCACGAACCATTTGGACAATCAACTTAAAATATTTGTTGTCAAAATATGATGGTTCTAAGACATCGATGATTGACTGTGCGAATTCTTTATCAAGGATAATTTGGTTTAAAAGTTGAAGTTGAAATGTGTTTCCGAGATAGTCAAAATTCTTAGTCATAAGTTTGTGTGTATTCATTAAATATTACCGAGAGAGGTCGTATTCAAGATAATCATATGCTAAATTTTCACCTGAAAAAATGTCAGTCAATCCCTTCAAAATATTTTTCAGGCTGGGGCGTACATCAACCGTATATCTAACTTTTGGGGGGTACAATTTGGCGTCAAAAATTCTGTGAAAAATTTTATCATCGGCCAATTTGACATACATATTGAAGTACTCTGAGTCATCCGTATTCGAGGTGTTCAAAATCTCAGGGTCGAGGTAAATCGCCTCTTGGTTGTCCATCATATACATGACGGTTTTCATTTTCAAGTCATCGATAAAATCTTCTTCGACTTGTCTCATAAAGTAAATTAAATCGACAGACCTTCCCGCTTGAGGATTATAGTTTCTGACATTGAAAAACCGTTGTACAACGATGTTATCATTCAGAGTAAGTAGGAACTCCATCTTAATAATTGATTCTTCTTTCATAATTAATTTGAGTTTGATTGATTAAATTTTCTTTTTTCTTTTCTTGTTAATTTTAAAAAGGGTTTTAAAAACTCCACAAACGCTTCGTCTGTTTTGGGGAGGTATTTGAAGAAACCATCTTCCATCATCATAGAGATAATATTCTTCCTGTCTCGACCTTCGGGGTCAAGAGACTCTGAATAATAAAGTTCTATGATTTCTTTGGCTTCTTCTGTAATTAGAGGATTTTTTAAATCCATAATTTTTTGATTCACTAAGTAGTATTCATCCCCTAATTCACCATTTTTTGTTAAACCATTCAAAATATTTGTTAGAACCTTGGACTTGTTGTTTTCATTAATTAATTCCTTAGTTCTTGTTAAAATATGATTAACATTTGTGGTTGTATCAAGTACCTCAGGAAAAAATTTTTCAAAAAATGTTTTTTCTCCCAATCGTTGAATGCCAAATATGTTATCACTGTCATCACCCAAAAATATCTTAACAACTAAAACATTTTGGTGAGGCAAATAGTAATTCCCAAACTTCACTTTATCACCATTACGATAAGTGTATCGTTGAAGGGGGGAATATACATTTGTTGTGGAGTCTATCAGTTGCAACAAATCCTTATCGGATGAGAAAATTGTTTTGTTTTCATCTGATGCAATTTGACAATAGTAAGCAATTAAATCATCAGACTCATTTCTATCAATTTCAATTTGTCTAACGAAACATTCCTCCAAATAATGTTTTACCCGATTTTTTTGAGAATAGTATGACTCGAGTTTTTCCTCGGTCATATCATTTTTGCGATTCAGTTTGTATTGAGGATATAACTCACGGCGATTTGCGGAGTTATGTTGTCCATCCCAAAAGACGATGACTTTGTCGTACTCGTTGTCGACCAATTGTTTGCGGAGGGTGTTGAGAAAGTGAAAGACTCCCCCAATGTGGTTACCCTCAACAAACAAGTCTCGGACTCCATGGAATCCGATTTTGAATAAATTATCTCCATCTACAAGTAAGGTTTTCACAAAGAAGAAATTAGTTGTCCTCTTTTTCTTCTCTCAATGTAAAATCACCATCCGTACCGATTATCTCTTTCCAATAATCAGAATACTCTTTTTTATAAGCTTCAATCGACGCTTTTTCTTCAGTTGTATCTTTTCCTGAAAGGAATCCGTGGGGTGTTACAATGATACGACCATCTTCATAACCTAAACCATTGATGTGGTTTTTCATAACGGAAACTTTGGTTCGACTTGCGAACTTAACCGTTCTCTTATCCTTGGTTGCAGTAATCTTAGTTGTACCCGCACCTTTTTGATTTCCAAACAAAAATACCAAGGAGGAATTCAACCAAACCGCTTCACCACCTTTTGCTTTAATTTTGGGTTGACCAAATGGATTATCAGGAAGTTCAACCCAAGGTTGGTTTACAATAACCAAAGTATTTTCAAACTTTGTTTCTGCTTTTCTTGAACCTGAAATCCTTTGGTTGATACCCATACCAATTTTATCGGCTAGTGTTGCCGCATTGTGTTGTTTACCACCCTTACCATCAAATGTCATCTTTGAGGGAACTGAACCAATCGAATCCCACAAGAAACAAAGTGAGTAATCAAGTTCACCCTTTTCTTGTGCATCCAAAAGTGAATTAATGAAATCTGTAATTTGTTCGATATAATCAAAGTTATTGTTGAAGATGAAATATCCATCCCAATCGATTTCACCTGTTTCTTGGTCTACAACTTCTTCACACTCAAAACCCATAAGTCTTGCGTGTTCGAAACTCCATTTTTGTTCAGTGATAATAAAGACGGGTAGAATTTCTTTTTTCTGAGCATCTACCGCAGTCTTAATCAACGCAGTTGTCTTACCTGTGTCGGAGTGACCGAGAAACATATTAATGTGTCCAAGAGCAGGACCAGGTAGACCTACCGCGTCTAAAAATTCCTCACCCAAATCAAAAAACCTTTGAGGTTTGTATTTGGCCGAAGTTGAATACTTCTTTTTGAAAGAAGCAAAATCGGTTGTTTTTTTAATTGCCATTCGAAGTGTTATTATTATACTTCCAAAATTCGGTGAGAGTTTGAAGTTTGTCACTAGCATTCGCCAACTTTTCTACGAATGTGTCCATTTCTTCAAGTATCTGTGGATGCTCACCAATCCCCGCAGCATTCTCAAGATATATCATCAAGGTAGCTTCTGCTTCGAGAATTTCAGCCTCATATTTTCTTTTGAGACTGTCTATCATTTTCTGTCTTGTTTCTTGTGTCATAGTCAAAATATTAAAAGGGTGGGAGTAAAGACCCCCACCCATCTAACTTAAATTAAAACGGTAAATCTTCATCAGGTTGTGCGTTAGCCTGAGGGTCTTGGTAAGAGGAGTTAGTAGAAGAACTACTGTGGGTTCCACCGAAAGATTCTGTGGATGCCTCATCATTACCATAAACATACTCACCACGCTCACTATCCCAACGAGGTACATCACCACGAGCAATTGCTTCAAGGTACTCTACGGGTTTCTTTGAGTAAACATCATTCCATGTCAACTCATCGTTCACCCATGAATCCATAGTTGATTTGTCCTCGTGAATCGCACAAGGGTCATCATACATAATTGTTGATACTGTGGTGTAAACAGCACCCTTAGGGGTTTTCTGTTTTGCCAGTTCAATGATTAGGTCACGACCTTTGTCTGGGTCAGTAATGTCACCTTTGTTACGCCAAATTGGAATAATCTTATCAAGAATACCCTCATTTTTGTAATTGTGCTTGAATCGCCAAAACTTAACACCATCTTCTTCATGGTCTCGGTCGATTACTTTGACAATATAAAATTTGCGTGACTTATACTGTTTGGCAAGTTCCTTGTCGGAATCTCGTCCTGTTGACATAAGTTCTTCATAGACCTCATTCAATGGGGAACGCTCGTTGTCGTTCTTACCTGGGTCATAGAACTTCTGCCATTTTCCACCCACTTGGATTTCATGGTACCAAGCCTCCTTGAAGGGAGAGCTACCGTCCGAGGTAGGTAGAATACGAACACGGCGTGTTCCTGAATTTGATTTTTCGTCCAAGATAAGTGCGAAATATTTTTTCATTCGCTCGTCTTGAGACATTTTTCCTTGCCCTCCTCCGTTGGATTGTTGGGCTTTTTCGTACTGTGCAAGTACTGCGTCTAATGAACTCATAATAAATTAATTTAAGTTAGTGTTAAAAAGATAAAAAATCATAAATAAAATGTCAAATAGGATTTTAAATAAAATAAAAAAGGTTGTGTTTCCACAACCTTAATAATAGTAAACTTTTCAAAAAAATCAAAACTTAAATGGTAATTCTCCCTTTTCACTTGGGAAGAATGTTTTCTTAATTTCAGCTGGACTTACATCCTCTACATCGTCTGTTGTCAAAATATACTCTTCTTTTCCTGATTTTTCCCAATCTTCTTTCTTGTCTTCAAAAAAATCTGATAGTTTTTTGTTAAAAGGTCCTGAATCAATTGTTCTTAATTCTAATTTTTCTTCGGGAGTCTTTGGTCTAAATTTCTCAATCTTGGTCTCAATATCATTCAATTTGTTAACTAAATTATCCATCTCCCCTAATTTAGATTCTAAGTTTTGTAGATAGGTAAATAAATTGTCAAAATATTCTTCTTGTTTGTTTTCAATATTTTTCTGAGCCGTAACTAATTCTGTTACATCTAATTCTTCTGTGCCACCACCTTGTTCACCAGCTGGTTCGTCACCAATTTTTTCAACCTCAGTATCTGCAGTCAAATCTATTTTTTGTGGTGTAATACCACCCGCGTCGGGTGTTGCCGCAACTTCGGGTGCCGCTTCAGGTTCAGGTAAACCAGGAACCAAAGGAGCCGCCTCTTGTTCCGTAATATAATTATTTATCTTATGGTGTCTTTCGATTTCCCTTAGTATTTTCTTATCGATACTCATTGAATTATCCGTTTAATAATTGTTTAATTCCGTTTGGTGTTTCAACACGAACTCTACGGTTTGCTGTGATATCGTGACCGGCTCTTTCAATCAATCCATCTCTCTCACGGATGGTATAACAATCTCCAGTATCCAAATCACATACATGTTTGGTACCATCTCCATTGTCTCTTTCGGAAATTCTTGTAGATTTTCCGAGGTATTGGTTTAATACTGAATTAATATTCATAATCCTTTTTTCTTAATAAATATACCCAATTAGCAATAAGTGGGTTAACTACAAGTCGGGGTAACTGTAATAATGGTGTTTATGTTATTAATCGGTGGTACTGGTGTGGGCTCAGGTGTAAACACAGGTATCGTAGAATTTAAACCTAATTGTTTCGCTAAAGTCTGTGCCTCCTTCAAAGTTGCCTTCAATTTTGAATTTGTAGTTTGAGAAGTTCCCCTTGGGTACGGCCAATTTTTTAAGTAATAGGTTTCAATACTTCTATTTCTAATTTCGTTAATACTACCCTGAATTCTATCTCTTACGAAATTAATGTATGTTATCGTATCTTGGAAAGATGCAAACGGCATTGTAACCTCAGTGGTATTTTCTGTTTTCATTTTTCTACACGAATATGTTCGTTGGAAATATTGGTCAACAGTTGCACCATAGTCATAATTCAAAGTTATCTTTCCATAGTTGTTATTTGAAGAGACCATGTTCTTATTAACACCAGTCGAAGCAAAGGACAACATGAAAATGGCAAACTGAATATCGGGGTCTGTCGTTGATTGTGATAATAATGATACAAACCCTTGAGTGTTGATTGAAGTGTCAACACCAACAACCGCTTCATAACCTAAAGTATTTAAGTATGGTTCTTCCAATACCTTAGATACACACGAATTCGGTGCATCGGTGGTTGTTTGTGGGTCAGTAGATAGATTAGCATTATTACCTTGAGTTGTGGTTGTGGTTGTACCACGAGAGACATCTCTTTTTTGTTTTGTATTTTGTAATAACTTACTTACCAAGTTTTTATTGATACTCTGTAAGTACCCATCCAAATATGGTAAAGAGTAAATCCCCTGTCTAATACCTGTAAACTTAGTTTGGAATGTACCAGGACTTATGGTATGTTGAACATCTGTAATCATATATGAACCATTGAACAATGGAACATGTCGAAGGTTGAAGTACATTGTAGGTTGAATCAAAGCATTACCAAAAGAAATAACCTCACACTCGTAACTCATGTTTTTGTAAATGTTGTACAAAGAGACATTTTGGGTTGCAACATTTCTACCCGCAGCACTTGCCGACATTAAATTAATTTGTTGTATAGACTCCGATGTTGCTTTACCACCATCCTGAGAAATACTAAATGAATAAAAGACATTTTGATTTCTTGTACCTATGTCAACATTGAATCCGACACATCTATTTGAAAGAGCCCAGTCTCTCTTATCATCTTGGTTTTCCACCAATGGGTTCTGTTGGGGTTCCCTCAAATCAAACGCATCACTTCTGAACAAGTAGTTTTTTGTTTCACTTTGCATGTCCAAGTATGTGGATGGTCTTTCTGTGTAGAAACAAACCAATTTAGGTCCCGAGTTTCTGTAATCAACATTAAGGAATGTCCCCCACATGTTATTGGCAAATTCTTGACCTGGTTCGATGTTTGGTTGGGCTGAGGCGGAAACCTCCTGTACATTGTAGAAGTTTACATAAGCAGGCATTGGCATCACCGAAAAATGGTTCTGAGTAAGAATACCACTTATAAACACAAACACACTCATATTGTAGTTTATGTTTTGTGGGTCGGCCAACAGTTTAAGATTGAAAATATCCAACACTACTTTGTCTCCAATGTTTCTCGACGCTCTATCTAAGAAGAGAATGTCTTCAAAAAGCGTTTGATTCGTATAATCAGAACCAGCAATCCACTTATCATTTAACGCTTTGAATACCTCGTACAATTCAACTTTACTTTGTTTTGAATCAAACTTGGATTGAATTGTTTTTTCAGGAACCTCTGTGATGTTCGGTAGGTCAGCCCTTACAATACTCAATGTGTTGTCTAATGCAGTATTTTGAAACTCTTGAGTTATCCCAATATAATTTGCCAACGACTGAGCAAAACTATTACTTGTGACACCTGTTGGGTCTTCAAGTTTCTGAGTTGCATACATCTTAATTATTGGACTCAAAAATTCCACATTCTGAGCGGTAAAGGCAATGTCGTTGTCAATGAAGAAGTCCGTGATATAAGAACCATTGTCACTATAAATCAATTCAGGAATGCGAGAGAATCCAACATTCAATCTCAATGCTTCCCACGCTTGTGGATTAGCCGCTTGTGATTGCAAAAGAGTTACTGTTCCCCCCAAACTCGGAAGTGAACCGTCTACATATGGACCAAAAGGTATTGGGTCGACCACAAAATTTTGTCCCAACACATAAGTCATAAATGAATCCATTTCTCTTCTCTTGTACTGAGTTGGGTTACCCATTCGAAGAGCAACATCAAACTCCATAAGATTTTGAAGTTGACTCATAGACTTTGAATATTGAGTATCAATCAATTGTTTGAACAAATCTTCCTGAGTAGCGTAAAGTGAAGGAAGAGGTACACTCATCAACTCACGATATAACGATTGGAAATTTCTATAGGATTCGTTAGCGGTGTTAGAAGTTGCAGAGGTTCCACGAGTAGTTGGTGTGGTTCCATCAACCAAGAAGTCCCCCCCACCAATTTGAGAATCAAAATTGGTAACAGGTTGAGAAAACTTCAAAAACTCTCTCTCCAATAAATCCAATACCTGTTTTTCAAATACACCCAACAAATCATCAATCTTAGAATAATCGTTAGTTACTAAAGTTGACGCTGGTTGACCTATTAATCTGAAAGGTGGTGTGACCCCCACATTAGGAATTAAGTTCATGTAAGCATCGTAATCGGGTCTCTGTATGTGGTCTATATCCAAATATCCATAGTTAGACATCTTCCACATAGTTCTGACCGACCCATTAAACAACGCAGGGTTGTTGTAAATGTCACCTGTTAAAACCCCGGCACTGTTAAATAACGCTTCCCTCACTTGGTTGTATGTGGTTCCAAAGGAGGGAAGAATGTAATAACTCGTTTCTGGCGTAGAAGGGGGGGTATTACAAATTGTTTGTTGAGGGTCTGAAGGCTCTATCGTATCAGGTACAATACAAGAGTAAGTGTTGATGTTAATCACTCGGTCCAAACCAGTTGTATCAACGGTGGAAACAAAGATGTTTGACTGACTTAAATTTTGTATTTTAAATCCTTGGGCTAAAGACTGGTTGATTTCACTATCAGTGTAATTGGTCCACAAATCAGAACCATTAAGGAAATAGTTGAAATCGTTGATTGTCTTGGGATAAAACCCTACTTGAAGTTCATCGTACTGTGAAGTGGAGGTAAAGTCTTGTTCTTGAAGTGTAATGGTACCAACACCATTGAGTACATAACTTGTATCTGTTTGTCCACTTACAGGGTCATAGTTGTTGATATAGTCAAAGTTAGCCCATACAGGTCCCAAAATGTCTTGTCCTGTTTGAACAAATTCTTTGTATCTGTGCCATATTGCGCCATATTTCAAAACCCACACATAAGGAAGACGGTGAATCGCACCAAACTTTCTCATACTCGCAAAGATGTAATCCAAGGGAGTTGACGAATCCAGGGTCTTGTATCTTTCTTTGAAGGTCGCTAAGGGTAAAGAATTAAGGAAAAGGAATGCCGCTTGTTTGTGAGGTGAACTTGTACCGTTCTTTTGGTTTTGTACACCATACTGAATCGCATTGATAAAGTATGGGGTGTTTAACATTGAGGTTGTCGTGTTCAGTAGGTTTGCAGTATTTTCTCTTGCAATGAACCCTTCTGTTGGTAACAAGTCATCCGCGGTTCTACCTTGATAAAATTCATTTATACCATCGGTGAGGTCGGGAGTTGTAGCATCTAAATAAGAGAATGATGTTACAGGTCTAATCTGTGTTTTATTCGTAATGTCATCAAAATTACAAATAAGATTTTTTGGCTTGTAAAGTCGGTAAGTTCTTGTTGTGTTGTATGCCCTTATGGCATCATTGGTAAACAAGTAGTTATTCAAATAAGTTGCATTCCACAATTCATCCGTAAACGGGTATGTATCTACAACCATTGGGATGTTGGTTTCAGTGAGAGTCAAAAGTTTTTCTAACTCATTGACTTGTGGTAATGAAAAGGTCTGAGTTTGTACACTTGTTGAGAGTGTATCCAAACTCAATATTGAGGAACTGTTTGCAACTTCATCCCTCAAATAAGTTGTCACCCAATAATCTCTAACAAAATTATTCCAGTCTCTACCGGTTCCATCATTGGATATACCTTGAAGGAATTGAATATAATTGTTGGCATTAAGTGGGAAGTTTTTCAACTTCATTATGATGTAAGGTGAGCTTACTCCTAAACTTGTTGTGATATCATTTGATTCTACATTTGCCACAAGCTCCAACAAAGAAGTTCTTGTTGCAGAGTTCCCTATCCTTGAAAGCCCCGCATATCGAGAATACACATAACTTCTTTCGTAAATTTCAAAGAAGAACTTAACCTCTTCTTTGTTGAGATATGCAAAATTCACATATGGAAATTCCAAAGAGTTAATGTTCAAACGGTTGGTAACCTGTCCCTCATTTTCTTTCGATGGTTGCGAAACAGGTGGTTGATATCTTTGGCTAACACCTTTGAGATATTCTTCAACAAATTCTACCTCAGGCCACTTATCGTACAAATACCCTTTAGTAAGGTTCACAATCGACGGGTCACCAGGATATGCCAAATCATATCGATTCACATTTTTATCATCTCTATTCTCGATGAATACTTGTGGCCAAGGGTAAACAGGTTCTTCAGAGTTGCGAGCGGCTTGAGACGCGTTTGACGCATAGTTAACATTTCTAACATTGTCTGAATTAGGAACTGCTGATTGTGAATTAAAAATCACACTTCTTCTTATGGGGTCTGTTCTTACCCCCCATGCAGTTTCGTGAACCTCATTCATCAACCTGATGAAAGCTTCTGTCGAGGCAAAAATGACCGCCATCACATTTCTCACAGTTGGTACAAACCCTAAACCACTTTTAGCGGCAATTCTTTCAGCCAACTTAGTACTCAATTCCTCTTCGATAATGGAGGTTTTTTTATCCAAATCACTCTGCATTACCCTGATTAAATTATCAAATCTAGCCGTACCTTGGAATACAAAGAAAGGTTTTTTGACTTGTTTAATTCCTTCAGGGGTTATCTCTACAGTAATATTAAATTGGTCTTTGAGAATTCTATTGAAAAAATCTAAGGTTTGTCCCGAGGAGGGTGTTACAATTCCCGTTTGGTTCCTCAAGGTTTGATTTATATCCAGTTGACTCGGGTCAATGTATGTAATAAAACTATTGTAAGTAATTGAGTTATCTATTCTGTAATTCTTTTCACCTTTAGTTTCACCAAAAGTTCTATTTTCATTTAATCTTACTGTATAGGAATCTACCTCGGCTTTAAGTTCTGTTAATGCTTGTTCTCTTCTTTGAGCGTCCAACTCGGTTTTAAACGCATAAACAATGGTACCATCTTTTAAAGTATATGGGTTAGCGTTTACATACTTTGTGAACCAAGAATCTTGTTCTCCCCTTATTGCCTTGAAATATTTGTCCAAATAATTTGCAAAGGTTGTAGAATCGGTCAAGGGTTGTAAATCCGCTTTACCCTTAAATTCATTCAAAATATCTTGTTCTATGTGCTGAAGTTTGTATGCCATTTCAGCAATAGTAATTTCAGGGAAATCAACAGGGATTAATCCTTTGGATTTGTATATTGCATACATCTCCTTTATTTTTTGATACCCTTTTTCAGAAACACTTTCTACTACTGTATCTGTATCAGAAATTGTTGCATCACCAGTTAAATTACCCTCATTGTTAGCATTGTTAATGACACTATTGTCTTGTAACCCAACATCACTCCTTGTAATGTTAAAAGTTTTACTATACATGTGAGGGGTTGCAATGAGATGACCCAAGGAAATTTCATTTAAAATATTGTACTTGTAACCTTGGAATTGACAGGTTACTTGATAGTTTCCACTGAATGTGTTGAATCTTGCGGTAAACTTCCAAAGGTTCAATTGATATCTGACGGCTTGTCCATACCAACCTTTGAGAGTAAGATAAAAAGGACAATAGGGTAAATTAAAAAATGCCGCGTATGGTGATTGGTCCCCTGACTCGAACAGTGCCTTTCCTTGAACATCCTCAAGTTCTATAGTAACCTCAGGAATGAATGACATATTTGTTCTTATCTGAATACTTGTAATTCCAAGTAATCCAGGGTCGTAAACTCTACCACTTCCGTCAGTTGCAGTATATTGTTTGTAATACTTTTGGCCATTGTTGTCGTTACTGACAACCTCCTCAAATCTCTGTAATCTTCCTTTACCCTGATTAGAATTTAGACCTGTGAGGTCATCGTAATATCCAGTGTTTAAAAACTCATCACTGTTTGGTTTCAAAAAATTGATTGATGCAATTGAGATTGTTCTCAAATTGTCTTGAGGTGAACCACCCACAGCAAGTTTAGTTCTTGGAAGCACGGATGCCTCCAAATTTGCATACATTACAAGATTCTCGTGGTCAACTAATCGTTCTTCAATTAGTGTTTTTCCTCCTGCAGTAACCCTCGAAGTTTTGTTGGGGTCTACTAAGATTATATTGTTGTAATCCGCCTCAACTAATATATTTCCTGAATTATCCCCAAAAACATTATCTGCCATAGTAATAGAAGTAGTTATCTACTGCAAGTTTATAGTCCTGTAGAGAAGTTATCAAAGGATATGGAATATTCAAGAATGAACCATCAATAATATTATTTTCAAGTCCACCGAACTGTGGATTGGCCTGTAGTATTAACCACCCAAAAAATGGCGTACCATAGTATTCTTGTGAAACCATGTCCAATCTACTTCTACCCACTTTGTAAACATAAACCTTGTCTGAGGGTTTTGATGTAATAGGAACATACGGAACAACACTTGTTTCTCCGTTTATTTGGAAGGGTGTATATCTGTTATAGTATTGAAAGGCCATGATTACAATAATTGTGCTTTACCAATATACACATTACCCAAACCTGTATTCCAGTTTTTAGTATTTGTGTCGATATTATTTTTATTACCCAAATTTTTAATTAGTTGAATCTGTTCTGCAGAAGGTTGTAACAATCTTTCATAAGTCAAGACTCTTTCCTTATTGAGGTTATAAGGGGTGAAAATCAAATAGTTTCTCAAAGCATTAGACTCGAAGTTATTAAGGAATGTTGCAGTTGCTTGATTTTCTGCAACATATGCTGGACGAGCAGTTCCCTTCCAATAAGTATCGAAGGTTTGTTCAACTTGGTCAAAAGTCACATTACCCAAAACACCCTCATTATTTTGAAGATTTCCAATCAATGCATTTTTGAATGAATTATATTTGTTTTCATCAATAATCTCTTGAGCTAAAATAAAGTATTGTCTTCTGTTTGATTGTGGGTCAAAAAAAGTTTCTTCGGTAAAGGGTTGGAAGACAATTGTTTTGATATTGTCTTGTAGGGCGGGTTCGTACGCAAAGTATCCTGTTAAAGTTTGACCATTAACATTAGCAACATACTGACTTTGAATAGTATCATTGAACTGCGTCATTGCAGATGCAACAATTTCAATGTCCGCAATAATTTCTTCTAAAGTATTTGTCACACCCGCAGATGATGCCGAAATTTGTGTTGTTCCTGAAATATCAAACACAGTCACATCACCATTTGTTCTTTGGTACCCATCCGTTCCCGTAGTTACAACGGTACCAGGATATGGTACAACATTAGCACGGGACAATGTTTGAATAAATGAAGTTTGAATATCCGTAAGACTTTGAAGGATTGTTGTTGCACCGTTTTGGTATGAACTACGGTAGTTTTCTACAAATTCCTTATAGTTTCTTTTGATATTTCTAATAGTTTTGTTAGAGAAGAATCTTACCTCATCTTCCAAATATTTGATGTATCCCTCAGTATTATTGTCGATGTCATCCACGAAGTCTTTGAATACTTTATTGATATCCCTTTCCAATTGTGAGGGTTTTCCAAATAAGGGAACATTTTGTGTACCCGTTGCCCACATATTACCTTGAGTGTAGTTTCTTGAGAAAGTAAATTGTTGTCTCAATGCATTGTTGTATTGAGCATTTAAATCTTTCATTTTGTTATTTACACTCACAAAATAGGTTTGAGTTTGTGTTGCCAATAATCCCATGAAATCTTTGTACTGAATGGTTCCAATTTCTCCAGCCGCAGTATTTGTTGTTGAAGTAATCTTTCCAATTGCGTCAAGATTACTTTGAGGTTGTGTTGTTTGAACTTGAGATATTGTCGGAGGTGGTACTTGTAAATTAAGACCTTTAACAAAATCCTCGTCGATGACTTTATAACTATCATCCGTAGCATCGGCTCTGTCATCGTAAATTTCAGTATTTGCATAGAAATTGAATGACAACGCATTCTGTAATTTGTCGACAGACTCTTTTAGACCTTGACCACCAACAAATTGGAAAGACAAGGTAACATTAGCAATCATAGGTTGAACACCAATTCCTTCAGGATTCAAGTCCAAGTCCTCATAATTTATTGATAAATTTTCAGGGATGATTTTTGAATGGAAGAAGTCACCCACTCTCAACACCAAAACAGGTGGAGCACCGAACGCGGTGTTCACGGCATTGTTATATTGAAGTGAACTGTTACCTTGTTTGTCAACTTTAACTGTAGGTATCGTATCACCAGGTCTCATACACTGCTGTAGGAATGTCAATCTTGAATTTAATCCCTCTGGTGTAATTGAGTGGAAGGCTGGGTGGAAGAATTTCAATTTTTCTGTTAAACTATCATACACCATAGGTGTTTCCTGTTTGATAACCTCAAAATAGTCACACTCAGACAATAAACTTCTCAGAACTCTTTTGGTAATATTATCCCTCAAAACAGTTTCTTCAACGATTGTTTGTTCAACCGTTGTAACAGGTGTTCTTTGTTCAATTATCTCAGTATCGTAAAACGGAATAGGGTCTCCTGGGATTCGTGTTGGAATACCAGGAGTATAAGTGATATCCTCCACATTTGTTCTTCTACAAGCCATAGCGTTTATACTATAAACTTGTGCAGTTCTTGATAAAGCATCTTGACCAGTACAATTTAAAACACCGAATGTTTGTCCATTAACTCCTCTTGGGGTTACTCCTTGAGCTAATTCACCTTCTGTAATCTCAGTCAAATTTAATCTACCATTGGCAATATATTGTTTCAAGTTTCCGATAGATTCAATATACTTAATTGCGGAAACCATTCTTCTTTGAGATAATAACTCGTTGTAGGGAACTGTTTGAGGATTCGAAGCACTACTCTTCAAAACAAGGTTACATGTCGCACCCTCATCATTTTCCATATCCTTACTTAATTGAATAAACATTTGTTCTAAGGTATTTTTGTTACCCTCGACTACTTGTGTAAAAAACTGTGCAACTTGTGTAGACTCTCCGATTTGTGAACTTTTAGTTGCATAGACATCCTTGTTTGACTGACTCGTATAAGTGTTATAGTAAACTTGGTAATTCTGTACTTCCTGATTTGGCTTAGGAATGTCATTTTCAAAGTATAATGAATAGTTTACATATGATTTATAATTCAAACTACCAGGTATACCTTGTCCATTGGTTGAACCTGTACCATCAGTTACACCCCCACCATCATTCGTATTGAAAGCCCCTGATTGAGTTGTTCTTGTGTAATATGTAACCTCTTCCCTTGTAACATTTTTTGTTTCCAATCTTTGTTGGATTTCGAAAATATCATTTGGATTCACCGTATAGTATTTTCGTGCCAATTCATATAGGTCATATTTTCTACAACCCGCAAAAAATGAATCCAAAATTTCGTCGGCTCTTTGTTTAACTGTCGAATCATTCAAAACACGATTTACCAACATATTAAGAACCGAAGGGTGGTCAACCACAATTTTCCAAGATAAACTACCCGAACGAGAACTGTTAGAATATGTGAACACAGGTTCAGGTCGACCAATAAAGTCCGTCTGTTTAAACGAAGCTCTTACCGATTCATTGAAAGTTAAACCATAAGGGGGGAACCACATAACTCTACCACCATTTGGACCTCTTTCACAAATAGGTAAATCTGAATAAGTTAAACCCGGTCTGTTTGATGTTCTCCACGCCAAGTTTTCCAAAGAGAACATATACTTCTTAGCATATCCATTAGGACCACCAATCAAGTTTGTTGAGTCTTGACCCCCTTCTCTTTTGTTGGGAACAATGTTCAAGTTATAAGTCTTATCAAAAATAGAATAAGAAAATCTTCTACCCTCGGTAGTAATACCATCTTGTTTTTGTAGGTCATTGTATTGAAGGTATGGCGTATCTTTTTGGAAAATTCTACAATATTCCACACCAACTTCAGCACCAATTTCGCCGACATATCTTCTAACCTTTGAACCTTTGGTAATCTCCTTGTATCCATCGTTGAAAACTTTGGATACTTGGTCTATGGCATTTCCAACATGTTGTAATCTTCTACCACCTCTTGGTTGGGAATCGATAATTCTTTGAGTTTGGTCCATAATCGAACCCTCCCTGAAATCAAATCCTGTTGATTCCGTTGGTTGATATGCTGAAGGTCTGAAGTCAGGGTCCTCCATAACAGGGTCACCCCCAAGTCCAACAAACTTACCCGCGTTATCCTTATACTTTGGAGAGACCCATGTGAATCCTCCTACTATATCACCCCCACTACTATAGGTAGGACCGTTAGCACCCAAATTAAGTGCTTGACCAGGTCCCTCATAAAGTTGAGCCAGTTCCTGTGGACCATAAACAGGAGATTGTATTTCCCTACCAAATCTATCTACAGGGATATCCCCTGATGGTGAAAATACTTGTGCAGGTTCTGATTTTACACTACCAACATAATACTCACCATTATTTGTACTTCTTCCTTGTAGAGCACCAGCAACCCTATCGAAGATTGGTCTATCATAACCAGGTTTGTAAAGGTTGTAATCTATGTTTTTGAAAAGTTGAGACCTTTGTCCCCCACCAGTATTTTCCAAAAATAATTGAGAACCCCTTAAATTGGATTGTGAATTAAATCGAGCAAAGAACCTTCCGAGACCAGCGGTTAGATTTGGACCCAAAAACGCTGCGGCTAACTGTTGTCCTGTTGTAGGAATACCACTATTGATTTGTGGGTCAAAATAAGAACCAGGAATAACTGAGAATGGTGCATATGAACCTGAAATTCTGTTGAGTAATCCCGCAGCGGCACCTGCTATGGTGGAACCTTCCGTAATTGTCCAATTAGGCTCGAGTAACGGAACTCTACCATTAATAAACGCTAAGATGTCTTCCCCCCCGTTTACATTAAGGAAGTTTGCTCTTCCTAAGGTATTTCTTCGAATCTCTCTACCAATGTTGTATTCAATTTGTTTTCTTAAATTGGTAGCACCGAGTTTGGCTAAGTAAGAATCACTTGAAAGAAGGCCATTAGAACCTTGTGGGTCAGGAGACAACATGATTCCCAAAGTTGGGTAAGACGATGGGTTAAAGTTGGGGTAGGGTTGTGCATTACTAGTTCTTCCGTTGTTTTGAGTGAGTATCTCCAAACTATTAATAAACTGAGCAGCATCTAACAATTGGTCGGTGTTAGCGTACGCATTCAAAGGTTTCCACGCAGGGGCTACACCAGGGAATCCTGTTTGAGCGGCAATAAAACCTTCGTCAATAATGTTGGCATCTTGATATCCATATTCCCCCTCGTTGGAGTTTGTGTTGTTCAGAACATTGACATCTCTTACTTGAGAATATCCCCCATCAGCACCATATTGGTTGAGGGGATAAAGTAAGTTGGCTAAAATGGGGGTATCAATCAAAGTATCATCTGTGTCTACAGGTGACAGGTCTCTTTGAATAGTTTCGTAGTTATATGGGGGGTTTGGAAATTTAGGAGACTTCTGATAGGGTTTTAAATTCCTAACTACCAGTTTTTTCCTGAAAACTTCTGAACTTGGAAAATCAAGTGGGCTACCCATTTCTTTTTATACTATAAATAGATTTTTAATTATTTTTGAATTCTCTAATTGCAACATCCGCTTGAGATTTGACAATCTCATAAATTTTTTCGTGTATTTCTGGTTTGTTAAAGATTGTATCAATTTGTTGTTGTGACAATGTGGTAGGAGCTTCCACTCTGATGACAATTTCACCATCAATATCCACTTCACTTTGAGTTGTTATAGGTGAACCTCCTCTACCCCCTCTACCTCCACGAGCACCAGATTCTCCCCTCAGCTCAAACAATTCATCCATATCACTTAAACTAGCCCCTAATTTGGCGTTGATTTCAGCAAAAGTGGTTTCCCCTTGGATTAACTTTTGTATTTCTTCGGTGAGCATATCACCCATCGGTTGTAGTTTTTCTCTGAATTCCTCACTACTTGCGAAACCTTGGTCCCCTAAGTATCTATCAGCAATTTCACCACCTCTTGTCCTAACAGTTTCAAACGCTCTTGTTAGTCCCTCTTGCCCTGCAATTGCATATCCAATTCTCAATGGTAATGCCGCAATATCTTTTTGTAATAAATCCAAAGTATCGAGTTGAGCTCTTTGTACCTCTTCAATTGTTTTGGGTGTATCTTCGTATTGTTTTCTTAATTTACCGAATTCTTCTTGTGTAAGTTGTCCTAACTCTACCTGTCCCTTATCTTCTAATTCAACATAATATCTTCCATCTTCCCCGAGTTTAGCCATATTTGCAATTAACATCTTATCCTCTTCAGGGGCATTAATATCAAAATTAATACTCGACAGTCTTCTGTCCATATCAGCCGCTGCCAGTGCAGTTTTACTAAACTCTTGGTAAGAAATACCAGCAGTTTCGGCAAGTTCCTTCATTAACCTGACACCTCCTGGATTAATTCTAAACGATTGTGTTTTTTCATCAAAGTAAGTAAACTGCTTGGTCATATCAATCAAGGAGTCCTGAAGTCCTGCTGGGTCATTAATTGCCTTGTCCATCAAGATAAATGGGTCGACTAAGTCTCCTGATGCAACCCCTAATCTTTGGAAAGCCGCGGCCATTTGAATAGCACCTTCAGGATTGAGAACCTTATCTGCAAAATCCGCAGTCTTTTGCATATCAAATCTCAACATTGAAGCTTGGGCCGCCATTTTGGTGAATCCCATAACACCCCCTTCAAAATTGAATCGATTCATTAAATCCATTCTATTTGTAACATCACCCATAATAGTGACCGCATTCAATCCTAATGATTGAACATATTGAATGGAACCTTCAAGATTTTCGGCAATGTTGGAAAATTCAATACCCGCCTCAGCGAATCTTTCAACTAAGAAATCAGTTTCTGTGTTGAGGTATTGAGATGTTGCATATATCTCTAATAAACTTTCTTTTGAGGCAACAACATTTCGTCTAGCTCCTTGACCAATTTTTTCGATTGTGTCGCTAATTGAAGTAAAATCTCCACCTAATCTGGTAATATCACTTACACTATCCGCAACAACTTTTGCAAACTCTTGATATCTTTCACGAGTTTCCCCAAAACCCCTATTAATTTGTTGTATACCGTCTTGGATTCTATTGATATTTCCAATCAAATCCGCAGACTCCTTTAAAGAAGCTTTGATATTACCCAAAAAACCTAAATCATCATCCGCCATAAAGGAGTTTTCTTAATAAATAGATTATTAGGTTTTTTTCTGTTTTTCCTCAATCCACTTATTAAGAAGATATTTTCGGATAAAAACCGGCATTTCAAGAAAATCCGTGTAAGTGGTGCCGAAAATTTGTGACAAATAGTAATACTCGTCGATTTGTCCTTTTCGATAATCAGAAGAAAGGACGAAAAAAGTCAACCCCAAAGCCTATGTTAACACTTAGCTTTTCTCCTGATGGGGCAATAATAACCCGATTCATATCTAATCTGGGTTCGTTTTCGTTCATGAATTTTTTTATGTACTTTGAATCCGCCAATGGCATTGATTCTACGAATTTTTGAATTGTAGACTTATCTGTATTTCCGTCAATAGAGACCACTTCTCTTTCAAGTCTCCATGTTCTTACAGGTGCAACCCTTCCTTGGGGGTAAGTGTCTGATAAATTATTAATTTCAATACTCTCTCCATAGGTTAAAGGTTTTAGTTTAACCTTTTTCCCTGACCTTGGTAATTCCGTAGTAAAGGTCCCATCTTCGTCAGGTTGAACTCCTTGTTTGATGTTTAACTCATCGAGTCTTTCATTAGCTTGAAATTTTTTTCCTGTTTGAGGGTCCACCAAGTTTAGTTCAATATTTGGACCAAATGCCGTGTTTCTCAAAAAAATCAGAATTGCTTCGACATCAGATTCTAACAAGTCCTCAGGTCTGAATCCTGGTTCATAAATCTTAGCTCTAAGTAAATTAGTTGTCATATCTTTACCACCAGCCATAAGGATGTTCTCATCACTAGCAGTCAAATATCCAACCTTTAAAGAGGCCTTTTTATTCTTGTAAAAAATACCTTTAGAAGGTAAGGGCACTACATCATGTGGTAGTGAAAACTGTTGTTGTCCGTAATTTTGAGTATCTTGGTCCATATAAATTAAAAAAACCGTAGAGTTTGGCTCTACGGTTAAATATAAAGTTTAATAAAAGTAAATAAATACAATATTAGTAAATTAACACACAACGGTCCATTCTTAAAGTCGCACTGATTGTTGCCAATCCGTCTTGGTTGTATGCAAGTGTGTTAAAGTTAACATCTGTTAAGAAAGTACCATAAAGAATCCATTTTTCAACAACAACTCCTGTTGGGTCCAACATTTCGAGGTCGATGTCTTTTTTGTAACCAGCGGCATAACCCATACGACCAGTCACAGATTCAGCATGAAGACGAACCCACTCCATTAGAGCTTGAGCCGCCGAAGGACCGATTGGGTCTCTGAAAACAACGGGTATTGTTTGCCAATTGAATCTACCAGCAACAAATGTTGATGTGTTTAGGAATGGAATTTCCGTTGGGTTAATAATGATGTGTGGTCTTGCAGTAGATTCCACAAACCATTCGTTAATCCCTAACGATGATGGAAACCTTAGTATGAACCTGTTTTGTCTTTTGGGTTCGTAAGGTATCGGCATTTTCATTAATAAATCCGCCATAGTACTTTCTTTTTTTTACTTTTATCTTTTTAATATAAATATACCCCGAGAATAAAATTTTTAGCTTTACTTTTTTTTCGGGAAAATTATTCTCTCTACTAGAATTGCGCTACTAGTATTCTTTTTTTATTCCTCCTTTAGTTGAATATGTCTTTACTGGTTCTTTAATATCTTTAAAGTAATTCTTAATAGTTTCTACATTCTTTTCATCATCATCTGAAAATCCGATAAGAGGCTTCTTAGGTATAAACTTATTTGCAATTCCTTTCTTTAGATAAGCCTGCTTTTGAAGCATGGCTGCCATAGATTTTACATAATTAACAAAATTGGCCATTGCACGAACCTTTGCCTCCTCAGGGGAGGTCGCTTCTTCTGAGACACCAAAACTCACAGGGTTATACTTATTGAGTTCTAAATAGGATTTAATGAGTTCATTATCATCCATGTCGTCTTCTTCAGTAAAATCACGATATTTCTTTAAATTCTTAACTAACTCTTTTTTTGATATACCATTAAAATCATTTTGAATGTATTGGTAAATCGCTTTTTTAAGGGTATCAGGATGGTGACCACGGGCTGTAATAATTGCAAAAATTGAACCATTATTAAGAGCTTCTTTGAAGTCATTCCATGCCGGTCCTACTTTTGCTTTGAGAGAATCCTTAAGAAACTTTTTGTCGCCGTTCACACCAAAATGACGAAAGGCGTTTGGTGCATAATCAACTACATTGTGATTGTTGTATAAAAATTCTTCTTTTCCGATTCTACTTCTATAATTAGCAAAATCTTCAGTGGTCATTTCGACCTCCTCCCCAATATCATCCACAAGGATTATTTTAGTTGGCATGTGGACAATGTTGTCATCCCAATCAAAAGCATAGTATTTTAAATCGGGAGTTCCTACTTGGAAGGATTCTTTTATGGTCGTTTTCATTTCGAATTAGGCAAAAAAAGGGTGGGAAGTAATTTTCCCACCCCAAAGATATTAAATATTTTCGAAAGATGCACCAGTCGGTGTAATCAAGAACTCAATATCGATAAATTCAAGTGCCTTAGTTGGTTTAAGATAGATTTTTCCTGTAAGGGTGTTTCTATCCAAATCTTCAGGTGTTGATGATACCGTTACACGGAAATCATACAAACCACGGTCACGACGAATTGCGTCTAATATTGGATTCACTGAATCGAGGAACTGTTGTCTTACGATTTCATCATTTTGTTCGAACAACAATCTTACTGCGACTGCCGAAATCAACTTCCGAGCTTGTAACAATAGTCTTCTTACATTCAATCTATTGAGTGCCGAGTCTCTTATCTGAAGAGTTTTGTTACCCCAAATTACTGTACCGACATCAGAGAAGGTAGCAATCGGGTTGATTCTTCCTTGATAGAGGGTATCTCTATCTTCTTGAGTTAATTTCAATCTTGCTTTTACTGAATTCACCAAACCTCTTGTGTAACCCGCGGATGCGAACCAAGGGAATGAAATGTTATCGGTAAGTGCTAAGTTTCTACAAACTTGACCTGTTGGTGGAATGTAAATTTGAGTATTGTTCACAGTATCTCTTTCCAAAATCCAAGGATAGTAAGTTGCCGTGTACGAGGAGTCAATTCCTGTTTGGTCCAAATTATCTACAGCCTCTTGAGGATAAATGATTTCGTATTGAGAACCACCATCATTAGTGTACATGTTGTAGTCTGGTGAAGTTACAATGTAAACAGAATCTGCTCTTTCGTTTTCAACCATACCGATTGCCAACTCACAAAGATTAGAGTTATTCACATAATCAATACCTGGAGTTGCAAACACATTTATGTTTGTAGATTCAGGATTATTGAAAGTTAATTGACCTAAAAGATATGCGTAGTAGTCAGTATTTGCAAAATCTTGTGTATTGTCACCAATCACAATTCTCTTAAATGTACCATCTCCTGATGCTGTTGGGTATCTTTGGGTAGGTGTTGAACCTTGTAAGTAACCTGAAGCTCCAAGTGCAAATCTATCTTGGTTAGTTCTAAACTCTCTATAGACATCCCATCCGTCAAATCCACCTTGGAAAACCGTAGTGAATTTTCTTGAGTATAAGAAATAATATGGATTATCCTGACTTGTAGGTTCATCATTGAAAGATGCAACACCACATTCAAATGCTGGAGTACCACTCGTAATCTGTGCATTAGCAATTGTAATAATTGTTGCACCTGAGTCCATGTGGAAACCTCTTGTTTGGTAGTTCCAAGGTTCTGAAGTAGTAGCTAAATTCCAATTTGTGACAGGATTTTTTCTACCCTTATATTGTAGTAAATCGGTATCAATTCCAAACTGTGATGAAATTCCCAAATAACTTCTTCTGATGATGTCACCAGATGATGAGCTAATGTTACTTCCACCTGCCGTAGTTCCAAATGGTGGGTCATAAACTGTTTCACCAGGATAGAAATACTTGTTCTTAATAATTGGGAATGGTGAAGGATTTGAAACACTTTCATAAACTCTTTGTTCTAAACCATAGAAACCACAAGGAAGTGCATCTACAGGGTATTCATCAGAAAGTTCAACCATCACATAAGATGAGTTCAATGGGAACTCTCCATCTGAAGAACCAATCTTTTTACCCACAAAACTGTTAGACCCAGGGTCCATAGTACAGTTCGTGTATTTTTCGTAAACCACAGGATTCGCGTCCGTGTCAAAGAAATCTCTTACAAGAACATCAAAAGTCAAATTACTAAATGATATGTTAGCAATTGATATTTTTACTTCTGTGTTAGCTGTATTACCATCACTAATTGAAACAAAACGGAATAAGTTAAACACTTTATTACCACGAAGTTCCGATACTATAAAAGGAGTCTTAGGAGACTGGTACTGTTCCAACATCCAAGCAATTGATGTGATTGAAGTCTTATCTCTAGCCTCAGGTAATGCAAGTAGATTACATTGAACCCCTCTGATGTAACCTTTATTGTATGCATAATTCAATAGACCTAAGTACGATTCCTCAACATAGATAGGTACATCTTGTCTTGGTTTTGAGAAGTTTGAAATTCCTAATACCTTGGTGATGTAATTTGAAGAAGTTGAATTGAACGAAGCGTCAAATGCAAATGTATCACCTTCATAAGTTACACCACTTAATTGGAAGTTTGCAAAAGGTGACTGAGAAATTCCCGAATAAGCTCCTCCACACACTAATTGCAAATCTGTCAATCCTGTAACTTGATATTGAGGTCCATGGTCATTTGAATCGTAAATAGATATACCTCTTGAACGGATTGTTGCCAAAATCAAATTATTCCAATCTGAGTAAGCAGTTCCTGAATAAAGGAAAAGTTCTCCAGTCAAAGTACCCGCAAAATATCCTGATGCTCCCGTTACAAAACTTGTTACAGTATTGTACCAAGAATAACCTGTGTAGTTATTTCCTGAAGTGTTATCGAATGTTGCGTAGTACCAAGGGTCATTTGTACCTGCCGTCAAATCTGCATATGTCAAATTAACATTATCAACCCCGAAGACATTATCAAAAATAGGATAAGTAACATTCAAAGTAGAATAAGTATTATTGTCAATTGAACCGTATACATTTACCGTAGTTGCAGAAACTGATGTGTCAGCAGAAATACTTGTTACAAAATCAAATAAATCTTGAGCGTAAGTTGATGTTGACCCATCGTATAATGTGTACTGAGTGTTTAAATTGTTTGACAATAAAGCAGGAAGTGCTGAAGTGAATGAAACTGTACCTCCTGAAGTGTATCCTGTAAATGTTGCAGACACCGATACTGTAGACGCGGTTGTGTTTAACCCAACACTACATCCCGCAACATTAGCAATTGCACGAATATTCCAAGAAGGTCCGGCATCATAACCTGACAATCCCAAAATACGAGTTACAAATAATTGATTAGATTGTTGTAGGTACGCTTTAGCAATGTAAGACGCTTCATACTTTGGAATCTGTGTGTTGATAAATTTAGTTGGTTGAGTTCCACCAAAAAAAGTTTGGAACTCATTAAAATTCGTTATGAAAATTGGTTCAAACGCAGGTCCTTTTTGGGTCTCACCAACTAAACCCAAAGTAGTAACCCCTACACTTTGAGCCACGAAAGAGAGGTCTGTTTCTGAGGTATAGACACCGGGTGAGACAAAAACCTTTTGATTTGCTTGAGATGTTAATTGAAAAAACATTTTTTAATTTTTCTTATTCGGTTTTATTTTATTAGATAAATATTTGATTTAAACACAAAAAACTTTACTTTTCAATACCTATTATTAAAGAGTAAGATTTTTTTCTACCTTTTTTCTGCCCATGTCTAAACAACTTAAACAAATAAAGAACTTAAAAATATCTCAGTCCACTCATGAGGTGTTGAAGTCTCATTGTGAAAAAAATGGGTTGAAAATGTATAGATTCTTGGAAAAACTAATTTTAGATAATTGCCAAGATAAAAAAGACATATACGGGGAGTAATCAGACTAACTTAGCCCCAAACTCTATATTCGCCTCTTGATTTGGTGTTGTTTTAACAACATCTACCCTGAGAATGTCACCGGTATTCAATTGAATGTTTTGTAAATCCTCTCCGTAATAATCCCCATTAATAAACACAAAAAAAGTTGTAACATTTTTTGTGTTAACCAAACTCAGATTGATTCTGTAGTCAACTTCGTTATCAATTAGTGATGTGTTAGTTTCGGTGTAGTACAGATTGTAAGTAAACGCGTCAGGGTTCGAGGGTATAGTTTGTGCCCTTCTCCCAACAGGAACTTGGGTGTCTACCTCAAACATTTGGATAACACGAGAGATTGCTGGTTTTACTTCAAATTCTTCCTCATCAATAAGGTATCCCAACATTGTGAAGTCGTAACTTTGGATGTAATAATTTCTCCTATCGATATCAATCACAGATTCATCTGTAATGTTATTCATTATTATGGGAACATATTGTCCTTTAATAAAGGTATAGGCTTGTCGAGAAGAAAAAGTTTGTAATACATTTTTGTTAAATGTATTTAATTCTCTCATTCTATTACAAATAATTTTGATACTATAATTGATATCTACAGGGACTGGCTGAGGAATAGTGTAAACATCATATCCTTTTTGGTTACCATTCCAAGTGGGTACTGTGGCATAATAGAATTGTTTTCTAACAGGAATTGTGTACTGAGTAGATGGGTTAGTTCCATATTTTACTTCAGGCTGACGAACTACAGTTATAAATGGTAGGGAAACATTAAAATCCTGGTCTTTAAAATTCCAAGTTTCTGTAAATTGAGACCATCTTTGATTCGTAATAATTTTGTCGATTACATTAATATCCTTACCTGATACAGTCGTCTTTAACTCGTCTTTTACAAATTCCAACATCCCCCCATCCAAATCAGCATGTAAAACACTCTGAGGAAGATAGGTTCCGTCCTCATTGATATACTGAAGAAGTTCATGTCTTCTTGCAGACAATGTTTTGGGTGGAACCAAATCAATGTCCATCTTTATTTGTTTTTTGAAGATAGGGTTTTTAGGTAGTGCCATTATGTTCCAAAGAATTCATTTTGACTAGCAGGGGTTGCAATAACAGTTCTGTAGAAAGGTTTGTAACCACCATAAGTATGTTTATTGTCTGAAACGACACGACCGTCGTCGGCAACTGAGTAGTATCTCACCTTACTTTCAGTTTCATAATATCCAATGTAATCTCCGTATTGAATATCAACATTCAATTCATCCAAGTAAGATTGGTAGACTGAGAATCTTAGGTTACCAGGCTCATTCTGTTCAACACGGGATGAACCAAGTCTTTGAGCGTTGGGGGCTAATATTTGTACATAACCTTTAAGTTCAACAGGTGCTAAGAATTGAATTCCACCTTCAGGAGATTCTCCATATACATCATCAATACGAGTTCTGTATCTGTCAATTCTGTATAGAACTACAGTAAAGTTCATATCCCCCTCGAGCCATTCTTGACCCATGGAAGTATCCAAGTTGAAATCTTCACCACCGAAGAATTTCCCTAATCTTGTAATTGGAACTAATTTCTCTGCCATAACCGATATATTGATAAATACCTTAATTTGTCTTATATTTTTAATAAAAAAGATGGAACTAAATATGCCAACTAAGATTGCGGTCAAGTCAAGTGACATTCATGGCTTGGGTGTGTTCGCAACAAAAAGAATCAAAAAGGGTGAACTCATAGAAGAAAGCCCCATTTTACCATTACCAATTCTGCCAGGTGAAAGAAGTGTACTTCTTATGAATCACCGTTTCGCGTGGCCAAAAGGGATGGGATGGAGAGAACATGTCATTGCCTTGGGTTATGCATGTTACTACAATCATTCTGACAATCCAAATGCAGAATGGAACAGCGATGAAGAATCTGTGACTTTCAAGTTCACAGCTCTTCGGGACATTAAACCTGGCGAAGAAATCTTTGTTTTCTATGGTGATTCAAACTATTGGGAAGACGGTCGTCAGGATGTGGAAATCAAATAATGACACCAGCACCTACAATAGAATCTAAAGCAATCTCCATTTTGGAGAACTATGAGGGTGCTAACAATTATATCTTGGGGTTGAAGGTTAAACTTAACAAGAACCCCAAGTTTTTTCCTACGCGTAGTCAATCCGAATACATCATTAACAATCACGAAAAAACACCACTTGTTGCAAAAAAATGGGTGGTGTTGGATTCGTATTTTGCAAACAAAATTGCAAATGAAAGATTTTTGTTGACGATTCCCGAGAAGATGTGGATTGAAAAACTTTTGGCGGAAAAAGACAAAGCCTATCATGTTTGGGGTAAGTTTTTTGAGACTGACCAACTCACAGACATGTGGGTTCCCAAAGCGGCGGTTATCAAAGACAACAAAATTGAAATTGGTGAAATAGATTATACCAAGTATTCACATCGTCCCCCCCTTGAGCACCAAAAGATTGCAATCGAAGAGTTGTTAAAAAACAAAAAGTATATCTTGGCGGACGATATGGGTTTGGGTAAAACCACCTCAACAATCATTGCGTCTTTAGAAACAGGAGCGAAAAAGATTCTTATCATTTGTCCTGCATCCCTCAAAATAAACTGGCAAAGAGAATACCAACTCTACAGTGAAAAAACCAGTTATGTCTGCGAAGGGAAGAATTATTCAGAAGACGCTGAGATTGTGATAATGAACTATGACATTATCAAAAACTTCCACGATTCAAAAGAAAAGAAAAACTCGATTATTCTCAATTCCAAGTTTGACTTGGTTATTATTGATGAGGCACACTACATTCAAAATGTTCAAGCTCAAAGAACCAAACTAATCAACGACTTGGTTAAAGACATTGATAGGTTGTGGTTACTCACAGGTACTCCGATGACTTCTCGACCCATTAACTACTTTAATCTTTTGTCATTGGTAGATTCTCCTGTGGCAAAAAATTGGATGGCTTATGTGGTTAGGTATTGTGCAGGATATCAGTTCAAAGTGGGACCAAGAAAAGTTTGGAATGTGATGGGGGCATCCAATTTGGAAGAACTTCGAGACCGAACATCATCAACAGTTTTGAGAAGATTGAAAGAGGATGTGTTGGATTTACCTGACAAGATTATCACACCGGTTTATTTGAGACTTCGTTCCAAGTTATACGAGGAAGTGATGGGAGATTACTATAATTGGTACGACAAAAACCCTGACGAAAGTAAAAACTTGTCCATTCAATTTTCCAAACTTACACAGGTTCGTCAAGTCATTGCGGATGAAAAAACACTTCACACGATTGAACTTGCGGAAAATATTGTCGAACAAGGAAAGAAGGTAATTATTTTCTGCAACTTCACCAAATCTTTGGAAACCATCTGTTCTCACTTTGGTAAATCTGCGGTTCGTTTGGATGGTTCAATGAGTAAAATTCAAAGACAAGATGCTGTGGACAGATTTCAAGATGATGAAAAAGTGAAAGTATTTGTTGGGAACATCAAAGCTGCTGGGGTTGGTATTACCCTAACAGCAGCAGAAGCAGTCATCATGAATGACCTTTCGTTTCTCCCTTCCGACCACAGTCAGTCTGAAGATAGAGCATATAGATACGGTCAAAAAAACAATGTATTAGTTTATTACCCGATATTTGAAAATACAATCGAAGGTATCATTTACGATATATTAAACAATAAAAAAAGAATAATAGCCACGGTTATGGGTGACACCCCTGATGAGACAAATGTTGTCGAAGAAATTTTAAAGAGTATCAATCAGAGGAGATAATCGCTTGGTTTCTATTATTTATAGAAAAATAAAAACCATGCAACATATACAAGAACAAGTAGACAAAATAGAAAAACAAATTCTTCACGAAGAAAAAAGAGAAGTAGCCAAAAATTTATTAAAAGAAGGAAAAAAGATAGGGATTGAAAAATTACCCTATAGTTACTCTGCCGTGAAGAGATTCATTGATTCTGAAACAATGGATGTCCACTACAACAAACATTACAAAGGTTATGTGGATAAACTCAACAACCTTCTGTCAAAAAGAAAAGGAGACCAAGACCTCGAGAAAATCATAAGAAATATTTCCAAGTATCCCAAAGCGGTTAGAGACAACGCAGGTGGTGCTTTCAACCACGCACTTTTTTGGAACATGCTTTCCCCCAAAAAACAAAGGGTGGGTAAAGAACTTGGTAACAAAATCAGAAAAGATTTTGGTAACTATACCAACTTCGTCAAGAAGTTTGAAGAAATGGCCAGACAAAGATTTGGGTCAGGATGGGTATGGTTGGTCCTCACTAACAGGGGGGATTTGAAAATAATGTCAACTCCTAACCAAGATAATCCGCTTATGAATGTAATAGAAGGCGGCGGATATCCACTTTTAGGATTAGATTTGTGGGAACATGCGTATTACCTCAAATACAGAAACAAAAGAGACGAGTATATCAAAAACTTTTGGACCGTCGTAAATTGGGACTTTGTTGAAGGATTATACAAAATGAAGACTGAAACAAAATTGTTAGAATCTAAGAAAATTGGTGAGATACTTATGGAATCAAAATCAGAACCATGTTCTCGAAATGAAATAGAAGTTTACAGAACTTTGTTCAATGAGAACACCAAGGCAAAACAAATGTATAAGAACACAATCAACGATATTTTGAAATTGGTGTTCAAAGACAAGTACCACACTAAAAATGAAAACGGAAGATTACCTGCAGTATACGATTTGGAAAAACCAGGTCACAGTGTAATCAATTACTTGAATACAAATTATTCAGCGTTTTGTATAATGGTGAGAGACCTTAACCGAGTAGTTGAAAAAAGTTTAAAAGAAAGTCCGATAGACTTCAAAAACAAAACTCCTGAGGAACAAGTAAATGAAATGAGACGAACTTGTAATTACATCGAAATGTTCAGAGATAGAATTTTTGATGTGAACAGTCAGACCTTCAACTCTTTAATGAATACCCTTAAAGACAAAAACACCATCGGTAGTCGTAGAGAAAAAACCGCGGCATTAAAACTTAAGGAACATTTTCCTAAAGCAAAAATTGTAGAAACCGCTGGTGGTGGTAGAACAATTGACGCGGTGAAAAAAATTGACCTCCAATTTATTATGGATGGAAAAACTACCACGGCACAGATTAAGGGTTTTGATGAAATCAAACTTTCCGAAAACAAACTCGAGATTACCAAAACAGGTGAAGTGGCAAAGTATAATGTCGATTGGATGATTTTCGTAAAAGGTCAGAAGGTTGTAGTTTTTGAAAATAAGGGTGAAATTGTTTCAGGTAATTATGTTTTTGACAAAAAACACCTCCTATACGATTTGAGATAATCGAGGTATTTATAGGTATGGCTGTATTACCTGAACCCGAAAGAACTAGAATTTATACAAGACTTCGTCATCAGCTCGGTGCACCTCTTAGGGCCGTCGAATTAGAAGACGAAATGTTGGATTCATTGATGGAATTGTCCATCCAAGATTACGAACAATATACTTTAGATTGGTTGATTGAATCCAATTGGGTAAACTTGGTCAATCTAAATATGAATGAGAAATCTGTTGCTCGTGCTTTAGTCACGAGAACGATGAATTTGGAAGACCAATTCACTTATGCATACTCAAAAATCGTAGGTCTTCAAACAACAGGACCATATGTAATCAAGAAAGATTATTTTGTTTTAAGTGCCAACACTCAATCATACGAAATCCCCGCTGGTAGAGAAATCAACGAATTGTTGTGGTTTTCGAATCAACCTTTCCAAAACTTGGCTCTTTGGGGAACTACCGATTACGGATTTGGTGGTTTAGGTTTAGGGGGTAACCAAGCTGGATATGCTCAAATTGGAACCGCAGGTTCTTACTTTATGTTGAGTGGTTTCGACTATCTTTTGAGATTCCAAGAGGCAAATATACTTAATAGAATTTTAGGTGGTGCTTTGACTTACAAAATTACTGGTTTACCTGATGGAAAAAGATTGGTGACACTCTATAACGCACCGGGGTCAAACTTTTCTTGGAGTAACTACTCTGAGTATACGGGTAAAGCTGTTTGGTATTGGTACTATGATGTTGATGGTGATAGCCGTGCACAATGTATTAAAGACAACCCTGATATTATCAAATTACCTTCAGATGTACCTGTTGAGGAATTAAGTTGGGAAGACATGAATGTTCCTGCACAACAATGGGTTAGAAGATGGTTTACAGCATATGCTAAAGAAACTTTGGCGAGAGTCAGAGGAAAATTCTCAGGTAACCTCAAGACTCCCGATTCGGAAGTACAAATGGACTATCAATCTCTATCAACAGAAGGTAAAGATGAAAAGGCGAAGTTGGAAGAAGAATTGAAACTTAGATTAGAGAGGTTAAGACCTGAAAAACAAATGGAAAAGGAAGCTTCTTTAGCAGAAAACCTGAACAAACAAATGAAATACAGGGCATTCCCGAGACAAATCTATGTAGTTTAATATGTCCGATACTAAACAATTAGAGCAAAAGTTTAAAGAAATTTTTCAATTTCTTTTAAAATCTTCCGATAATAGTTCAAAACCATTTGATACTTTTCAAGTAGACCATGTTAGTCTAAATGTATCCAAAGACAGAATAGTTTCCTATCATGTAATAATACTTACTGAGTCAGAATTCGATGGAACCTATTTAGATACAAGCATAAGTGATTTAACAAGTACAAGAGATTTCTTTGTAGACTTTTTTTCAGAAAATGCCATAGATGACAATGGTAAATTTTTTCAATCTACTCCTCAAGAACTTTTCATTGGTCCTCTTGTATCAACTATGATTGGAGATAATGATAATGCATTACTAAAAGTCGAATGGGAAGTATTTGTAGATAAATGGTAAATAATTAAATTATGTCAGTAATTAAAAACACCCCATCACAAAGAATTATAAATGGTAAAATGATTACCACCTCTGAGACCGCAGTCGTTTCAGAACCTTTTTATGAAACACACGGAGAATCATGTATTGTAATCCGTGGTATTGCCCAAGCCAAAGTAAGGTTAGATAGTATTTCTACTGACCATACCGTAATCAAAGCAATGACCAAAGTCTTAATCATTCCCGATGTCGGAAAGATTGATGAGGACTATGATGAAATCCTAATAGAGCGTGGTGCCTGCGTAGAGTTCAGATTCTGTGCAGGAGTTTGGTATATCATATCTTCGGACGGACTGAAACAGTCTTAAGTCCTAAGAGTGAATTCCCCTAAGTCTTTGATGTTAATTGTATGAAGATTACCACTACGATTAATAATCGGAGATAGGGCACCAACCTTTTTCAAGTATTCCATGTAGTAAAACATGAACTCGGGAATCGCAATATCAGGTTGACTGATTGTAACACCGATGTGTTCAGGAGAAAATTCACGAGTAGGTGTACCTACGGTCTCAGCGTCACCAACACGGACAATCCAAAAGTGGGCTTCGGGGTTGTTGACGGAGAAGTTAAGAAATGATTTCAGTTTCATAATGGTAAATATACTGCTCCCAACCCTCTTCTGCCAAATCATACATGTAATTTTTTGACAAACCTCGTTTTTCCCAATATTTCACCTCACCATCAGAGAGTGTCATAACCTCATCCAACTCATCTTGGTCACCAGGTCCCATTGGATTTCCGTTGATAAGTTCACACTGAGTGGTAGTAAAGAAACCTCGGTCTTCAGGATTATTAACAATCAACCCGTTTCTAACATCATCTTTAAACACAACCATCAGAGGTTCTATTCTTTTGTTGAAGGTGTTGATTGCACGAGCTACATTGTATTCACCTGTCAAATCAGGATTGGATTCAATTTCTTCACTATCCAAAATATAACAGTTCAGTTTAATATAAGACTCAACATCTTGTAGATACTCTCCTGTTTTTTTGAAATGTCTCTCTCGTTGTAAATCTGTGTATTTTTTCGCGGGAACTTTTTGAACATCACCGTAAGAAGCCTTTTCACCATTATTGACATACATGATAACATCCCCCAAATTGACATTCATTTTGTGATGAATTGCCAGTTCCATGTGAGCTTGACGAGACATTAATGAACCTGCCTTAGTAGTTTGAGTACAACGAATTTTGTAATCTTCAAGAGTTTGTTTAACCTTAGCCTTTTGTGCAATTTTAGATAAAGGAATTTTTTGGTCCCATATCTTTTCCAAGTATTCATAGTAATAATCAATAAACTCCTTACCTTCACCTTTAAGTAACATTTTTATTCCTTTATCCAAGAATTCCTCAATGTAACCTGGTAGTTTTTTCGATTTGATAGTGTTACCTACAAGTTTAATTTTACCTGAGTCAGTAAGAAGTGCATAGTTCTTACGAGCTATATTGATACAAGAAGGCCAAATACCATCGGTATCTAAAGCCATTTCCCCCCTCATAAAAATATCATTATACTCAGCCACATCGGCATCGGGACCTGTGTACTCTTTTCCTTCTTTAACTTTCCAGTTCAATCCCCTACCGATATAACGATGTTCCTCTACTCCTTCAGGAGAAGAGAAGTTCACACCGTCCGTATCCATAACAAGAGGGGTATATCCTCGAGCCATGAAGAACTTAATCATCTGTCGTAGATACTGACGACCTGTACATGTAATTTGTTCTCCCATGTACATATCCCCCCACGCATATACTTGTGGTGCTGAGAGGGCACCGAACATGGAGTTAATAAAGATTTTGATTGGAAGTTGTTTGTTATCATAAGATGCTGCCAACTTGGGGTCAGTCTTAGAATATTTCTCAGCCAATTGTTTGTACAAAATACGAGTATCACGGAAATACTTTAACATTCCTTTCATTGCACCTGTCACATCACATTGGGGGAAAACATCGTGAACCAACTGAATCGAAGGGTACAGAGAGGAGAAGTCCAACTTAAGTACATTCTTAGAATATCCTACTTTTAACAATCGTGAAAGACCACCCACGAAGTCAGTCTTGGATTGTTTAGCTGGGATGGCAAGATTGTGTTTGTAACTCCAAGCGAGCATTAACATCTTCCAAAGAGTTGCTGTTCCCATTGTCGAAACTCTCTCATAGGTTGTTGGAATCATGGATGCAAGAAGGAATGACGCTTGGTTGAATTCCTTATCCACTTTCAAAGTTTCATCCAAGTCATCTTGAAGATATCGTTCAACGAGTTTGGCACCATTAGTAAGAACATAAGTGTCAGGAAATTTCACATCTAAATCCATAAAATCCCCCTTTTTACGATATTCTCCGTTTTTAAGGTTCAACCAATATTCTTGTTTTTCAGTATACATTTTACCGATGTTTTCGTGTTTGATGTATACTCGGTCAGGTTCCTTAGCATTAATATACTCTGAAATATATTTCAATCCCGCAGACTTAATTGATGAATTAATTGCTTGTGCACGACGAACAGCGTGGATAATATCAATGGTATTGTATCCCCAAATAGATGTCTGCATGAAATCTTCAACCTCATTAGCCAACTTAAGGATAGTCTTTTTCTGTGAGATAGAGTGTTGAGGGTGAAGAGATTTAACAATCTTTCTTATGTCCATTCCGAGGATTCTGCATCGCTCAAATATCCAATACCAGTCAAAGTTGGCTGAGTTATATCCACCGATGATAGATGGTTTAAGTTCATTGATTATATTAAAGAACTCTAATATACCTTTCTTCTCATCTTCTTCGTTAATACATTCGATGATTTTGTTGAACCCTTTGTTGGTTCTCATACCAATCATGAATATGCGACCGTCCTTTGGCTCAAGTGATGTGGTTTCCAAGTCAAATACCAATCGGGTTACACTATCGTAATCTTCGAACCCTTTGAATAGTCGTTTCTCTTTCGAAACAAAATATTGTTCGACGGGGGGGAGAATAAGAATCCTATCTCGGAACTTGTCACCCCAAGGGTCTGCACCACCTTCTCTAAAAAACTGAATCAAACTTCTATATCCTTTGAGTGACTTTACCATGTAGGTAAGACCCTTTTCCATTCGGGGGTCACCATGAGTTTCGAGTTTGTCAATGACAATACCATGTTTGGTCATGGCTTCTTTTTGTAGACCTTTTGAGTTTTGATAGAAACCCATATTGTGAAGGTCACCCACCCAACAAAAGGGAATAAAGGTATCCTTTCTTATTTCTTTTCCTTTACCAGGTATTTCTTTGATTTTGTAAATTGCGTCAGAGACATAATCGAATTCACATGCTACGATGAATTCCTCAGGGTCATTACCCTCCAAAAACGACTTGATAACTTCAGAGTCAATCATATTAATAAATTTTTACCGAGTGACACATTATCTTCCACACAAAATGGAATTTGTCTTGCTCATTCTCCAATAAATATAAATGATTGAACTTACTCAGTCAAACTAGCAACACGCTTGTTCTGAAATAAAACTGTCTTCTACATTGATGTAAAGTTCCTCTCGTATGGGTACAATTAAATTTCCCTGTTGTGTTCCGAGTAGACCACTGTTCTTGATTAAGAATTGACCTTGGTATCTTCCTGGTGTGTCAGTATTACGAGAAGTGAATTGATAATAGATATAATATTCAGTAGGGGCACCAGGTTCACTAGGAATCAAACTTACAATTGAACAGGGCGCCCCCACAATTTTAGGAATTCCTGTTTTCACATCTACCATTGAAAAAAATATTGTGGACAACTCCAATAATTGCATTGTGTCCCCGTAACTACTTCTACCATCTTGTACGACCTGCATTTTTAAAACAGGGAGCGTAGCGTTTTTTCTAATAAAGAATTCCATACAAAGATAAATACTTTGTTACGACTCTTTTCTTAACTTTCCATCGTAGAATTCGAACCTATCGTGTTCTGTGGGTGTTGCAAACAACAAACCTGATTTGATATTTCCTTTTTTTGTTTCTTGGAAAATATAACTCATCCAAGTTTGTTCAAAGGGTCTGTCCCACTTGGTCGTTAAAAACATTTTTTCATTTCCGTATCTTGTAACCACTTGTGGCCAGTTACAATAATACACCTCACCAATTCCATAAGGTAATCCTTTGAATGATTTTACAGCATCGAATTTTGTTCTTGGTGCATTTGGGTCTAACCCTTGAACAGGTAAAGTTGATTTTTCAGGCCAATATTCTTCTCTTACAGATTGTGGAACATTATACCATGACCATTGAGTTCCATTATCACCATAAAACTCTGTGAAGTTCATTTTAAGAAAGTCTAACGATTCTTTTTTGGCAATCTGTATGGTTTTGTTATAAAGGTTTTGAATGTGTCGTGTAAACCCATTTTTACAGACTTGTTCTTCTCCACCATAGAAAAACATATCATCCTCAAAGAACCAATAAAAATCAAACTTATTTTCTTGTGCATGTTCTGCAGTCCATTGACGACCACCACATATCCCTAAGTTATCTTTTTTGATATGTTCAAAACCATATTGTTGACAAAGTTCCGAGTATTCCTCGGTAGTTGATAAATCAGACGAATTATCAAGTAAGAATTTTTTGGGTTTATCCAAGAAATTTTGGTCATACAATTCAAAAGAATTGATTAATGTTCTAAACTGATTTGGACTATTAAAGGTAATAACATATAGAGCAGCGTTTTCAGTGTTTAAATCTGAGTATGAAATGTTACCCTGAGTGTTTTTTACTTTATGAGTATCGTTTTTGACATCCTCACAAAACTTACCAATTAGTCCATTTTTTTCAATCTCGTAATAATCAAATAAGTCGGGGTGTCTGTAAAGAAGAATACTAAATAAAGATTCTTCAGTACCCATAAGTCCATCTGTAAGTGTTTGGTGAAGTACATTGTAATATAAACCATTGACATCCGCAATTACATCTTTAGAACCCCCGAAAATTCCTCCACGACAAACTAACTTTACATGATTTCCCGCGTAATTGTTAATCTTAGGAAACGAAAAACCATGAATTTCTCTTTCAGCATCATAAGGAAATGCGATGAAACCAAATTTACTGAAAAGCTTATCAAACTTATAATGAATTTTGTCATGAGTGAAATAACCAGGATGAACAGTGTTGGTAATTCCGGCATCAATCCAAAACATGTGAGAAGAATCAAAACTATCAAAAATACGAGCATCATTAAGCAAAAACATTTTTGACATAACCAATGGGTTATACATTTCGAGTCTTGCTTGAGTTGATTCAGGTAACCATCCTGATTGATTATACCATTCAGGATTCGTTCTTATTTTTTGAATTGTCGGATAAAAGTCGTTTTTAAACCAATCTTGTCCTCTCGTTATAAATTGAGTGTTTGATTTTTCTCTGCGTTCCCAAACAAAACTCTCTAATTCAGACTCACCAAAAATAATCAAATTCGCATCAATCTGCAAAAGTTGTTCAAATTTATCCAAATAGTGTTGAAATGAACGAGACCAACCTTCGTTGAGCTCATCTCGTTTTATATTCCATAATCCAGTAACAAATGTTATATTATTCATAAATTCTGTTAAATTCCTCTAAAATTCTGTAAAAACTTTTTTTATCGAGATAGTATGAAACATCTAAATCTCTCGGACCTGAATCGGGACACCACCAAATATCAAACTCTTTGGTTTCAAATAATTCGGGGTGATTAACCCTCATTAAGGACATTATATTTTCTTCATGAGGTAATCCTTTGTCCTCAGTAATTATTTTTTGTAAATAATCCTCAAAAATTGTAACAATATTATCCCACTTTGAACGGTGCCCTCCAAATAAACCACCAATGACATGAAGACTCATATCAAAATTGTTTGTATACCATTTTTGATTTACAGTACCAGACCAATAGTATTTAACATTTTCTTTTCCCAATATTAAAAACTTATCTCCCGTATCCTCAATTACATTTCGTAAAAAATCATTGTTGAATAAATTAGATTCATAGTAGCGTTGCTCTATATGTGTTGTTGTCAAATATTTGTTTGGAATCAAACCCACATGGGATAATCCAGCATCAAACCAATAGTAGTAATCATAACTTTTATCCTCATCCCACCACCAATGAAATTTTGAATATTGAATTTCAACACACCGGTCCCCCTTTTTAGTACCTTCAATGTCTTTGTATTGATTTATCAAATCTTTGAACTTGGTATTTGAAATATCAAATATCTTAAACTGAAGTTTGTCTGATGGAACATTATGAACATCATAAAAAAAGTTTTTTAGGCTGTCTATTTCTCTTTCTGAAGTGTAACACAAAAAGTCTGCATCAGTCATCTTTAACAAGGACAATAGACTCCATCTGTAATGACCCCCTCTAGCATGACGACCACCTAAATCTGTACCAGCCAAATCACTGTAGATACAAGTTAATATTTTAATTGACATGAATAATTTCTTTAATATTATCTTCCCTTTTCTGTTTATTGATTTCTGCGTTTGTAAACTGAGGAGGAATTTTTATCGGTGAAAACAAATTCCAATTGTAAGTTTGGAGATAGAAGTTATTGTAATTCCCTTGGGAAATATCTGACCAATCATTACCTTGAGTACACACAGGAAAAATAGGACAGTAACTTTGGAATTTTTGTACTATGAATTGAAATGTGAAATCGTCTAATGCATAATAGTATTCACCACTTTGAAACGCCACTTCGGATATTTTAAACATTTCATCATAAATAGATTGGTCATATACAATCATATTTGCTGCGTAAATGTCTCTATGATTCGGGTCTCTCTTTTCAGGTAAATTAGTCATATCCAAAAAATACTGTAAATTCTCAGCACGATTAATGTGCCGATTCAAGGTTGGTGATAGGTTGAGGATTGCATAATCTAAGTTTTCAAGTTCTTCATCTAACTTATTTATAAAGTCATGTGCATAAGGCATGATTTCACAATCGTCCTCCATAATCATAACTTTTTTATATCCTCTTTCTTTTGCAATTTCAATAATTGCTAACTGAGACCTCGTAATCCCCATATAAGAATTTGTGTCAATTGCCTCAAACACCTCGAAATCCCAACCCAAATAATCCATTTGTTTTTTGAATCGTTCCAATCTATCGGGTCGTCTTTTTAAATTGACAACAAACTTAGGAATTTCACAAATTTTCATATTACAGATTTCCGGTTAAACGGTCACACCAACCCTTAGACTCTGAGTGTGGCCAAACCACCCAATATGCTGGTTTTTGTGAGGTCTGAAATTCTCTCCATACTTTGCAGTAACCATCAGGGTCTTGCATCATTCGTGTAATTTCAGCTTTATCAGCATCTTTTCTAAATAAAGTTGAGTCATCAGAACCATGGAATGCAACAACCCAAAAATCATAATCTTTTTCAGGAACACTAGCATAACCCACATCGATACAATGTTTGAAGACTTGAGCAAAATCTTTTTTCCACTCCTCTTCACTTTCGTAATTGTAAGGATTTGGTGGATAATGTTTGTCGATGGTGTACTGTTGAATTGCTCTTTTCTCAAAAAGAATTCCCGCATATTTTTCGTAATCTGTCAAAGTTCTTTCAGGACCAAATCCGAATGGACCGTCATGACCTTCTTGGACTTCACCATCCATTCCGAATAATTTTCTATTCATTAAGTGGGATTTATTATTTCTATCTACCCATTGTTTGTCATCATCCCATTGTTTTGTTCTCCCCTTACGAGTGTATTCGTGCCAAATCAAAACCTTGTGAGGGTGAAATAAATCATAACCCCAAGTATAAGCTCTCGCAGAAATTGAGATTTCTTCACCATGGAAATAATAACCAGGGTTATGTTGAACTTCTGTTGCAAATGAACCAAGAGTAAATGCGTAGTGTGCAGAATAAAAACGAGCGGGAACAGGCTCTTTCACATCTCTCCAACCCGGAATTGTCTCAGGTAAGAAAAACACAGCACCTTCAGGAATAAAACGGTCAAACACCATTCTCCATGGTTCTTGAACTCTACCTGCAGGGTCATTATCAGGGTCAAAAGACGAAACATAACCTGTTAATAAGGGTTTTTTATGTCCCTTTTTTTGAAGTTGTTTAATCATCTTAATCATCTCATCATCCCAATTAGGTGCAAACCTCATGTGTGAATCAATTTGAAGTGTGTATTCCTCACCTTCGTAAAGTTGTTGTACAAGATTACGAGCCCAACAAACACCCTCAGCCTCTTGATGTGGAATGTTTAATACTCTAAATCTTTTATCTTTGGAAAACTCGGACAAATCATCAAACTTATCGTCTTCATGAAATTGTCTTGCAATACCGATTCTCAAATTTTTTGGTCTTTTTGCATTCTCCAACATATTTTTGATTGTCGGAATAAGTTGGGGGTCTCTATAAGACGCTATCTGAACAAATATTTTCATCAACTAAATTTTTACAAAAAAAATAATCATGAAATGAATAAAATGAATAATCTTTCATAAAACAAAAAACCCCTCCGAAGAGGGGTTGCTAATACAATCAACTAAAAATTTAGGCTGATGGAGTTGGAGTTGGTGTTGCAGTTTCAGTGGGTGTAACTGTCATTGATGGGGTCACTGTTGGTGTATTGGTTGGAGTAGGTGTGTTTGTTGTTGTAGGAGTTGGCGAAACAGCAAAAGGAAATGAACCAAAGTTAGTAACAGTAATAATTGTTGGCGTTGCAGTGCTATAAGTTCCTGTAACAAGCCAAATGTTACAAGAATGACCAGCAGGTAATACACTATCGTATACCCACATTTGGTTCGAACACTCCTGATATGAATAAACACCGTTGGATGATGTCGTATTAGTTAAAAGATATTTACTACAAGCCATTTTTTCTGTTTTAATATAAATATTAGGTTAAATCAAAATATTTCAAGAGTTTTAAATAAGACAAATTGCTGGACCTCCCGTTATGACACCACTTCCATTGGTAGTGTAATTAGTTCTACCTCCTGAGGTGTAAGCCCATACACCAGCAACCACAGGTGTAGTCAAACTTGAATTTTGATATAAAATATCAAAATTTGTTAAACTGTTCCATGGTTTATTGGAATATATTGTTTCCGTCGTTCCTGAACAAGCAATACCATCGTTTGAAACATCATAACCCACATTTGTGAATTCATAATAACCAATTGTCTCAGTAGGTGTTGGTGTTACGGTAGGTGTTACAGGAATTTCTGTCTCAGTAGGTGTTGGTGTCGGTGAATTAACAGGGGTCGAAGTATTTGTTGGGGTTGGTGAGGGGGTTGGTGCTCCACAACAATCTAAGACAGTGTAATAAGTGTAAATCGTTCCATCAAATCCTGTGTAAGCGGATACAATAGTTGGGGTTGTTGAAAGACAAACATTAATACCACTATAACCATTTACCTGAACATTTTCCGTTCCACCACTACAGTAAGTTAAACTCCACAATGCACCATCTGCAACACCTCCGAAAATTTCATATTCTAAACAACCTCCACACGGTTCAGTAAGAGTTGGTGTTGGAGTTGGAGTTTGAGAAGATGTTACACTTGGAGTCGGCGTTGTAGTAGGTGCTGGAGAACAAACTGAGTTTTCAGTAATTTCAATCCAATTATTGTAGATGTCTATAGTTCCTTCACACAAACAAGTTGTGAATTCTTCATAAGGAGTTAAAATATAATCAATTTTGTTTCCGTTACAATCTGTTGCGGTGAATTGAGCCTCTTCAGATTCTAAGTTTTTGAAAGTATACTCAATACAATTACATGCTGTTGGTGTAATTGTTGGCGTTGGTGTATTTGAAGCGGTAATTGTTGGCGTTGGTGTATTTGAAGCGGTTGCTGTTGGTGTCAAATTAGGAGTAACACTCGGTGTCGGGCTATTTGAAGGTGTTGGTGTCAAAAATTTAGTATTACAAGAACCAACTCTATAAACAATAATATCTTGACATACCGTAAAAGGTACAACACAAGAACAAACAGTAACTGTTTTAAAGTTTGTGAATGAATCTAAACCAAAGTATGATGCGGGTTTTGAAATGAAATTACCATCACAATCAACCCAATTCAAATTTTCATAACAGGTTGTACCTGTAAAAGTAACCGTATATGTTTGACAGTTACAAGGAGATTGTGATGGAGTTGGTGTGTTGGTGGGAGTAACCGTTGAGGTTGGTGTTTCGTTTGGTGTCGGAGTATTAGTTGGGGTTGAAGTATTTGTTGGAGTAGTTGTTGGTGTTGGAGTTGAAGAATTCGTTGGGGTTGGTGTGGGTATATTACACTCGTTATCAACAATTTCATCTATACTTGGACAACTTGTTATTGCCGCATCACATGCACAGATGTAAACGGATGAACCACTTGTGAATACATTACTACTGTATTGTGGGAAGTCTGAGGCGTTTTTGAAAACCAAAGACCCAAAACAATCAATATAACCCAAAGGTTGGGAACAGTCAGAATCAAAGGTTATTTTGTATGTTTTACATCCACACGCAGTTGCTGTTGGTGAATATGTAGGAGTTGGGCTTGTAGTTGGTGTAACTGTTGGTGTTTGAGTATTGGTTGGTGTTGGAGATGGAGTAAAAGGACACGGGTCATCAAATGGATATTGACCGCCACCTCTACATGCAATGGAATAAGAATTGACAGTTAATCCTGTACCTCCACAACTATCAGTTAACCAACATTCTTCCAAAATGTCATAGGTACCTGTAGGAAGACCATCGTAAGTAACAACACTACCATCACAACATGTTCTTCCTGATAAAGTTGCACCGTCGACAGTAACGGTAATATTAACCACCGCAGCACATTGTCCTGGTGGTTCAGGTGTTGGAGTAGGTGTCTGAGTAGAAGTAATTGTTGGTGTGGGGGTAACTGTAGGTGTTGGGGTAGGGGAAATTGAATTCACATACTGACATTCAGGTGCAGAAGATGCTCCGCCGATGAATGTTCCGGCATTTTTAACATAAGAAATTCCATATGGGGATACATCATTAAACAACCAAATATCACCATTTGCATTTGTGATGTATAATTGATTATCATTAATGAACAAACCCAAAGGAGATGGGATTGATGGAAGTAAGTTAAATGATAATACTTGAGTACCTGTGGTGTAATTATACCCTCTCAAATATCCATCTGTCGTGGTAATATAAACAACATTATCAATCGTCAAAATTATATCACCAGCAACCACCCCGACAATACTAAATTTTGGTGTGATGACTGCGGTTGTGGTCGTAATGTCAATTTCGATAAGAGTCTGACCTGATGTTGACAATAGTTTTGTGTCAGAAATCGCAGTGAGACCCGCACCCAATTCAACACCCGTGGCGGTAATTGTTCTATTATAAGAAATGGTGAAAGGATTAAGAGTAATGTTGTACTCGTAAATTGGTGCGGGATTCAAATATGCAGTATAACTCCAAAGTTTCGTAGTGGTGTTGGCAATATCCACACCATTACCTAAAATAGGATTACCTAAAAATACTGATAGAGGTGTAACGGTGTTACTCGAAAATTCATAAATGGCACCAGGAGAAAGAAAAATAACACAATCATCCAAAGATGGTGGGGTTGTGGTAAATTGGTAGGTGTAATCATATAAAGATGAATATACATCGTAATCACCAAAATAATATGGATTTAAGTAGTTAAATGGAATTGTTTGTTCACCAATATCAATGGTTCCACCACTGTAAGGGTTAAATGTTACATTTACTGTTTGACCACTAAGGTTATCACTTAAAACTCGAATTCCGACTGCCATAATAATAAATACTCAATAACTCAAATTAGTTTTTATTAACATGTACCCTTATTGATAATTAATGTCCCACTAATTTGTATAATTTTTACACCATCGGAAATTGTGAAGTTTGCACCTACTGGAGGTATTGTAAATTCTCGGTCTCCATAAACATGGTCACCAACTGTTAATTGGTTGAATGGTTTTTTAGAATATACTGTGACATTTGCCGGGTTAGCAAATTGATTAACAGATTGGCAAACATCTTGGTAGTACCCACCAGTTCTTACATTCCTTACATAAACAGGTGCTGGTGTTGTTGAAGGTGTGACTGTATTAGTGGGTGTTGGAGTTTGGGTTATGGGTGTGCAACTCAAACTAACTGTCGGAGTTACAGTGGGGGTTATACTTGGAGTGGGTGTGGATGATGGACACAGACCGTTATTAACAATTGTTAGAGGAGCACCATACTCTTCAACAATAATGGATTGTGCACAAATATTTTCAGAAAATAAAGGTGTGATTTGTGATATGTTAACACTACCTGTACATCCCGTCCATTTATAATAACCGTCCTGTCTGGAATTATAATTTGTTATTCGATAGTATAAACAAGACATATACTATTATTTGATTAATAAGTTTTTCTTAAATTAAAGATATCAGAATAAATGATATTAGAAGCACTAGCATTGTTCCACTCTGCTGTTATATCTAAAGTATTTGAAATTGTCGTATCAAAATCCGTTGAATAAACATTATTAAATGCAAATCCGGTATTGGCACCAGTGTTTGTTTTGAAATTAGTAAAAATGCCTAATGTTACAATAGATGCAACTCCACTACCACCAATTTGTCGTACAGTGAAATTTAATTCCAAAATAAAAACTTCATTTCCTGATGTTCCTGCTAAATTCTGAAATCCTGAATCCGCTAATGTTATTGACCCACCAATGGTGTTTGTTTTAACTCTTATTCTTATGTCGTCATTACTATTAGCACTTAATATTCCCCCCATAATAACTCGGTATGAATTTCCCACTTCAAAAGTGTTGGCGGGAACAGATAAAGTTCCGACACCAGGCCCCACAAGAGATAATTCAGAAGTTGTCCCACTAATAGGGGTGCTGTTTCCAGTTTGACTGAAAAAACCTTGAACCACAGTATCGGGAATAGCGGTTACCGCAGAAAAAGGGATTTTGTTGGTTATACCTGAAGGGTCGACATCATAATTTACAATAGCCATCCACGATTCGGGTGAGCCACTCGTGGCTAAAGGCAATTGGGAAATGGGTAAATTTGGCATTTTATTTTATAAATATTAGTTAAATTTAGGTTATTATAATATTGGTGATATCTTCTTGTTGTATCAAACTAAAGTTTTCCTGTAATAAGAAATCGGTGTCAGGATTATCCATTAAGGCATAACAAGTCTTATCACTACCAGAAAAATAAATTTGATATGACCCGTAATAATAATCAGTGTAAAAAGTATACGGCAAAATTTGTGACCCAACACTAACAGTTCCGCCAGTGTCAGGATAAAAAGTAATATCCCCAACTTGTCCGTTAAAATTTGAACTTGATATTAAAATTCCGTTTGACATTTTATATTAAGGGAATATTCCATTTATTTGATAAATAACTTTGAATTGCACTTAATTCTGAAGGAGTTAGTGTTCTACTATACGCTAACACATCGAACAAGAATCCATTATACCAAAACTGTGTTGAACCTGCTGGTGCTTCTGTGTAAGATACACCCATGAATAGATAGTTCACAAGAGAGCTTGTTGTTGTTCCAACACTTGTGATAAATAAAAGTGTTTGTTCATCACCATCTTTATAGAATTTTAATCTATTTGAATCACCTGTGGCACTTCCATCAAAGACATAAGTAAGAATGTGAGGATTTGTATCAACAACTCCTCCCGTTGCAAATCCACCACCTGCCGCTATGTTATATGTTGAACCACTTTGTCTAATATAAACCGAATTTAAACCTGTATTACCATCCTCACCTCCCTGTACATATTGCTGTGTAGTAGTTGAGTCCAAAGTTTTAGCCACCAATATTACTGTTTGTCCTGTGTTACTAGATAAGGCACTTATTGGATTTACACTCAAACCCATAGAAGAACCGTTAAAATACACACTACCTAATCCATTTTGAACATTTGACCACCATTCAGCTTTATTACCACCACCAATCGCGGTTGCATTGTGTTGTGGTGGGTCTACAGAATCAACCCACTGAGTAAATGTCGAACCACTTGTTCCCGTTGGAGTAACATCAGTTGCTAAATCCGCTTTGTAATAAATTTCCAATGTTGGGTCAGTAGGAACAACTGCTTGTGTAGGTGTTGGGGTGATAGTTGGCGTATATGTTGGAGTGGGGGTGTTGGATGATGTTATTGATGGTGTAGGTGTTGGAGTGTTAGTTGGTGTTTCTGTATTGGTTGGAGTTGAAGTCACCGTGGATGTAGGCGTGTTAGTTGGTGTTGAAGTCACCGTGGGTGTCGGAGTGGGTGTTGAGCTTGAAATTGGTGTCGGCAATAAAGTTACCTCAATATCGCATTCTAAACTTGGGGGAGTTGATGGTGTGTTGGTGGGTGTCGGTGTTGTTGTTTGAGTCGGAGTGCTGGTTGGTGTAGGTGTGTTAGTTGGTGTTTCAGTGTTAGTTGGTGTGGGTGTATTTGTTGGAGTTTCTGTATTAGTTGGTGTAGGTGTGTTAGTTGGTGTTTCTGTATTAGTTGGTGTAGGTGTGTTAGTTGGTGTTTCTGTATTAGTTGGTGTGGGAGTGTTAGTTGGTGTTTCAGTGTTAGTGGGCGTAGGAGTGCTAGTTGATGTTTCTGTAACCGAAGGTGTTGGTGTGTTGGTAGGTGTCTCTGTATTAGTTGGTGTGGGAGTGTTAGTTGGTGTTTCAGTGTTAGTGGGCGTAGGAGTGCTAGTTGATGTTTCTGTAACCGAAGGTGTTGGTGTGTTGGTAGGTGTCTCTGTATTAGTTGGTGTGGGAGTGTTAGTTGGAGTTTCTGTATTAGTTGGTGTAGGTGTGTTAGTTGGTGTTTCAGTGTTAGTTGGTGTGGGTGTATTTGTTGGAGTTTCTGTATTAGTTGGTGTAGGTGTGTTAGTTGGTGTTTCAGTGTTAGTTGGTGTGGGTGTATTTGTTGGAGTTTCTGTATTAGTTGGTGTGGGAGTGTTAGTTGGTGTTTCAGTGTTAGTGGGCGTAGGAGTGCTAGTTGATGTTTCTGTAACCGAAGGTGTTGGTGTGTTGGTAGGTGTTTCAGTGTTAGTGGGTGTAGGAGTGCTAGTTGATGTTTCTGTAACCGAAGGTGTTGGTGTGTTGGTAGGTGTCTCTGTATTAGTTGGTGTAGGTGTGTTAGTTGGTGTTTCAGTGTTAGTTGGTGTAGGTGTGGAGGTTGCTGTATTAGTTGGTGTAACAGTGGGTGTTGAGGTTACACTAGCGGTTACCGACGGGGTTGGTGTGTTAGAAGGTGTTTGCGTATTTGTAGGTGTTACGGTAGGAGTTTGTGTTGGAGTTGCCAACAACTCAAATGTATATCCCGTAGTAAAACTATAGTTGTATCTTGAAATACCTGAGTATCTATCGTCAATTGATGTGAATTCTGCGGTTCTTGTTAAGTTCCTATAATTGTAATCCAAATATGAGAATTCATAAGCCCTCGTCTGTCCCGAAGGAATAAGAATACTCACATTTTCAACCAATGGTTCACCTTCAAAAACATTAAGTTGAATACTAAAGTCAACGGTTACATCAACATCAACAGGATATTGACTTTGGGCAATATAAGTTCCTTGTACCGAACCTTCAAAATATTCCGCAGTTACATTAATGTTGTTATTCTGAAGTTCAAGATAGGACAAGTCTCCATTAGGAATTGGAATTGAAATAATATCCCCATCAGGGATTACAACATACGCCAAGTCCTCATCAGGAATGATAATATATTCAAAATCGTTCGAAGGAATTATAATTACACAATCAGGACAATCAGGATTCAATAGACCATATTTTGGTCTAAGAATTCTGAAGTTATGTTTTACCATTGATGCATCCAACGGTTCAACATACATTCTGAAAGCACTGACCTCTCCAATAAAGTTACCACCAAAAATTTCTTCTAAGTAAATGTTGGTCGTCAAACCTGAATAAATGGTGTGGTCCAAAACTTCCGTTGGTAAATCCTCAGGGTCTTGTTGATAAACCATGTCATTTAATGTTGCAGGACATGTTCCCGAGAATGTCAAATTATCTTTAAGACCTTGTGTTCCCCCACCTATAGAAATGTTAAATGGCACACCGACTTGTCTTTCTTTGTAAGTGTTTAAAGGTCTTGGTATAATCTCTTCAAAATCCTCACACACCATAAGAAGTTTACCATTCACATAAATTCTAAGGGTACCTAATCTATATTTTCTCTCCTCCAACCACAGGTCATTGATATGAACCGAAGTTGTTTTGGCGGGAGTATATCCCGAATACCCTTCAGCGTGAGTAATGGGTGGTTCAATTAAACTTACACTATTGTTGGCCGATGTTGCAGTATAAACTTCACTTACGATATCCCCAAGACCCCCCAAGTAAAGGAGGTCCTTACATTCATAATAAACATTCCTTTCGAACACCGCATCGATTTGTACCCAGTGTTCGAAGTTGATGTAAGGTGTGAATTTACAATCTTCAAATATACCACGAGTAGAACACCACTCTACAGTGGTTACTCCTGTAACGAAGGAAGTGCCAGTTAAACATGTTCCTGAGGGTATACAACTTCCGGTAATCAAATATTCTTTAACACACACTCGTGGGTTTCCTGTGTCCCCACTGAATCTTATAGACATTGCGTTTGATACCCCATCGTAAAGGGGGTCCAAATCAGGAACGGGTGTTGAGGTAGAACAAGAACAAGGGCAACCACATGAACAATTTGATGATGTTACACCTGAGGGTTGATAAACAGAAATACAATCAGCACCCGTTCCACCTGTTTTGGTACAACCACAAGTGTGCATACATGT
>Ga0222714_10000175_pt1 | contig 75233 bp, 93 predicted proteins | sample C33_3DmetaG_FD_165048 | JGI IMG/M metagenome (GOLD analysis project Ga0222714, IMG submission 165048) | Estuarine water microbial communities from San Francisco Bay, California, United States - C33_3D | ecosystem: Environmental > Aquatic > Marine > Unclassified | place: USA: California...
TCCTTAATGTTGGATATTTATCTAATAGAGGTAGTCTATAAACAAATAAAAACAGATCGTTATGAAAAAAATACTTTTTACTATAATGATGTTCGTTGCGATAGGACTCTCGGCGCAAGAGTATGAGATAACCAACGTTAAAAGAGAGACTAAACTAATTCAAGTCGATTATAACCAATTTAAGGTCATAATGAGAGACCATTCGACAGGTCAAATTGAACAAGTGGGTTACTATACCCTTGTAAATGACGCGTTGGTGAAAGATGGTGTGTGGAAAATGTACGATAACAATGGTAAGGTTATCACCACCGCCAAATTTTCAGATAATAGGGTTGTGTGGATCGAATCTAATAGAGGTAGATACACTTCAGAACAAATTGAACTTCATAGGTTACGAAGAAAAGTTAATGAACTTGAGGGTATCGTAGCCATGGGTACCAACTAAGGTAACCATTGTAACAAAAAAAGGTGTCGATTGACACCTTTTTTATTTTAGTTGGATTTATTCTTAGGTTTCCTTCCTCTTCTCTTTTCACCCTTGAGTGCGTCTACCACATCGGTAGTTTGATCTACTAAGTTCTTAGTGGCTACCTTCACATCCCCTATTTCCTCTTTGACTCGTTTCGCTCTACGCTTAACTTCATCGGTTGTTTTCCTAACCGTTTTCTTAACTTCGGAAACTTTATCCTCAACAACATCAGGAATTAGATCATGATCTTCGTCCTTAATCTTACCGGTTTTGATCAATAGGATAATACCACCAAAGACTGCGGCCAATAGAACTAAAATAATTAGAAGTGTTTTCATAATTTTTGTTTTTTTGAAGTATAAGGGTTTTTTGAAAAAAAGTAAACCCTTTTGGGACCCAGTATCTCTAGTAATGCTTTCTAGTTAATAAATGCTAGGCCTAGATAAATATATAATTCTGGGTAAAAATTCGAGAAAAAAAAATAAATTGTTCGATTCAAATATTTATTAAGAGTAATAAACCGTTGGGATCAATCGAATAATCAAATGAAAAAAATTGTAGTTACAGAAGATCAATTGAAGAAACTCTCTAAGACTTTATATGAGAATGATTTGGAATATCATAAGGTTGATGATGCGTCTGCAGAATCCGACGAATATGATATGGATGAAGGTAAAAGAGCTTTATCTAGAACAAGAAAGAAAAGATTGTTCTCCAAAGCAGAGATTATGTCAAACCCCAGCAGGTTTAAACTACACGATAAAAAGTTAAAGGGTCTTTAAAGAGTATATGCCTCTATTTCCGCCTTTGTAATAATTATGTTACCTTCCTGATCATTAGATAGAGTTAGTTCTAACACATCACCAATGGTTATAACTCCTTCGGCATGAATCTCCTCAACTTCTAAAACCTTATCCCAATCTACGGACACGGTGATCAAATGTTCTTCTTGTTTAAAATCACCCTCTTCATCTCCTTCACTGATAGTATTAATTTCCAACTCTAACTCGTCATCAACACCACTAATTCCGTATAAGTATATTGATTTGATTCCCCAACTACGATGTTCTTGATCGATGTAATAAACCATGGTAATATTTCCACAAGAAGCGTATTCTACTTCCTCACCGTTGAATTTAACGTCATGATACCCAAGCCTAACTTCAATATCCTCTCTTCTGTATTGATTATCGGAAGAAGATTCTGTTATTGTTTCTGTTGAGTTAGTAGATTCATTTTCAACGAACTCACCGATCATACCTAATTGTTTTTCAGTTACGACAATTTTTTTCATGTTACAGTCCTTTTGTTATAAATATCTCTTTACGGGGTTAATTGACTGAATCCCCCGTATTTATATAATACCCTCAGTCGATGGGTCAACAAATATATAACAAATAGTTTGGTATATTAAAAAAATATACCTATGTTTGTCTAATAAGAAGTCAATAAATTAATGGAAAACATGAAATTTAAAAAACTTTTATTAGTTTGTTTGTCCCTGTTAGGGTCATCATTCTTTACTGTAAGTTCAAGTACCCAACGGTATTTTGAAGAAAAATTAGACTTGGAACCTAAACCAATTGCCGATCTCGTAGAACCCATCGATCATCTAATTGAAGCGATGATTATGGTTGAGTCGGGGGGTGATGATTCCGCAGTCGGAGACACCCACTTGGGTGAACCATCGATAGGGGTTCTACAAATCAGACCAATAATGGTAAGAGAAGTGAATAGACTTTTAAAAAAGATGGGTTCTGATGAAAAGTATAAGTTAAAAGATCGATTTGATAGAGATAAGTCAATTGAGATGTTTAAAGTGTGGTATACCTATTATCATGAAGATTCTGAATTCGAGGCAATTGCTCGGAGTTGGAATGGAGGTCCAAAGGGACCACATAATAGTAGAACCATACATTATTGGAACAAAGTACAAAGTCAGTTAGAATAAAAAAGGGGGTTAATTAACCCCCTTTTCATGTATGTCTGTTGGTGTTTTAAACCAATTTGGGGCGGTACCCTCGTCACTTAATTGGTCGATCATCCAATCCCTCTCTACCGCCTGAGGTAAGAATTTGTTTACATAAGTATTATGTGACATGATAACCCCTTTTTTAACACCACCTTGAGTTACAACTCGAGTATCTGCTAAAGTATAGAAGTTATTTGTGTCTTCGATATTGTTAGTTTTACTGTAACAACTCACAAAGTAATCCTCGGGAAGATCTTCCATGAAACTTTCATTTTGTTCATTCATTTCTTCTGCTCGATCATCATCCTGTGGTTGGTTATAATCTTGTGGTTGTTGGGAGGATAACATATCTTCAATATCTTTTTTAAAGAAGAATGTTTTAGGCCAATCTTGACCCATAATTGGTGAGTAATCAGGTTCATACCTCACACCGTCTTTTTCGTACCAATCTGCACCCCTTTTATTGAATAGTCCAAATTTACCCTGACTAACCCCTGAGTTACTTCTAAATACGATTATATTATCACTGTTTGAACTGATCATAGCAATATCAAATTTATTTTGCATGATCTTCTCCATTAATGTGAAAATGGTGATCCTATCTCCCGAATATCTATCTACGATAGGTCCCTCGATACCCTCACCATTTAGGATTCTCTCTAACTTATCCCTATATACCTTAGTGTCTAAAATGTATTTAAGGACTTCATATCTTTGGAATCTATCAGACCAGTTTCTACCTGTTATGGTTTCCATATATCTAAACATTAGGCCCTCATCCATGGATTGGAAGGATCTAAGTTCCATTAGGTATTGACCATTAGAACATTTGTCGACAATATATTGAAGTTTAACTCTTCTTTGTTGGACTGAGAAATCGTAACATGGTCCACCACCCGTACACTCTCTTTCACCGATCATATCGATTAATCTTAGTTTCTCATCGGATAGGTTTAATTCTGTACGAGGATCATAGGGTACCTGTTTTGATACAATCTCTCTAACACCTTCTTCGGTAAGTTGTGGGTGTAAATCAACCAAACTCTTACTAGGGTCGTTCGGGTTATTCCATTTTACATAGACATTACCCCCACTATTTTTAAGATCCGTATACTCAAACTCATCAGCTCCCTTAGTTGTTGGGAGTATGGCAAAAATATGGTGTTGATTTGTTTCAGGTAAATTGTCGTCAATACCATAATATAAAGTCATGTTACGACTACGGTATGTATTCCACATGTTACCACTTCTGTTCCACGTAGTACACCAATGACTTCCATTAATTTTATCCGCTACGTAGTTTTCGTACATTCCAAAGGCCACACTTTGTTTTTGGTTTAATGGGAGGTATAGTCTAAAACCATTACCATTATCATAGACTTTGTTTTGTTCCCCAAACCACAGAGACTTAGAGAATTCGAATTTCTCTTCCTTTGAGGACCCCTTGAAAAAGGACTCTTCCCACGGACCCGACCCCCTATCATCCATAATATCAACATCGTAACCATAATCATCTAATAATGATGTTATTTGCTCTAATGTGTATGAGTTTATATCAAGTAATTTTGTGGGATCGAAGGCAGTGAAACCGTGTTCACCATCAAACCTTTTTAAAAAAGAATCCCTTATCGGATCGTTTTTAGCCTTTAACTTTCCGCTGAGTCCTGGGTAACCATCTTCACCTTTAAAAACATTCCATATATAGTTAACGGTCTCTATAGAGATATCCGCATCTTCTGTGGACCACCTCTTCAAGAGACCGTTTTTAATCTGTTCTTTTGCCCCTTCTTCTAGGACAATCTCGTAAAGTAAATCTTTGATCTTCATATAAGAAACTCGAGTTTCTTATATAAATATATCGGATTAACTAATTACGGCTTTTGTAGACATAGAAATCTTAATGTTCTGCAATTCCTCGATGGCGTTCTGTAACAACCTTTCAGTCATTATTAACTTCATTAGGATTTCAGCATTAGGATTAGAGTTTTCACTTATGAGATTGTTTATCACCATATTTTTTACAATCTCCGCACTCTGATCTGTTTTCAGTCTATTTTTCTTTCGTTGGTGATACTTTTTAGAATTTTCTTTAGTACACGAAACGCAATAGATGCTGTGACCGTCGTTCATTCTTTTGTTTTTGTAGAATTCGTTGAGGGTTTTCTCCTCATGACAACCACTACATTTTTTCATATTCTTCATAATATTGAAAATTTATCAATACAAAAGTATGTATAAGTTAGGATATTGCCAAACATTATGGAAAAAATTTTATTTAAAAAAGGTTACTACTCTGTGTATGAAATAAAAAAGGGTGACACGGTCACATATAAGGTGGATAGTGGTAAAACCCTCTTTGTTGCTAGATTTAACAAATACATACCAAACCCCTATAGAGATATTAAAGATTTCAAAACTTTAGAGTCCGCAAAGAAATACGTGGACAAGAAGTTGATGGTCAGTAAACAATTGAAAAAGAAGAAGTTAGACTCTCTCCCAAAATCACTTTATTTGGTTTTAATAAAGGAAGAAAAGAGTGGTAAGACATTCGTAAAGGTGGGGATCACCTCAAAAAAGTTTATTCTTAGAAGGTTCTCAAAAGCGTATGGATATGAGGGGTATACCTTGGAGAGTATATTAAGGAGGATTGACAGTCCCAGGGCTGAGAGGTTAGAAGAATCAATAAAACATACACTAAAAAAGAAAAAGTCTGTAAAAAGTTACAGACCTTTATTAGAATCCTTTAGTGGATATAGTGAATGTTATGATTTAGAATGTTTGGAAACAATCTTAATGGTATTCGATTCTGCGACCAAAAACGATTAGTTATTACACCTACATGGGTCTCCACCAAAGAACTTAAGTATTTTACCCCATAGGTCGTGATCTAAAAATCCTAACTCAATTAATTTTTTAGCGGTACAACAACCCATTAAACCATCGACCATTAAACCATGTTCTTTTTGAAACATCATTGCCGCTTCTTGGGATTTAGGACCCCACGCACCATCTGCGGGGATTGGAGATTTACCCTTTGACTTTAAGTATTTGTTCAATCCAACCTGAGCCCAATACATATCTTCAACAGATCCGTCGTTTGAGTATTGTTCTTCTATAACCTTATCTAAGATTTTTTTTACTTGTGATTCTGTAAAAAGGTATTTTTTCATAATATGTTATTTACTATATAAATAGTTCGATAAAAATCCTGCGACTCTTTGGGTTCTCTCATTTAAAAAATGAACCTGTTCATCCGTTAATTTTCTTTTTCTGTTATAATCTAACCCCAATAAACCAATACAATTATCTGTTTTAATATCGAACAGACCTACGGTGTAGGATGATTTTGTCCCTGTAGACTCACTGGCACCCTTCAAACCAAATGTGGCAACTTCTGGATCATTATAATCAGGAATATAAATGTGTCTGTGATTTAAAATTTCTTCTGTTGCTCTACTGTAAAGTGAAACGGGTAGATTTGTGAATATGTGGGCAACAGGAGGTACACCACTTTTACAATTTTCGTAAGTCATTGAGAATTTCTTCATTGATTTATCATGAGTTAGGAAGTTTCCTCCGTTGTGATACATCACGATCCATGATCTATCCGCCTTCAATTCTTCTCGAATATCCTCAATCTCCCCATTAACAACCATAGTATACTCTATTTCTTGTTTTATTGGGTCTGGTCGGTCCGAAGATCTAAATTTTATCTTTACGTATTCAACAATACTAGGACCTATGATTGCGGTTATTACCGCGACAATAATTAAACTTACCATTTCTATCATGTGTGTATCCATTATATACAAAAAACTATACGTTAATAAATATGTCCTTATATCCGTATTTTGGACCGTAAATAAATTTTTCTGTGATATAAGCGCCACAAAATCGATTTAACCACCGTTTTTCATATTTGGAACTGATTATGAAGTTGATAAGACCAAAAAAAAATCGTATTTATTTCGTGACGAGTTTATGAAAAGGGCTGTAACCATTGATTTATTTCCCAAATTTTCGTACATTATTGTCACTAATAAACTAAAAAAACAAAATTTATGAGGAAATTTTTATTTGTATTAATGTTGGCTGTAATGTCAACAACGGGAGCCTTAGCACAAATCACGGGTAAGGTTGTCGATGCAGACACAAAAGAAGGTTTACCAGGTGCCAATGTTGTTCTTAAAGGAACAACAAATGGGTCGGTAACCGACTTTAATGGTAAGTTTACTATTAACGGGTCTGAAGGTGATTTATTAGTCGTCTCTTTTATTGGTTATGGATCAATTGAGTTGTCGGCGAAAAATGGAATGACTGTAACTCTCCTACCACAGTCAAACCAATTAGGTGAGGTGGTTGTCACCTCTGGTGTTATTGACGTTGCGAAAGTAAGGGAAACCCCTGTTGCGGTATCGACAATATCCCCACGGGAAATATCCCTAAAAGTTGGTAACCAAGAGTTCCCTGAAGTTATGAATAGGACTCCAGGTGTGTACGCAACAAAACAAGGTGGTGGATATGGTGATTCAAGAATCTCATTGAGAGGTTTTGACCAAAGAAACACATCTTTCTTAATTAACGGTCAACCAGTCAACGATATGGAGAATGGTTGGGTCTATTGGAGTAACTGGCAGGGGTTAACTGATGTGGCATCAGGTATCCAAATTCAGAGAGGTCTCGGTGCATCTCGTTTGGCGGTTCCTTCAGTTGGGGGAACCGTTTCTATTTTTACTAAGGCGGCAGATAAAGCTGAGGGAGGTTCATTATCCCAAACAATTGGTAATAACGGGTACACTAAAACAACGGCTGTTTACAACACTGGTAAGGATGAGAAGGGATGGGCAACATCTGTATTATTATCTAAGTGGGAAGGTGATGGTTATTCATATGGAACAGCAGGAGAGGGTTGGACATATTTTACTGCGGTTGGTTACCAACCTAAAGGTTCTAATCACTCCCTTAATTTATCATTCTTAGGTGCGGGACAGTGGCACCATCAGAGAAGTTCGTGGATCTCCATTAGAGATTACCAAAACTTCGGATCTGACCATAAAGAGGGTATTGATAGGAGATGGAATACTGATGCTGGTTTCTTAAACGGTGAGGAATACAACATGAGAAGAAACTTCTACAATAAACCATTGGCAACCTTCAATTGGGATTGGCAAATTAAATCTAACTTAAAACTTAACACCTCACTTTACGCATCTGCTGGTCGTGGTGGTGGTACGGGTCCAAGAGGTGGAAACTTTAGAAATGGGGATATCGACTTCTACCCATATAATAAAGACCTTACCGAACATTACTTAGATGGTGGTAGAGGTACTCGTGATGAAAATGGATTTATTAATTTCGATGCTGCGGTGTCAGTAAACCAATCGACCACACAAGGATATACAGGATCTATTAGTGGTTTTGAAGGTCTTTTAATTGGGTCTAATGGATTTAAAGATGATGGTGTCAACAGAGCCGTTCTCGTTAGGAGAGCGTCTATGAACTCACACGATTGGGTTGGTGCTATTTCTAACTTAGAAGGAGAGTTTGGTAAGTTTAGAACATCTATCGGTGTAGACTTAAGACACTATAAAGGATACCACTATAGAGTATTAAATGATTTGTTAGGTTTAGATGGGTATTATTCCACAGGTAATAAAAACTCTAATGGACAAATCATCAATACTTTAGTTGAGGCATCTCCATTCACAAATACCGGTATTAGAGGACCTAAGATCGACTATTACAATAACGGTATTGTTGGTTGGCAGGGAGTCAACGGTTTAATTGAGTATTCCGATCAAGGTAGGATTACCGCCGTAGTTCAAGGTGGTTTATCCAATCAATCCTTCCAAAGAGAGGATTTCTTCGACCAACCTACATTACCAATTTCTGAGACAAAGAACATTGGTGGAGGATACTTAAAGGGAGGTGCTAACTATAACATTAATGATAAGTCGAACTTATTCTTTAATGCGGGTTATATTTCTCGTCAACCACAATTTGATGCGGTATTCCCCAATTATGCAAACATTGTAAATGATGATTTACAAAACGAGGAAATTCGATCAGTAGAGTTAGGTTATGGTTTTATTACTAATAATCTGACCCTTAATGTAAACGCTTACTCAACCACATGGGGAAATAGATTTATTTCTCGTTCTTTATTTAACGCTCAAGGTGATCAGGGTTACGCACAATTTAGAAATATTGACGTAGTTCATAATGGTATTGAGGTTGAGGGAACCTACAGAGTTGGTGATAATTTAAAATTGTCGGGAATGGTTTCTATTGGTGATTGGAGATACACCAAGGATTTTGAAGCGGAGATTTTTGATGCAGATCAACAATCAATTGGTACGGGTACTCTCTACCTAAAAGACGCTAAAGTTGGTGATGCCGCTCAGTTCACAACCTTCTTATCTGCCGATTATCGTTTAGGTAAAAGAACAAACTTAGACTTCGGTTATAGATTTGTTGATGGGTTATATGCGGACTATTCACCCGCTGACGCCATCTTTACTCAACCAGATAACGATGGGGCTTTAAAGTTACCTTCATTTGGTTTGGCGGATTTAGGGGTTTCCCGAAGATTCGGTAAGTCATGGTCTTTAAGAGTAAATATAAATAACCTTTTTGATAAGGTTTATATTTCAGAATCTGAGACAAACATTCACGCCGATGAAAATTCAGTTACATGGAACGGTGTTGATGTTAGAAACTCCGTATGGTTCGGTTTCGGACGTACATGGAACACATCTTTAAAGTATTCGTTCTAAACGTAATAATTTTAAATCTAAAGGGGACTTCGGTCCCCTTTTTTATTGACTAATGGTTTGATTTTGTGTATATTTTTATACCGACAGTATTAATATGAGTAAGATAATAAACCTTTTTGGTGGTCCCGGTGTGGGTAAATCATCTATCGCATCAGGAATTACATACAAACTTAAAAAGAAACACATTACATGTGATAATCCGTATGAGTTTCCTAAGTTGTTGGCGTGGGATGAGAACCACTCGGCCATAAGGGATCAGTTGTTTGTATTGGCAAATCAACACAGAGGGATTGTTAAGTCATATGGTAAGGTAGACTACATCATTCTTGATTCACCTATTTTATTGTCACTAACCTATAAGAGTTATTACAAATCAAATCAATACCCCGCAACATTGTATGGGGACACGTTTGATAAAATGGTTTTAGATATTTATAACCAATATGAGAATATCAACATAATGTTGGTAAGGGGGGATGGTAACCATAATGATAAAGAGAGATATCAAAATTTAGAAGAATCCAAAGAGTTGGATTGTGAGATTGAGAAATCACTTACCGATAACGGAGTTTTATATCATAAGGTTAAGGTCAATAGTCATACCGTTAAAAACATTCTAAAAATAATATTGGAAAAATAATGAAAATGAGAATTACTAACTATTTCATTGGTATATTTTTACTACTTGGGTGTACTAATGACCCATTATCAGCACAGTCTTGTGACAGAGAAAGTGTAATCATAAAAAATAATGTTTTTGGGGTAAATTACTCCGAGGTATATGAACAACCTTTGTGGGTTATATACACATCCACAAATAGACCCGCAAACGTGAATAGGGGGTCCATGGACTTCCATACTGAGAGTGGTATTTGTACCTCAGATAAGGATGATTATTACAGAAACATATGGGACAAAGGACATATGGCACCCGCAGCAACTTACTCTGATACATACGAAAATCTTTATACCACATTTTCATATTTAAATTGTTCATTACAGGACCAATATCTAAACAGGGGAGAATGGAGATTATTGGAGGCTCAAGAGAGGGTATGGGATGACCATGAAGATTTAATTATAAAAGTCATACCGGTCTATAATAATGATGACATGCCACTTCCTTCGGGGGCACTAATCCCGATAGCCTACCATAAACATATCAAATTTGTAAAACAGGGTAAAATAAGATGTTTTTATTTTCTAAACTCTAAACCAACCACGGGTTGGGAGGATCATGAGAAAACAAATTGTGATCAAATAGAGGACTTTACATTTTAATGAGATACCCAAGATACAAAAGACCCATACAAGAAATAAACGGAAATCTATATCTGATAAGTGCGGAATACCCATCAGACAAGATTAAAAACATAAATCTTGTAAAGGAGTGGTTGGGAGTGGATAATGCGTTCAGGTCCCACAGATCCAACACAATTCTTTTCTGTGATTTAATTCAAGAGGTGACTTGGGTAGATATCACTTAATAGTGATTTTTCTGGTTTGTCTAACGGGTTTTACAGAACTATATATTTTATCAAAGTTCTCCATAATATATTTGTAGACAGCTGCCATTTCGTAGTTTTCGGATTCCTCGTTCCTTTTCCAAAGAACCGCAACCAAACTAAGAAGTTCTTTATCACCCAACTTTAACTTACCAATGAGTGAGTTCATAATTAACTTTAGGGTTAAGTATGCGACACCTCTTCTCTTATCTTCCGTAAGAGTGAAGTACTTACCAGTGTCGATCCCGCTTAATACAGTTCCGTTTAATTTATCAATTAACTGTAAAAATGATGGGTGATTAAGATCTGTGTTAGTTGCCATAATTCTCGTTTTATTATAAATATTCAGTAACGGGGTAATTGGGACTTATTTTCCCCATTTTCCTGCCGCAACGATCTGACAAATTATCCCATATACGGATAAATCTTGGTAAGTGTCTTTAACTGACTCACCTACGTTGTCTTTGTTACCTAATAAAACGAGTTGTTTTAATCTTTGTATTTTATCATTCATTCTAAACCAAAGACCCATTTGAGACATTTTACGATCCTCCTCTTTCTCGAGTGAGGTACCTAATGAAATGTTGTCAGGTCCATAATTAGATTGTTTTAAACAGAACAGTTCGTATTCTTCCCTTAAGATTGCTTTAAACATCTTTGTTGTTTCAGGGTAATTTTCTTCAACTTCCCGTACAACGTCTTTTCTATCGGTATTTTCCATGTATTTATAATTTATAATAAGATAAGAAAAAAAAGTGACAATAACAAATATTTATATACTAAACCACAGTTATGGCATCTAAAAAATCAAAAGAAGAAAAATCAAAGAAACCAGAGGGTTCGGACAAACCTAAGAATCAACAATTAATTCAAATGTTGTCATTTAGAATCGTACCCGCATACTTTAAAGAAATTGAAAAAGTTGCCGATAAGAAGAATATGACAGTATCTAAATTAATTAGATCTTACATCAAAGACGGTATGAAGAGAGATAAAGACTTCACCGCGGATGATAAAGGTTTTAATATCGGTTAATTACTTATTAAATCGATTAAACGAATTCTCACTAATCAAATTAGTTGTAACTCCTCCAATAAAATGGGGGAGTTCTTTTTTATCCGTATAACTCATCGCTGACTTTAGGTACGAAGTAAAGTTATCCACCCAACCTTGAAGGGTATATTCTACTTTATGTTTTCTGACAACACCCTCAGAAGTCTTTAATTCCTCTTTACCCCACGATTTTTGGACTTCTTTGGTACTCATACCTCTGAATACTTTATAGAGTGGGATATCCACGTTAAAACGATCCAATGCGTCTTGTGAGTACTGATCAATTGTATCACCATTCTCTATTGTTGTTTCCCCACAACTCTCTAATGATTTATTAAAGATGGAACCCAACATAACATAGTCCGCGCCCAATGCAAGTGCCTTAACAACATCCGCATATTTCTTAAACCCACCATCGGCAACGATCTTGGTTTTAATGTGACTATTTCTCTTCTTTAGTTTGTTACATTCATAAATCAAAGATGCCATTGGGTAACCGACTCCCGTCTGAACTGTTGTCAAACAACCACCACCATTACCAATCCCGATACGGACATAATCAACATCAGTTAATGCATATTGATAGAAGGTTTCAGGATTAGCAATATTACCAACCATCAATACTAATGATTGTCCGTATTTATGTTTTGCCTCTTTAGTTGATCTTAGTAAATCCCCCATGTGTCCATTAGCAATATCGATAAGTGCGTGGACTTGATAACCTTTAGGTATGTTAATGGTGTCCTCTAAGAACAAACGATCAAAATCTGTAAGACTATACGATAGGAAATGATCATAATTAACGTGAGAACTATCGGGTTGGTTAATGCGGGGTAAAACCACCATTATCCCCAAATTTGTAAAGTAATGATGGTTTTTCCCATCAACAACCGTATCCATTGGTGCGGTCATTAAAGGTAACCAATCCCTATAAACGCCCTGTTCAATAAATTCTTTGTAATAGGGATTAACCTGTTTGCGTGAACGAATGGATGTGATTGACGCAGGTTCGATCAAAAGATCGTCAAAATCATATAACATAGTTATTTTTTTAGTGTTTTTGAATATTCTTTACCTTTTTCCGTTAAGAAAAAAGTTTCATCGGTGGTCTCATCCTCGTAGGAGTCCATCAATCCATCCTCTTTTAATTGATACATTATCGATCCCGTGATTACTTTTTGTAATATTATCTCAAATTCGTCCTCACTCCAAAAATAATCTTCAACGTCCATAGACGGGTCTGAGACATAAATTTCCATTAAAAGTTCTGTAAATACTTTAATCGAGTACTCCTCAGTAATATCATAATCGGTAAAGAAGTGAGACTCCCTCAACCCATGAATGATGTCCTCAACATGTTCCTTTACAATTTCCGGTATCCTATTCATTTTTTAACTCTATTTAATAAAAGATAAGGAAAATATTTTTTTGAGTCAACCACCCATAAGACTTTAATATGAATGTTAATTTCTTTATATTATACCAAGTAAAACTATTATATGGAAGAAAACGGAAAAATCTTTATACAGATAGCGTCTTACCGTGATCCCGAGCTAAACAACACTTTGAACGATTGTATCGAAAAGTCTAAGTACCCTGAAAATTTAGTTTTTGGGATTTGTTGGCAACACTCATCAGAAGATGAATGGGATAATTTGGATAAGTTTAAAGACGATGAGAGATTTAGGATTGTGGATGTTAATTACACCGAATCCAAAGGTGCGTGTTGGGCGCGAAACCAACTACAACAACAATATAAAGGTGAGCAATACACCCTACAACTTGATTCACATCATAGGTTTATTGAGAATTGGGATGAGGAACTCATAAACATGTTAAAGTTCCTACAGGATAAGGGACATAAGAAACCATTACTTACTTCGTACATTTCATCATATGATCCTCAGAATGATCCTGATGGGAGAGTACAGGTGCCATGGTTGATGAATTTTGATAGGTTTATTCCTGAAGGTGCGGTTTTTTTCTTGCCCGCAACTATCCCAAATTGGGAAACATTAACAGAACCCATTCCCGCGAGGTTTTATTCAGCTCACTTTGCGTTCTCGGTTGGGTCATTTGTTGAGGAGGTTCCGCACGATCCTAATTATTATTTCCATGGTGAGGAGATTAGTATTGCGGTGAGGGCTTACACACACGGTTATGACTTATTCCACCCACACAAAATCATTGCGTGGCATGAATATACCCGTAAAGGTAGAACTAAACAATGGGATGATGATAAAACATGGGGTAATAAGAATAGTGAATCACACCTAAGAAATAGAAAACTGTTTGAAATGGATGGTCTCGTAAAAGACATTGACTTCGGCATTTACGACTTTGGTACTGATAGGACGTTGGAGGATTACGAAAGGTATTCTGGATTATCATTTAAAAAGAGAGCGGTACAGAAGTATACGTTGGATAATAATATCGCACCAAATCCCCCATTGTACGGTGAAGATTTAGAGAACTCGTTTTTAAAAATATTCAAACACTGTATTGATGTACACAAGTCAAGTTTTGACAAAGAAAAGGATTATAGTTTTTGGGCAGTGATATTCGAGGATGAGAATGGTGTGTCTTTAAATAGGAAAGACTTAAGTGAGTCTGAAATAAGGGGGTATCTAACCACTAACGATGATTGGGTTAAGATATGGAGAGAATTCAATGTTGAGTCTAAACCCGCCAAATGGATAGTTTGGCCACATTCACATAGTGAGGGTTGGTTAAATAAAATTGAAGGTAGATTATGAAAAAAGGATTACTAGGTGTTGCGAACAATCTTAGAAGTAACATACAGAAAGTAAAATTATGGTCCAAAAGTTTCAAACAGGTAAGTGATGGTGAGGTAATACTTCTACTAGCTAACGGAACTGAGGACGACATTAAAGTATGTGAGGAATTAGGTATCATATCTAATTTAGTTGTAATTGAGGATGAGTGGTTCTTCAACCATAAAAGACTTGAACATACTTTAGAATTCCTAAAGAGTACAGACATCGATCTATTTGTCATAACGGATGTCTTTGATGTTGTCTTTCAAGGAGACCCCTTTGAATTAATGGATTTAACCACATTTGATGTTTTTGCTGGTGGTGAGGGTGTTGACATAAATCAGGAACCATGGAATATGGATAATATTGGTAAAATTTTTCCTCAGTATAGGGATTATTGTATTGGTAAGGAAATTGCCAACTCCGGTGTAATTGGGGGTAAGAGAGATTCTTTAGTAAACTTATATGAAAGAATGTTTACGTTATGTGAGGAAGGTTCCAATGATCACAATATTAAAGATCAGGCAGCGTTTAATGTGATGATTTCTATGGGTGAAGTACCTAATTTTAAATTATTCACATTAGATGAGGGTTGGGTACAACACAGTGCTGTTTCAGGTCCTACAGAATTTTTTGATAAGTGGGGATTTAGAAATAACCTAAAATACGGAGTACCTCAGTTGGTTAATGGTACGGTTTGTACCTCAACAGGAACACCATTTAGAATTGCTCACCAGTTTAATAGGGTACCTGAGTGGCACCACTCGATAAACGCAAAATACGATATAGAATTCGAAAAAGATGTCCATAGATAGTTTAAACAGTACCGCGGTAGTGATTTGTTCTTATCATCGAACTTTTGAGGGTGATGGTAATAAGACAATTAGAAGTTTTCACCATGAGAACTTTCCTAACTTTTATTTATTATTTGATGATCACCATGGATATAGTGAGGATTACGTATCCGAAAAGTATGGTGGACCAAATGTATGTATCTACAATGATAAGGACTTTGAAGATAATGGTTTCAACAAAGAGATTAGTACATACCATTTTTGGGGGTCACATCAAAACCCCAAATACTTTTACGCACATTTTAGAATGTTAACCTTCTATTTGAAAAACCCACAATTTGATTATTATTGGTTTTTTGATGATGATGTACAATTTGATGGTAGTTTAAGGGAACTATTATCCAATTACTCAGATAATGACGATGATTTTATGGTCATACAAGCATTCAAAAAAGAGGACTATGAAGAGTATCCAAACATCTCTGTCATTAATAGAAGAATGGGAGGGTCTAAGGGTCATTGGTTAGGTCATTGTCCTGGACCTGGCGATAACTTTAAATCAAACGAAGTACACATCGGTTCCTTCTTTCCAATTGTAAGATTTTCAAAAGCGGCAATGGAACATTTAATGGATTTACATAGAGAAGGTTATTATGGTTACTCAGAAGGGTTTGTACCAACATCGTTAGCATGTGACGGATATAAAGTATCATCAATGATGGACGAATTCAACAATTTCTTTAAAGAAAATAATGTTTGTACCCTTTATCATAAGGGTTCTAAATTTACATGGGAATGGCTATAATAAAAAAACCAGTAATCGTAATGGCCCTATACGATATCGGTAGAGATAATTGGGACCACTTTAATTTATCCTACAACACCTATCTATGGTGGATGAAAAACACCTTATCCTTAGATGCTAAGTTTGTAATCTTTACTGAAGAAAAGTTTTTATCAACGATTACAGATTATAGAAGGGAGTTTGACCCATCTTTTGATAATACAATAATAGTAAACGAACCCTTAGAAAATTTAGATTCATATAAAAGATATAATGATCGATTAACTTCTTTAATGGGGTCTGAGGAGTTCAAACAAAAGGTTCATCATGGTCATGTTCCCGAAATGACAAAACCACTTTATAATATAATAATGTTTAATAAGATGGACTTTATGAAAAAAACGAAAGACCTTTCGTTTTTTGACTGTGACTATGTCATATGGGCCGATGCGGGTGGACTAAGAGAGGATATCTCGAACTATCAAGGAAAAAAATGGCCCGATATCGATAAGTTAAACGGATTAGACGTATCTAAGGTTACCTTCTTTAGTCATTCCGCGGATTTTTCTATCGACAATGCGGAGTTTCATGCGATGTCCCAAATAAGATACATACAGGGCACTGCATTCGGGGCCCCGAAAGATTCAATTGATAATCTTCACACAGAATTCCATAAAACCGTTGATGAATGTATTTCAAATGGTTTTATTGGTAGTGATGAAAAAATATTCGACCTTACATATGTTAAGGATAAAAGTAAGTACCAATTAATAAAATGTACTTGGAGAGAATACTTTAACATTTTAGAGTAATGAATATAAAAATAGTAACAGTTACGTGGTCACATCAAGAAACTTATGATATAAAAAAGACCACCCTGTACAAATCGTTTAAGAAATTTAACCCATTTAAGGAGGTATTCCATCATCACTTTAATAGGGGTCACTATTGGCAGGAAGAATCACTTTTCGCAAATAAGTATGGTAGGGAGAGTGAATACTTACTCTATAAAATATTCTTGTGGAGAGACATTGTCAGGGACATAGAGGCCGATTATATCATTTTCTGTGATGCGAATGATGTTGTTTGTTTAACTCATGTTGACGACTTAGTAAATCAATACGATTTAGATAAAAACATTATTGTTGGTCATGAGAAGAACCAATGGCCAACATTAGAAGCTAAGCAGACTTGGCCCGATTATAAAGATTACAACATTTACGATACCGAAAACAGGAAGTTTCTAAATTCTGGAATGATTATCGCGAAAAAAGAAAAGTACGTTGAGATGTTGGATAGTATGGTTGAGAATGTGATGTCTAAAGACATAAAAACTTTTAATAATGATCAGGGTGTTTTCACGTATTATTATAACATGGGGGTAGAACCAAAGATTAAATTAGATTATACCAATAATTTTGTTGTTAACACCTTTTCTAGATCTCATGATGAATATGTTTTAGAAAATGGTAGATTAATCTCTAAGAAGAATCAAACATCCCCTGTTTTCGTACATGATAATGGTTGGAACCACGGTAGTCCTAAATTCCTTAATCATTTTGAATTGAAGAGATTTTTCATCGATTCTTATCCAAGACTTAAGGATATCTCAAAAGATAGACCAATTGCCCAAACACACCAAGATTACCTTATACGTATAAGAGACGAATACGGATTCCAACCATCTGTAATTTATGATGTGGGTGCGTGTGTGAATCATTGGAACACGATCGCAAAGGAGGTTTGGCCACAAGCCCAATACTTCTTGTTTGAGGCAATGGAAGAATCTGAAGACATTTTTATGGAAGGTACTCATCAGTATGAGATTGGTGTGTTTAGTGATGTCGATGATAAAGAGGTGACATTTTTTAAAAACGTAACATATCCCGGTGGTAATTCTTATTATATGGAAAACCCTGAACATAGCAGTATGGCCAATGTGTTATTCAATAATCCTTCTAATCAATTCAAAAGAAAAACAAAGACGTTGGATAGTGTTTTAAAGAGAAGGAACTTTCCCTACCCAGATCTATTAAAAATTGATGTTCAGGGTTGTGAAATAGACATCTTAAAAGGATCTACTGACATACTTAAGTATGTGAAGCATCTAATCGTAGAACTACAACACGTTGAGTACAATATAGGGGCTAACCTATCTCATGAGTCAATCCCATTGATTGAATCCATGGGATTTGAATTAGTCACCCCTAAGTTCTCATTGTCGAGTCACGCAGATGCTGATTATCATTTTATAAAGAAAAATTAATGGGTTTACCAAACATAGCATTACATAGTCATCATAACGCATCGGTAGCGGTAGAGTTAGATGGGGATATAGTAACAGTAATAGAATTAGAGAGATTTATAAATTTAAAAAACGCAAGTCATTGTTTTTTTAAACCTATTCACGTTCAGGATGTTATTTTAGGTGAAGTTTATGAGTACCTAAGACTCACACATGGATTTACCAAATATGATAAATTTATTATTAGTCAGGGGTTTGCGGAGGTTCCGCAAGAGTGGAGAGATCAAATACCGGCCAATGAGTATTTGGTTGATGACCGACATCACCCCGCACACGCGGCATCTAGTTTCTACCAATCACCACATCACGAATCACTAATTATTTCATTTGATGGGGGATCCAATGATGGGTGGTTTAATCTTTACCATGGTATAAAAGGTGAAGAATTAAAAACAGTTACGAGTTTCGGTATCGATTTAGGGAGTCATTACCACGTTATTGGGTCCGTTTGTGAGGATATTAAGAATTATGATGAACTAACGGCCGCGGGTAAAGTATTAGGTCTACAATCTTATGGTAATATTAGATATGAATGGGTCGATTATATAACTGAATTGTTTAAACATGTTCCTTATTGGCACGACTTAGAATCAAGACTCTTAAAATTGTCTAACCAAATGGGTGTGACATTCTCAAAAGAGAATAAATTGTCAGGACAAATACAATATGATTTAGCTAGAACCGCACAACACGTATTTGAAACAATATTTTTTGATTCTGTGGATACGTGGGTAAAACAATATAACCTACCTATAGTTTTGACGGGTGGGTGTGCATTAAACATCACACTTAATACGAGGGTTAAGGAGAGATACCCACATTTAGACGTTTTCGTGGCACCTAATTCAAGTGACTGTGGATTGACCGTTGGTACATTATGTAATTTAGTTAAACCCACGAAAACCATTGATATTACATACAAAGGTGTGGGGGTTTTAGATCGATCACTCTTAATGGAGTATGTTAACACTTACAATGCTAGAAAGGTAAATGTTGATGCGATTGTACAGGACTTAATTAATCAAAGGATATTGGGACTTATACAGGGTAATTCAGAGCATGGTCCGAGGGCTTTAGGTAATAGGAGTATACTTTGTTCACCGATACCTTTAGACATGAAAGATACTTTAAACCATAAAGTAAAACATAGGGAGTGGTTTAGACCTTTTGCCCCGATTGTTAGGGTGGAGGATGTGTCAGAATATTTTGAGTGGGAAGGTGAGAGTAGGTGGATGAATTTCTGTCCTATGGTGAAGAGTGAGTGGAGGGATCGTCTACCCGCAATTACTCACGTAGATGGAACTGCAAGAGTACAAACAGTGACTAAAGATCAGAATCCACTTATATATGAAATACTAACTCAATTTAAAGAGAAGACGGGAGTTGGTGTATTGGTTAACACCTCATTTAATGTTGATCGTAAACCAATTTTATCATCATATAAAGACGCATTAAAGGTCTTTCATGAAACCCAATTAGATAGATTGTATTTAGACGGTTATTACTTCGTTAAATAAAAAAAACCCTCTTACTTGGAGGGTTTTCCTTTTTTTGGGGATTGGAGACCTTTTTTTGTTTCCCCTACTTTTACATAATGGGTTTTGGTTGCTTCCTTATGTTTCTCAAGAATTTTCTTCTTTTCTTCGTCGGACATTCCAAATACTGACATAATTTATCTATTTAAAATTTTTATTGATTGTTGTTTTTTATCTATAAGTAAAGAACAATTTTCATATTGTTCTCTTTCTTCATATATCTTAATCAATTCATCAACTATCTCAACATACAACTCTAAATCAGAACCATATGTAAGAATTGTCTTTGATTCATTATAATAATTTAAAATGACATTGTCAACGCTTGTTATGAAATTATAGATCATCTCTAACTCATCTTCGTCGTAATTACCTATATTTAATATTCTTGTTGTTTGTAAAAGAAAATTAATTTTTAACACCGTCTTTTAGTTCTATAGTCATTTGGTTATTTAAGACTCTAAAACATTCCATAAAACCGTCTAATTCGATCTCCTCCCTACTATTTCTTGACGATTGTTGTGGACATATAACCCTCCCATCACCTAATGTGATAATGTAAAGCCATTGATTAGGTCCGAACCTCTCTACTGTCAAATATACCTTTTCTTTATCGAAGAAATAGTAAAGTTTCTTCGACTCAAACAGATATAGTGTGGAAAGTCCAATCACACCCACATATGGAAACATTACCTCAACAAACCTTTGGTATGCTTGAGGGTAAACGATTTTTATTTTCTTCCAGTTTATCATACTATAATATACAAATTTATGTTTTGATTGTATATTTATTAATATGAAAATTAAACTGACAGAGTCTCAATTAATAAATATCATCAAGGAAGAGGATATTTCATCTGTCGACGCATTTGGTAAACTATTAGATAAGATCGCATTTTTATCTACAGACGCCGATGCCCCTATGTCCGATGAAGACAAAGAAACATTTCTTGATCTTCTCGATAATGGTCAGATAAACCCAAACTTCGACCCTGAGTCCGCATCTCCCGAGAGTTTTAAACAAATAGACATGCTTCCTTTAGTTGATACTAAAGTGAATAGTCCTTATGGTCCGAGGAGTATCGGTGGGGGTGCTAGTAAGAATCATGGTGGTGTAGATTTAAGTGCTAAATCAGGAACTGAAGTTTATAGTGTTGCTAATGGGACTGTGGAGGCCGCTAAAGATACAACACCGAATGGGTGTGGGGGATTTGTCAAAATAAACCACGGGGAATACCAAACAAAATACTGTCACCTTAAAAAATGGTCGGTAAAAGAGGGGGATTCGGTGGTTAAAGGTCAGCTTATTGGTTGGTCGGGTGGTGCATCAAATGACCCATTTAAAGGTAATTCTATGGGGGCTCACTTACACTATGAAGTTTTGCGAAACGGTAAAAACATTAACCCCGCAAACGTTCACGACGAATTGGCATAAACTTTTGTATAAATTCCTATAATTATAGTTGTTCACACTATAATATTATGGAAATAATTGATTTTTATTATGACGAAGACGAACAAAAATTAGATGTTCGTTTCACCACCGATCCCGAAAGTGATTTTTATAGAACAGTTTCTCTAACCTTAGAAGATATACTTTACTATACCCCAATAATAATAGATGAAGAAGATCTGTTAGATTTAGAAGAAGATTTTATTATTGAATTGTTGGTAGAATACTATAGGGAAAACGATTTACCCGAAGAGGAACTATTCTAACTTACTCTCCCTTAGTTGCGTACTTGACACCCATTATTGTGCCGATAATACTAAATGAGTTGGTTAATAAGATACCAAACAAGTTGGACCACGTTGATTCCACAATTGCGGATTCCTTACCAGTAATCAGGGTGTACCAAAATAAACATGTGGTTAATAGTCCAACCCCTATAATAACATAAAGGGCGACTTTAACTATTTTACCCATTAATTCAAATTGGGTTCGTTTTTGTAAGCTGTCTAAATCTTCTAACGCTCCGTCTCTTAGTTTTTCAGCCTCATCCCTTAAGATTTCCGCATTTTTTCTGGCTAATTCAGTTGTGTGTAACGATTCTTTTAATTCTTCATTGATTCTCTTATTCTCTTTATTTAAGATAACCAATTCGTTATTTTGACTTTGTACTTGTTTAGTGATTTCTAATCTCTTTCTGCGAGATTCGTTATCACGTTTTTTACATTGGTCTATGTATTCTTTAAAATCGGCATCGTCATCATCGGGGACAATTAATTTTATAATATTACCTTCTAGAAATACTTTCTTTTCTTTAGATAATTTAATAAGTGAATCCCTATCTGATTTGGATAATTTCATTAGTTAATTATTTGTAGATCTTGAATGGTGCGGTTTTGTTTTTGTACCCATCATAATCTTTTTTAAATTCTTCTAAACGAGGTTCGATATCGTCTGATTTTATAATCCAAAATTGAGCACCTACCTCTTTAGCTTTAACAATTTCTAATTCATCTTGTGAAGAAGATATGATTCCAATAACACAACCATTACCATACTCGGTGTTTATTTTTCGTATCATCTCAATACCGTCGAAGGTAGAGCCAATGATGTTTAAGTCAACAAATACACATTCGGGACGCTCGTGGTTCGGGTCGTCTGGAAACCACTTTTTAAATAATTTATCGGCCTCATCAGAGGAATCGATTGCCTCAATTGATAATGCCATGTCCAATAAAGAACATGCATCTTCAAATACTAAATGAAATAGATTCTCATCATCAATTAACATTAGTGTATCTATCATGGTTTTTTTTAATTTATTTTTATTTTTATTTTAGTTCCATTTTCAGTTTTTTCCGCCTCAACACTAAAACCATGTTCCTTCAAGATTTCGATACAGATATTTAAACCTAATCCCGTACCCTCCTCTTTTTGGTTTTGTCTTCTAGTATATGGTTTGGATAGATAGATGAACTCTTCATTGGTGAGTCCCCTACCATTATCTTCTATAATTATCTCTTTATTCCCTTCTTCACTAACAACTAAATAAATTTTTACCCACTTTGTTGATGAATCGTTATACTTAAGTCCATTTCTAATTAAATTATCAATGGCGGTACAAAAAAGGGCTTCGTTCACCTCTATAGATTCAGGTAAATTATTATCTAAATGTACTTGATTAGAGTATGCGGTTAATTTCAAATATTCAGAAAGTATGTTCTTTACATTACAATTAGATTTTGACATTTGGGCATTCTGTTTTACTAAATTTGTAAACTCGTACACCCCCGCATAAACCTTTCTTGCGTGTGACAATCCATCTTCTATTAGTTTTAATGGGGACCCAATCTTTAAAGATAAAATCTGTTCTTCGGTTAATCTTCTTTTTAGTGAAGTTATACCTCTAGGTATGTATGTGTTGATTCCTGAGTGCATGTCATGCCGAATGATCTTCGACGCGTGTTCTAAATAAACCGATTTTTGTTGGACTTTCATCTCAGCCTCGTGTTGTTGTGTAACATCTGTGGCTATTTTTAAAACTGCGTCATAAACTCCTTCTTTGTTTTTTATAGGAGTATAATTACCAAACAACCAAACACTTTTTCCGTCCTTACCTACTCTTTCAAATTCACCACTTACGTTAATACCACTTTTTAATTGATCCCAAAATTCAATATACTCTATACTATTTTTATATTTTTCACTAACTAATTTACTATGGTGTTGCCCAATTAATTCGGACTCAAGATAACCAATAGAATTACAAAAGTTTTTATTCGCAGATATAAGTTTACCTGACATATCTAGTTTAACCACTAAGTTTGCCGTGTCTATCGCATCTAATTGGATATTAATATTTTCTTCTTTTTGTTTTGTTATCTTTAAGAAGTCTTTTACAACATAAAAAAATGGGGGCATAAAGGCAATTACCGATAACCATTCAAAGTAGTGAGTAAATGTTGAGTGGTGGATGTATCTAAAAACAACTAAAGTTTTAAATACAAAAAAGGTAATCATGATGGTCGCAGCAACTATTAAACACATTCCCGCGGCTTTTGATATGCTTAATGACCTAACCATTACAGTTCTGATTTACCTAAACCTAATTTTTCGAATACCCATTTTGATGGGCAGAACTTAGTCCACACCCCGATATTCAACATAACAATAACGAATACTACGATCCACCATTCATTTAATAATAATCCTGTGAGCAATACCAATGACATTAAGAGGTATACCGCTCGTATTGAAGTCCATTTTTTCATAGTTTTTTTTTATTAGATCATTGAAATTGTTTGAAAAAAGGCAACGACTAATCTTATCCAAAACCTACGATACCATTTTAATTCTTTAAACTTAGGGTCGTTAAACATATCTTCGGGGGTGTCGTATACTTTATATTCCATAACATATTAATTTATATATAAATATTGGGTCATATAGTAAATGGGGTCGCAACAATTATCCTTTTGTGGGATATTTATGTGTATGAGTTTTTTAGATAAGAATAAACAGAGTAAAATTGTGGAGTTCGTTAAGTTCGTAAAGAACGAATTGGGACTTAAAAAAACCCCCACCATTAAACTATTAAATGGTAGGGGCGATCTTAAGACAACGGCACATTACAACTACTCAAACCCTGAAAAAATCATCAAGGTGAATGCAAAAAATCGTCACATAGTTGATGTGATGAGAAGTATTGCCCATGAAATGGTTCACCACAAACAATGGGAAGACGGAAAATTGGATGGACCCAAGCCACCGGACATTGGTGGTGAAATAGAAGACGAGGCGAATGCTAAAGCGGGTCAGTTCATTAAATTGTTTTCCAAGGAGGATTCAACAATTTATGACGAGTGATTTTTATTAATCACTCTATTAATCTCATCGTAAATCCTTAGAGTTAGTTCTTCGTACCCCCGATCAAATTTAAACTTATCCTGATGAACTTTACACGAATGTATTATCGTGGCGTGGTCTCTGTCTAATATACTTCCTGTTTGGGAGTATGTATACCCAAATTTGTATCTCATTATATAAGAGAATATTTGTCTCGAATCTACAATTCGACTAAATCGTTGTTTAGAGGTAATCTCATTTATAGTAACGTCAGATTCTTCACAAACAATCCTTAAAATATCTAATGGAGATATGGGTAGTTTTTTGGACATTCTACTGCGTATTCTTAAGTTCGGATCAATACCGGGATAAATGTAGGGACTTAGTTTCATGTTAAAATCGATGTAGTTTAATCTCTAAATGGGACTCTATGGCTTTATCGTATTGGTTACCTCCCACCATAATGTTCGTGTAAAACACTTGGGAGGTTAGTGTAAGAACGTTAGAAGGCATTGCCCCATAGGTATCCAAACTAAACGTGTATCTTGTCTTAGAACCTTCGTAATCGGTTTCTATGACAGTCGACTCTGTACAATATATACAAGGAAACCAAACATACATCTGTTCATTAGAAAGATCATCGGTAATTAGTAACATGTTATAGTCGAATTCCCACTTAGTTGTGGTGATATCGAATCTCCTATTAATCACAGTATTCTCAAAATCTTGGGAAAGAATGAGTTCATTGTTAGGGGTAACCCCTGTAACAATGAAATTACTAACCGCAGCTCTATCGTGGTCAAGTACCACAACATCACTATCGTAATTAACCTTATCTATCACCACATTAATGTCAACGACATCCCACCTACCATTAAGATTTAATTGGGGGTTACTGGGTTGTTCATATACTTCACAACTAAAAAGAGAGTGAAGAAGTATAAGTAAAACAAAAAGTGACTTTTTCATATTCTAAAGTTTAAAGGTTTGCTCACATATGAAATCATTCATTTTTAACATTTGATTTCTAATGTGTAGTTTTTTCCTACAGTTCGGTCCACACGTTTTTTTATTTGAGTAACCTTCTATTGGTTTACTACAGATAACGCATTTCATCTTTTATTCTTTTTACGTTTCTTTTTTTTCTTGGGTTCCCCGTAGTATGGGTTATTTGGTCCGTATTTGTTTTGTTTTGTGTTCTTATAGTAAGGTACTGCGACAGACTTAGGTATACCAACTCTGTTCTTGTATACTCTGGGACAGTGATAACACGCACAAGAGGTAAACACGAAACTAACAAGAATGATTAAAATTCCACTAATATTCCTTTTCATAATACAAATATAGGTATTTTTTTGATATCCATACAAAATTCAAAAATTATTTTGGATATTTATATATTATGAAAATAATGGTATCCGAAAAACAGTTAATATCCGTACTTAGAAGACAATCGGAAATGAGGGAACAAGAATCAGGTGGGGATACCCCAACTGACACCGGAATCCCCAAAATGTCTGATAGGGTTGGTCGTGATGGACCGGCAAACCAAATAGGTTTGACTAAATGGGAAACTATCGTAGGATCTAAGGTTAGTAGGGGTCCCGCTAATCCCTTATGGAAAAAATCGTAAAAATGGTAGTACAAAGAAGTTTAATACTAGAGAGACATAATCAATTAGTTAATTACAATGGTTATGCAACGGGTATGATACCCAAAATCGTTAATCAACCAAAGAGAAACTATGTATTTGAGTGTCATTTAACTGTTGATGAGAGATATTTTGTTTTACATGACGAAGTCTTTGATATAAAAGAACAAACTACCTTAGGTAATATTTGGGACTCGATTGATAATTTTAAAACAATTTTTAAAAACGTCAATATTGATAATTCCGATTATAAACAAATACAAGAAGGTTGGGAATCATTACCTATTTTAGAGGGTGTTGGAAATTTACACGCAATTAGAGATTATCTGATTGAAGCGGATTTTTTCGGTAGTGTGTGGAACGGAATTAAAGATGTTGGGGGATGGGTCGCGGATAAAGTTGTTGATGCAGGTAAAGGAATTGCCCAATTCGCCAAAGATTCATGGGAAGGAGTTAAAAAAATTGGTATCGCAATATCTAAAGGTGATTGGTCTGAAATACTTAGTTTATTGGGTAAGGGTGTACTTTGGATACTTAGAAAACTTAAGAGTGCAGCATATAGTACGTTAGGTATTATTGTGGATGCAATCTTGGTTGCTACGGGTATCGGTAAAACCGCTCAAATAGTGGTGTGGGGGTTAATCACCGCATTGGATGTTTATCAGTTAATCAATAATGACTATCCGGCCGAGGATGCGAATAATCCTATGTGGTATAAAATATTAGAACTTGGTTTTGATATTTTAGGTTTGGTGAGTGCCGGTGTCGCTGCTAAGGGGGCAAGAGCATTCTTCAGTCCGTTTAAAGCTTTAAAACCAACTCAAATGGCAGCCAAAGTGGCTAAAAGTCCACGAATGAAGAGTTTTATAAAAAAGATATATGAAGCATCCAAAAGTGGTGCATCTAAAATGAAATCTATCCAAAAAACTGTTTCTTCTAAGTGGGGTGCCGGTGGAAGATTCATAGGTAATATTATGGGTGGTTTAGGAAAGTTCATTGGAAAACTACAAGAGTGGTGTGGTAAAGTTTTAGGTAGATCCAACCTAAAAGGAGTACAGAATGCGAAAGTTGCTAAGGGTGGTGTACAAACAGTTAAAACCGCTGGTGAATTTGCTAAGAGAGGAGGAAAGGCGGCGGCACTTGCCACTACCGTAACTTACGGTGCCGAAAAATTATTTGGTGGGGGCGAAACCTCGGCCGATGATGCTAATGTTAACAACTTAGATGTTAGCGGTGTTGATTTCAGTAACGCCGAAATCGATCAAAATGAATTTTAATAGGAATAAAATATTTATATAAAAAAAGACAATGAAATTATTAGATATCATATTGGAGAATAAAGTACCATCAGATCAGATGGAACAGGCCAGTCTCCTAAAAAACTTATTTAAAAACTCTACGAAGAATTTATCGGTTTTAACCCATGACGGATTAAAGGCGGTCGATTCTGTTTTAGCGAAAGACATTAAAGCCGTTTTTAAATCAAGAACCATAACTGGAGTGAAGAATCTTGATGATTTAGTTGTACAGATGTCTAAAGGAACACTTTCAGCGAAAGGTGCTGGGGATTTAGCCGTTGGTTTACTAAAAACAAAAGGAGTTAGTTCCATACAAATTAGACAAGTTGCCACTCAGTGGGTAGAACAACCCGGATTCATAAAAGCATGGGCCTCTAGAGGAAAAAATCCAACAGTTAAGGAGTTGATGGCATCGGGTAAAGGTTATACTGAGGACGCGGCGAAGGAGATTGTTGCGGCATGTAAAAAGAGTAATAAATTCCAAAACAGCATTAAAAACGTAACAGGTACGACGGGTAAAACAGGTGCATCTACAGGTAAAACAGGCGCATCTTCAGGTAAAGGTGGGACACCAAAACCTGGAGGAGCAGGATCGGTACCTCCGATATCAACATGGCAAAGAATTAAAAACGCGGCAAAATCACCAGGAAAGACCTTAATTAAAGGTGCGACCAAGGTGGTTAATGTTGCTAGAAAAGGTTATAGAAGTTATGGTTTTATAAAATTAATGACTTGGTTGGCGGTATTTGGTATTGGCGGAATTATGTTATACGATTTATGGAAAAAATTAATTGGGGGGTCTGACACAATTCCAACCGACGACGAATTAAGAAAAATGGACGATTGGGTAAATTGTATTTTAAAACCTTTACAGGATGATGATGGCGCTGAGATTGTTGAGGCAGGTGATGAAGTAGGTTTGAAATACAGTATCGCCGAATTAGGTGGTGTGGAAACTGGTGGACACGTTATTTTCTATTCAGACCATACTATTAAATCCGCTAACGGTAATACAGGAACGTGGTCATGTAATCAAGATGGATTACTAAGCGAACAGCAGTCAGAGGGTGGTGGAGAATTATCCGCAGCTCAGTTGAGTGCAGTAATTGACGAATTAGACGATCAACTTAGTGGTGATTTCTTTGAGTCTGACAGTACCGATATGATGGATGCTCTTAATGCGTTAAGAGGGGTTGTTGGTAAAACCTATAAAGGAAGAGATGCTATCGAGATCCTTAAGATAAACTACCCCAAAGTAGTTGGTATGTCCTTAGAACAACATGTTAATGAATTGACCAATTTAGACTTCGAGGCAATTGAGGCGAAAGAAGATTTCTTAAATATTTTGAGATCATCAAACTCAGGTGGGGGTCAACAACAATCGGGCGATTCTGATAATGCAGATACTTCACAGGGAGACGGAAATCCAAACACAGGACTTTCACATCTTACCATCACATGGGATTCCGCGGATAATGGTGGTGGAGGCGGAGGAGGAGCCATTATAGATAATTCAAACATCAAATTCAAACCATGTGGAGATTTCCCATTTGATTTGGGTTGTATTAGTGACAAAATTAAAGAATTACAGACATGTTTAAATAAAACAGGATCAGTCCTCAAAGTAGATGGTTACTACGGTAAAAAGACACACAAAGATCTTTTAGATATGGAAATGTTCGCTGATGGGGACTCTAACGATACTATCATCACTAAAGTAATGTTTGACAACTTCATGAAGAGGTGTGATGATAATAATACTATTGTGACAACTGGAGATACAACCACAACTTCAGGAACGACCACAGGTGATACAGCTACCGTTTCGGGGTCAACTACTGATGACACCACTCAAACAGTTGAGGTACCTGTATTGGATACAAGGGCAATGATTGATAAGTTCGGTGCTGAAAGATTGGAAAACATCAAAAAGATGACAGTCGACGGTAAAGTAATCAACGATATAATGGAAGACTATTTAGACTTTAGAAGTGGTAAATACGTTCTTAAAGGTGAAGTTGAGTTAACCGAGAATCAGTTATATGCAATTAATAGAGTAATGTCAGGTAGAGGTTATGTTTTCTTAAAAGATAAGGAAAAGGCCAATGACCAAGGTGAAGTAGTATTCTCAAAATATGTATGGGTGGCTGATAGAACATTAGATAATAAATCCAGAAGAGAGATTAGACGTACCGCACGTTCTAACGAAAGAGCGGGTAGAAGAATCGATAGAGCTCAAGACAGATTAGATAATTTAAAAGCACAAACTTATGATGGTCAATAATATTGAAAGTATAGTTAAAAAGACATTAAATGAGAGATATGAAATAAACAGATCTCTACGTCTTATCATTGAAAATGAAGAAACTTCTGATGATGAAAAATTAGATGGTGTACTTGATGCACTCATGGCATTATCAGATGAGGGTAAATCTGAAGAGGAGATAGAAGGGTCATTGGACGAGAGCATTACTGGTTGGTTAACAAAAACATTTGGACTGGGTAATGACAAATCTTCGGATGGGGGAGGTGACACCTCTCTTTCTTTGGGTAACTTGGGTTCTAAAGCAGGATCTGGAGTGTTTTCACAAATGAGAGAGTGGTTTATCAGAAAAGGTTTAGGATTTTTAGGTTTTGAGGGAGCCCTGGCCGACGCTATGGCGGCGATGTTTGCTGATTTAGATATAAGAGCAATAATCGCATTGTTCAGAGGTGGTAATGCTTGTCAACAGTACGGTGATCAAATTGCCGATGCGATCCTCGAAGGTATTGGTACCTATGTTATGGGTGGTGCCGAAAATAACAGTATGGCACAAAACTTACTTAGAAATATGGTATTTGAATTTGAAAAATCATCTCAAATCGGTGAGATTATTGCTAGTAAAGTGTGTAGTTTCAATGTGAGGGGAGCACTGACAAATTCAATTTAAAAATTTTAAAAATATATGTTAAATGACCCTCCAAGTGAGGGTCATTTTTTGTTTATGAGATATTTATTAGTATGAGATCAGTACTTTGGTCGGTACTCGGTTGATAAACGAAAATAACGAAAAGGAGGTGTTACTTATCTCGGCAAAGGGGTCATTGACCTCTTTGTTCGTTTACGACTTTTTGAAGTTCTTTAATCGCCTTATCCTTCAAACTTTCCTCCACTAATGACTCTTCTATTTTATATTTTTTCTTATATCGTTCTTCAAAAGAGGATCCCACTCCGATTTCTAAAATTTCCGCATCGTTTGGTATTAGAGGTTTCCTCTTCCCCATATCAATGACATCATCGACTAAGATGTCGTGAAAAACTTTCAGGTTTAGTTTTTCCTTCTTTCGATATATTGTTTTATAAACTACAACTACAGGTGGTTTCATATCATATAAATAGAAAAAAGGGATCCGAAGATCCCTTTTGGTGGAGGTGGCGGGGTTCGAACCCGCGTCTTGTTCGTCCCAACCATAAAGGACTACACGTTTAGGTTAAGGTTTTTCATACCTTCCAAAATATTTGGTTCCTATTTTGACATTGTTACCAACAACTGTGTCGAGTTCACTTTTAATAAGGTAGTACTCTGAACGAGACCTTTGACACTCCAAGTGGTATCACACTATAAGACTTCTGTTCCAAGGTACATGTCCACCGACCCGTCGTAGGAATAACCTTAGGCTACTGCTACTTTAGAATCAACAGATACGAGACCCATTAATTCCATTTGTGAATAAACGTTGCCGTCTAAAAAAACGTCACCATAGATTAAAGTGATAGGAAACATCTCACTACGTGCCCCGTATGACTGACTACGCCAATCAATGCCATGTCACCCCCGTACTAATTACTTAGTGTTATAAGGTTGTCTTCCATTACCTGAAGAACCACCTTGTTTTGGTTTGTTATTGTAGTATCTCTTCTTCTTTGGTTTTGGAGATTCTGACAATTCAATATCAGATTTAATTTCCGCACTTTTGGGTAACCCTGTACCTGATGGTTTTGGGGTTCTGTTTGCGGGCTTAGGTCTTGAAACAGGTGCCGGTTTAACAGCGACGGTTTCCTTTACTCCAAAGAGTCTTTTAAAAAATGAAATAATTTTGTTCATAATAAAATGTTTTATATATAAATATACGAAAAATTATGGTTTTTGTCAAACCTTTATGGGTAGGTGTTTTTCGTACAACGCCTCAAAGAATAATTTACTCTTTGCCCATTTTTTATCCACTTCACCTATTGATTTATGGTAAAGTTTTATTTTAGTTGTGATACCCACTTTAACTCCCTCTAAGTGATTTAATAAACATATGGGTAAGTCGTAGAAGTGAAATCCGTCAAATTGGGTATCAAAGTTTTTCTTTATTCTCTTTTTATGGATCATCATAAACAAACCGTCGATTACTACAACCTCCTTAATTTTATCTTCGAAGGAATTAGAGTACTTAGAGATATATTTTTTACCATCGTGAATATGACCAACTTGCCCCTGCATAGAGTCCCTATCTTGCCACCATTGTCCTGAAATTAAATTATCCGTACCGGCCAAACCTATAATCCCATATTCGGGATTTTTATCAAATAATTTAATGATTTTAGGGGTAAGGTTTTTAGTTTCTAATTCCAGGTCGTCGTGGATAAAAACAACAATATCATTATCGGATTGATCTAATCCCTCATTATAAACCTGAGTGAGGGACTTAGTCCCATCATTCTCAATAAAAATGTATTGATTCTTGGGATGAGAAAAAAATTTCTTAATATGATTAACGTATGTGTCGTCAATTTTTCGAGTAGAACATACAACGGTAATTGTATTCATAAATTAAGGGATATACCCTTAATGATAAAACTATTGGGTGGATTTGTCAAGACTTTTTTTAATATGTTTAAATGCCTCCTCATAAACAGGTAACATATCATAAGCGGTGGGACGAGGTTTGATTTCACTTTTGGAAACCATATCCCTTAATTGGTCAGCAACACCCAAAGAATGTGCTTCATACATCAACTCCTCTAATAAGTCACTACTTGTTAAACCCATCACCAATATTGTCTAACTCTTGTTGTAATTTTTGTATTTGTCGTTTTATTTCTTGAGTTTGTTTTTCAAACTTAAGTTTTAAAATTTTATCTATTATCAATTTTTTATCTAATAGTGACATATTAATAAATATGTAACAATTTAGTATGTTAAAAAATAATTATCGACATTGGTAGTCCGCCGCCCTACTAGCAATTTGTTCGTTAGGTTTCACATTAACCTTAAAACCTAACGAATTAGCCCAACCTTTCGCCATAGGGATAAGTTTATTGGAATAATACTTATCATTAGAATTATAATCTAAGTCAATTTGTATTTCCACCTTTATTTTTTCTGATATCCATTGAGCAATTTCTATTGAATATTCAGATTCTTTTAATAGTCGTGTAAATTTATCATTTATCCTATCTACACTAAAATTTTTATATATGTAATGGACGCCTCTACTTCCATACCTATATGCGATAACAATAGAATATTTTGTGATCAAAGCCGAGTTTTGGGAGTCACAACCAACGTGAATTACAGTGTATGGACACAATTCTAAAACCTCTAAAGTGTGTTTTACTATCTCTACTTTAGTTCCATCTATTTTTTGAAAGACTTTGACCATTCATATTTTTATTATTTTAAATTATTGTGGACCTAGAGGGACTCGAACCCCCGACCAATTGATTATGAGTCAACTGCTCTAACCGACTGAGCTATAAGTCCAATAAAAAAACGGCGGGGGTTTGCGACCCCCATTTCTACTTCTGAATATGCTGATTAAGTCGACCTCACAGCAGGAATTTCATTTTCGTCTAATTACCGTCTTCGCTCTCCATCGAGGACTTGAACCTCGGACCTATTGATTAACAGTCAACCGCTCTAACCGACTGAGCTAATGGAGAATTGATATGTTGGGATGACGGGACTTGAACCCATATGTAACCACTTACTCTTTCTACAAGGTATAAGCTTGAGGAGATACATCCCAATCTGTAGGGAAGACAGGATTCGAACCTGCGACCCCTTGGTCCCAAACCAAGTGCGCTACCACCTGCGCTACTTCCCTATTAGGTTGAGGTAGGAATCGAACCTATCACGTCACGTCCCGTGTTTGCGGGATTGCTCTACCACTGAGCTACTCAACCCGTTTGATTATTCCGCCACGGAATCCGTCGATACCGAATCAACAACCACTTCTTCAACAGATACGGAATCAACAACCACTTCTTCAGAAGTTTGATCTTGATTGTTACTGTTGTTACAAGCGATTAAAGTAGCGGTAGCGAATAACAGAAAAAATAATTTTTTCATTTCACTATTTTGTTTAATCAATTTATCATGGATTCTTTTGATGGTGACCATTATCCATTTGCGGTATGGACGGGACTCGAACCCGCGACCACTTGAGTGACAGTCAAGTATTCTAACCAGCTGAACTACCACACCGAATCAGCAATCAGGGTGGGATTCGAACCCACATCCACTTTCGGTCGGACTGGCTTGTCATTTTGACTTCCCACGTTGTACACCGTGTTGTCCTGTGGAGTACCGATACCTACACATACCAATGTGCGACCTGATTGTTTGCCACATTAGCTCCACTTTGTTTTTCCCAAAGAACAAAGAAACTTTTGCGGAGAGTGAGAGATTCGAACTCCCGGAACCTTTCAGTTCAATAGTTTTCAAGACTACCGCAATCGACCACTCTGCCAACTCTCCAAACGACTTACATGGCATGCTAAGTGACCCTGGAACGACTCGAACGTTCGACCGACTGCTTAGAAGGCAGTTGCTCTATCCACTGAGCTACAGGGCCATAAAAAAGAGACCCGGGCCCAACAAGCCGCCCGTTGTGAAACGAAATTAGACGGAAGGGCCCTTTTGAAGGTCTCTCAGTACCACCTGCCGGAATCGAACCGGCACGGACATCACTGCCCAAGGGATTTTAAGTCCCTCGTGTCTACCTATTTCACCAAGGTGGCAATACTTTTCCCATATGTCAAAGAACACTTCAAATATACAGGCAATATTCTTTAAAATCAATAGGGATAAAAAAAATCCCCCACATTTCTGAGGGGGATTATACTATCGTTCTGTAACTACTTATTAATCAGTTAATAATTGTTTAGATTTTTTTACGGGTTCACACCCATCTTTATCGATTTTCACCAATCGATTCTCAAATTTATCAAACCTACTGTCAATATAACGGTATATGTCGTTCATGTTGTCTTCATGATTCTTATACATTTGATCCGTATATCTCATAGTTTCATTATGTAGGCCATCTGTTCTACTTATTTCACCATCTATACGTAGGTGAAGTTCTCTTTGGTTTTCATCCAAATTTCTGAATATTCCATTGATAGCTTCCTCGAAACCATCGGAACGTTGCTTAACCTTAAACACACCCATAACAGCATACCCCAATCCGAGTAAACCGATCATACTGAGCGCACCTAAAATAAATTCTAAATTTTCCATGTTTTTAATTTTTAGTTTTAATTATGTCAAAGAACGATAGTAATATCTTTCACGCTGTAGTGGAGGGATTCGAACCACTCACGAGGTCTTTAGCCATAGGACATTGTACATATTGTGGTCAACCCATTATCCTACGTTTGTCAGATGTTCCTCACCCCCGAGACAGGAGGGTATGTCTGCCGTTTCATCACACTACAAACTGTGTTTGAGCCTCAGGAGGGATTCGAACCCCCGACAGGCTGATTACAAATCAGCTACTCTGGCCAACTGAGTTACTGAGGCTTACAATATGTTCCATAGTCTCGGTTTTTTAATTCGAAACCATATCGGTATAGTTTTAATTATTAAGAACCACTTAATTCTTTTCACCATACTATATAAATAATACAAAAAAAATTTAGATTAATCAACAGAGTTTATCTTGATTTTAAGAACTATTTATAGTTAAGACCTTAAAAAGTCTAATAAAAAGTAAAAAAGAGAGACATGGCATTTAAAGACATTTTTAAAGACAAGAATGATTACAATGAAAAATCTATTGTGGGTTTTGCATCATTCGCAGTAATGGTATTATTCGCAGTTGCGGATTTGACCACAGGTTATTTTGGTAAAGACCTCGTTATTAACGAGTTTATTTACAATTCATTTGTGGTAATAACACTTGGATCTTTTGGTATTGCTGAAGTAGGTAAAGTTTTCGGTAAGAAGGATTCAACAGAAGAATAAAGAAAAAAATCATGTTATTAAAAGTAGGATCAAAAGGAGAACTCGTAAAAGATGTTCAGGAAGTTGTTGGGGTTACCGCAGATGGTGTCTTTGGACCTGGTACAGAAGCGGCAGTAAAAAAATGGCAATCAGCAAACGGATTAACTGCCGATGGAATTGTTGGTAATGCAACATTAGGGAAGATGGGATTGTTAGACACGGATAGATCTATTAGTGAATCTATTCCTGAAGCTTCTTCAGGTTTGTACACTAAAAAAACATACACATCCCCTAATGGTATTGAAGTGATTGAGTATTTCATGCCAAAAGACGAGTATTTGAAGGGTCCAATTAAACCCGAATGGTTATTCTTACATCACACCGCGGGTTGGCATAACCCGTATAACACAATTAAATCGTGGGATGCGGATAAAAGTGGTCAAATTGCCACAGAATTTGTTTTAGGTGGACAATCTGTAAAGGGTAACGATGATCAGTATGATGGTATATTAGTACAAGCATTTCCTAAAGGAAACTATGCGTGGCATTTAGGTAAGAACGGATCACAGACGATGCATAAAAACTCTGTAGGTATCGAAGTTTGTAATTTTGGATACGTTGTTAACGGAAAGACCTACGCGGGATCAACCGTAGATGAATCCCAAATTGTTAAATTGTCAAAACCATTTAGAGGTCATACTGATTGGCACAGATATTCTGATAAACAGATTGAGGTTTTACATAAGTGGATTCTTTGGATTGCGGAAAGAGACGGTATCGATGTAAGAGCTGGGTTACCCGCATTAGTTAAGAAAAACGGGGCGGACGCTTTCGAGTTTAATGACGACGCTTATTATGGTAAAGTTAAAGGTCTTTGGACCCATACTAATACAAGAAAAGATAAGGTTGACATGTTCCCTCAACAAGAGTTGATGGATATGTTAGTGAGTCTATAAAAAATAAACCCCAACAAGGATGCTGGGGTTTTAGGTCTACATTGGGTTCAACCCCAATGCTTTAACGAGAAAAAACGAAAAGGTAATCGGCAAAGAGAACCTTCGATGTATAAATATATATTTTTTTTAAAAAAGTTCAGATTTTAGTTAAATGAGGGGAAGATTTTTGGAAATTTCCAAATTCCCCTCTTTTATTTTTAACAAGATCTCCACATTTTCTACAATATTACCCATCAAAATTTCATCACTTATAAAATCTTCACATAGATTTTGAATAATTCTTTTGATTGGTCGGGCACCATACTCTTCCTCAGAATTAAGTTTCAAAATTTCGTCATAAACGGTTTTGTCAAAAGTTATTTTATAAGAATTCTCGTTTAACCTATTAATTAAAGACTGTAGTTCAATCTGTACGATTTTTCTTAGAGATTTATCATCTAACTTGTTGAAGACGATTATATCATCTACCCTATTTAAGAATTCTGGTGAGAATTGTTGCTTCAAAGACTTCTTTATAATTGAATCTCTTACTTTTTCTTGGTTATTATCGTTTGTGAACCCGACACCACCACCAAAATCAGATACTTTCTTAGCACCAATATTTGATGTCATAATAATCAGAGTGTTTGTGAAATTAACTTTCCTACCAAAAGAATCGGTTAAGTGACCTTCATCCAAAATCTGTAGTAGAATGTTAAAGACATCCTTATGTGCCTTTTCAATTTCATCAAATAAAACAACGGAGAATGGATTGTTTTTTATCTTCTCCGTCAATTGACCACCTTCGTCGTATCCAACGTACCCGGGAGGAGACCCAATCAAACGAGAAACATTATGTTTTTCCATAAACTCACTCATATCGACCCTAATAATTTTTTCAGGATCCCCAAAAAGTGTTTTAGCTAATGTTTTGGCTAAGTGTGTTTTACCAACACCGGTAGATCCTAAAAACATGAATGACCCAATGGGTTTATTTGCGTTTTTAACACCGACTCTGTTTCTTCTTATTGATTTTGAGATTTTAGAAACCGCATCGTCTTGACCAATAACATTTTTAGAGATGGTTTTTTCTAACGATAATAAAGATTTACTTTCTTTGGTGTCCAATTTTGAGATTGGTACTCCCGTCATGGAGGTAATGAGATTATAAACATCCTCAACACTAATCTCTTTTCTGTTTACTTGTTGTTCGTCGTTCCATTTTTTCTTTTCTGACTCCAACTTTTTGAGGACCTTCTTTTCTTCATCTCTGAGTTGTGCCGCCTGTTCATAGTCTTGACTTTTTACGACCTCTAATTTTCTTGTTTTGATTTTCTCCGATTCCTTTTTTAACTTCTCAATAGAGTCGGGAATCTTCACATTTATTTTTTTCTCAGAACCTAATTCATCCAAAACGTCAATCGCCTTATCGGGAAACTGTTTATCAGTAATATATCTTTTACTAAGGGATACGATAGTTTCGATAACATTAGAATTATAAGAAACCCTGTGAAACTCCTCATATGAAGGTTTTAAGTTGTAAAGAATATCAATTGTTTCATCCACAGTGGGTTCGTTAAGTATAATTTTTTGAAATCTCCTTACCAACGCACCATCTTTTTCAATGTTCTTTTTGAATTCATCAAATGTTGTGGCACCAATACATTGAATTTCTCCTCGAGCCAATGCGGGTTTTAAAATATTCGCAGCATCCATAGACCCCGACGCATTACCCGCACCAACCATAGTGTGAATTTCGTCTATAAAGACAATTACGTTTGGGGCTTCCTGTAGTTCATTTAAGATAGCTTTAATTCTCTCTTCAAACTGTCCCCTATACTTTGTACCTGCAACTAAAGATGTGAGGTCTAAGGACATTATTCGTTTATCCAGTAGATTGGTGGGACAGTTACCGTTTGTAATTAGTAGGGCTAACTTTTCTACTAACGCAGATTTACCCACACCCGCGTCACCAACGATGACAACGTTATTTTTCTTTTTCCTTGATAGTATTTGGGCTATTCTCATAACCTCCTTACCCCTACCTATGATAGGATCTATCAACCCCTCACTCGCCAATCGAGTGAGATCCCTTGAGAAGTTATCGAGTACTGGTGTATTAGACCCTCTCTTACTTTTTCTCTGTTGTGATGGTGACCCACCTTCAAAAAAATCCACGGACATATGTATCTTGTTTTAACTTTTATAAAGATAACAAAAATTGAACTAAGAGTCAATAGATGTCAAAATGTCATAATATTATTTTTTATTTTAACTAATATATGAAAAAATGTCATAATATTCTAATTTTTTTTCATTGGCACCTGATTTGAAATAGGTGGTTTATAATAATAAATCTTAAAAAAAAATAATATGATTACTTTACTTAAAAACGATCCGTTTTTTACTAACTTATTAGATTTGGTTTTCGATGCTGAAGATGAAAATTTATGGAAAGGTCATGTACACGTACATAAGTCTGTTAATGATGAGGGTATTACCTTAGAGTTTATTGTTCCAGGTTTAACAAAGGAGGATGTTTCAATTCTTGCTGAGGACAGAGTGTTGAGGATTGAGTATTCGCCCGATGAAGGGAAGAAGAATAAATTTGTGGGGTCGTTCCGAAGATCATACACTATGGGTGACGATTTAGATAATAAAAAGGTCGAAGCCAAACTTGAGAATGGGATACTGACAATTAATATTCCAAAACTAAAAAAGAAAAATACTCAAAGAAGTATTTCAATCAACTAATCCAATTCCCCCAATCGGGGGAATTGTTTTTTACGGGATATTTATTAGTTACATCAGACTGACTTGATTTTGTCGATGAAATTTATTATATTTTAATTAAAATTAAAAAATATGGCGGTTACATCAGAAAAAATCAACGGTAAGGAGATACTTGTCGAGATTCAATCATCGAATTTGAAGTCTGCGTCTTATAATACTGAAGACGAAACATTACAGGTCACTTTTAATAGTGGGGGTGTTTATGAGTATTATAAGGTTCCGTGGGAAAAGTTCACAAAACTTAGGATGGCGGAATCCCAAGGAAGGTTTTTCAATTTACAAATTGCGAAAACCCACGAGTACAAAAAACTGAAATGAGAAATAGTCAGATTGTTGATGAACTAATCGAGGAAATAGGTAATAACCAAGAGATTGTTAAATCTTTTGAAACTAAAGATTCACTATGCTCCGACATATTTGTTGAGGAGGGTGGTGAATTTTCTATGCATAAAGAGATCAGAGATAGACTTTTAGAAATAACTGAGGAATTTATGGATTTCGTCGACGTTGACTTCTTTATTCATGATATCATATTAACAGGATCTTTAGCCAATTATAATTGGTCAAATTATTCAGATGTTGATTTACATATTATGGTTGACTTTGATGAAATAGGTAATAAAACATCGGTTGGTTTAGAAACTATCATAAAAAACTTCTTCGATTCAAAGAGAAGTTTGTGGAATAAACAACATGAGATAAAAATAAAGGGTTTTGATTGTGAGATTTACGTTCAAGACGTAGATGAAAAGCACCTCGCATCAGGCATATATTCTATATTAAACGATAAGTGGATAATAACCCCTGAAAAAACTAACCCATCAATTGATAAAGAACTTATAATTAAAAAAGCAGATAAATTTGAACAATTGATAGACGACGTTCAGGATAAATTTAAGAGCGGGGATGACGTTGAGAAAGATATTTTAAATATAAAACAGTCCTTAAAGAAATTTAGACAGTGTGGTTTAGACACCGGTGGGGAGTATTCCTATGAGAATTTGGCGTTTAAACTTCTTAGACGTAACGGTTACATTGCCACCTTAATGGATATCCAAAGTAAAAATAAGGATAAGAAATTATCCATAGCACAACAGTAAACGAAATATTTTTCTTGATATTGTTGTATTTATAGAGTAAGAATAAGTTATTAACAAATAATTGTAATATGTCAGATCTTAAACCATTAGGTAGTGAGAAACTACAAGGTGATGATAAACTAAAAAGAATAATGGAGATTGCCAACTATGGTAGATCACCTAAAAAAGTCATCACTGAAACTGTATCAACTGCCAACGTTGAATTCATTAAAGAGTCTACTAACGGTACATATGGTATTGTTAGAGAAAAAGACGGATACTATGTAAAAAAGGGACTTAATGAAAGTTCATTAGATTATATTGGTGGAATCTTCATGAAAAATAAAAATAAGTTTTCATCTTATGCTGAAGCATTAAAAAGATTGGAACTTATTAGTGGAGAGGAGAACTCTTTAAATGAGGCCAAAAAATATATTTTAAAAAAATCTTCAGCTTCTACGGAGCCTGTTGAGAATGTTCCCGCAGCACCAGTTGCGGCGGAACCCGCACCGGCACCTGCACCTGAGGCTCCTGTAGGTGATTTACCCCCTGCTGATGGTGGTATTTCAGACATTCCTTCGGACGTAGAAGATATGGGTGGAGAAGAAAATGGTGGTGAGGAAAATGGGAAGAGATCTGATTACATGGATGAGGTACAAAAATTCTCGGGTAAATTAGGACAAGCACTTAGAGATGTTAAGGAAAAAATGATGAGTGATGACATAAAATATGTTATTAACATGGTTCTTTCCGCAGTTGACTTAGATGCTTTAGACGATGAGGATAAAGAAGAGATAGCAGAAAGATTTGAACCTGAGGAGGACGATTTTGTAGAACCATCATATGATGATGTACCCGCAGAAGAACCAGAATCAAGTGAGGAAATCGATGAAATAATGGCTAAACTAGAAAGTTTTGTTGACACACCTGTTGAAGAGGAGGGTCAGGTCGAAGAAAAAATCGATTTAGACCAATTTAACGACTTAGGTATTGAAGAAGATATTTCTGAGGAATCTGATGACGAGGAGGTTGAAATAGACTTAGAGGATCTCAAAAGTGAAATCAACAAACATGTTGAGTCAACTTTGAGTAAATACTTTAAGTAATATGAGACTTATCTATATCAATGAGATTGGGTCTGATTATAAGGGTCAGAAACAATATGAGTTCATTTTCAGTGATCAAACAGAATTTGATATAGAGGAATGGTATCACATACCCGCATCGACATATCCCGAGTCACTTTCTCCCGATTTAGAGTACATTTCATATGTGGGGGTATTAAAAAATTCCGATATAGATTTAGACTTGGTTCAAAAGTCTGACTATTTTGGAATTATTGATGCTGTCGATGGTGTCATCTCATTAGGGTGGGAGAAATACGATATAGAAAGTGAGTTCGAAAGACTTACTTTTTCTTTTGGGGATAAGATTGAAAGTGTGAAGAAAAAAATAGAATCTAGAGGATTCCATCTAATAAAAGAGGAATTAAATTTTAATACGGGGTTATGAGAAGAAAACAAATTATACAAAATCTTTTAAAGGAAGGTTTAAGTGAAAAATTTTTATCAAAATTAACTGATAAACAAATTATCGATTTGTCTCATAGATTATTGTCTGAAGCCACCTTTGAGGTTTCTGCAGAAAAAGTAGATACAATAAAAGATAAGGTTGGTCCTGACGATATAGTTAAGGTTTCAGAGGAAGAAGAGACTAACGAGGCATCTTCTCCCCAACAACAGGCGGCAATTGCTATCTCTAAAAAGAAAAAGAAAGAAAACAAGGAGATTAATGAATGGGTGGATAATTTGGTTACTTCTAACTATCACCCCGAAATCACCACTAAAAAAGATATCTATGAAATGATAGGGTCATTATCAGACAGTGTTGATAATCTTTCAGCGGCAAAAAATATGTTTGCCGTTGATGAACAACAACCATCACCATCTAAACCCGATACTGATGCCCCTGTGAGAGAAAAACCAACAACAAGACCTGGTAAACCCTCAAGAGAAAACCCTTTTCAACCAAAACACACACCTAAACCTAAAGCTGAACTTCCAAAAGAACTTACGTTTAGTGCTTTAGGACTTGACTTAAAACAGGTGGCAGAATGATCAGTAAGAAAGAACTTTTAGAAACTATTAAGGGTTTAAAAGAAATGCCGATGGATTATGGGGATAACCCTGAAAGAATTAGTCCTGATATTGAGGATAAATTGGCAAACAAAGAAACCCCTTTTAAAGATAACCCCGCATTTCCTGAGGAGGAACCTGACGGACTACCCTCTAATTGGGAAGAACTATTGGCATCTAAAAGATTTCAGGATGTTATTGCCAAAGTAAAAAGGTACACAGGACAAGAAGGTAACGTAACTAACCAAAACACATTCATGCAATTAATTGGGACAATGCAAAGAATGTTATCAAATGTGTTTCAATTTGAATCACAGAACAAAGAATATTTGGAGAACCTTGCCGTTGAATTGGTCAAAAAAGAGATGGCATTACCCGAAGGGGCGCTACAATTTGATGCAAAATTAGTGGGTATGGGTGGAATTGATCCTGAGGGTTTCCAACAACAGTCCCAAGACCCTAGTGAAGAAGAAATTGAACAACAATTTGGGGTTAATTCTGAAGAGGCTCAGGAGGACTTGGAAGATTTTATCGACGCCTTTGAAAAGTTCGATCAAGAAACTGCGAAAAGAAGATTTATAAACGCATTAATACAAGGAGCATCTAAGAAAGGACATTACATGTTTGAATTGGTTGCTAACGAGTTGAATGAGAGAAATCCAAATATCGTAACTCAATATGGTATTTTAATGTCTGTTAATGATTTAATGTATTGGGTTTTACCTGAGGGTACAATTCAACAAGGAATGGAAGGTGGAAGTTTTGCCGGTAAAGAGGAGGTGGATACTGAAACAGACCCACCAACGATTAGAGCAAGGGCAATTTTCTTTCCTGCGTTAATACATGAGATTATTAAAGGTGTAATGGAAGTTATGGGAACTCAAGGGTTACCTGACGACCCTAAATCAGCTGAGATGGTTATGGGTAAAGCCGATACACTTCCTGCTGAGATATGGGATTTAAGATTAGGTCCTGTTATTTGGGAGAAGTTCAGATCATCATATCCTGACAAATTAGAGGATGACGATCTAAAACACATACAGAATTACTTATTCTCACGTTTTTCGGCGTTAGACACTGAAGAGTTTTTTAAAGTTTCAAAAGAAATATTAAAAGGATCTGAATTAGGAAAGAATATCATAAACAGAATGGTTAATCAAATTATCGAAGACCTTAAAACCGAAGACTATGAAGAAGATCAATACAATCGGGAGTTTGGGGATGAGGACGATGGTTTGAGTGGGTTCCTTGGTTCATTGGGAATCGGACTCTCACCTGATGATGACGATGACGGACCAACCGTATAAAATCTAAAGTGGTCATAATCGACCACTTTTTTTGTATTTATAGGATATGGATAAGAACAAATTAATACAACTTAAGGAATATGCGAAGATCATGAAGGATACTCCATACGCCTTAAAGACATATCTTCAAACATACGATAACACCCAAAAGAAGTATGTACCGTTAGAGTTATTCCCTGACCAAGAACAACTAATTCTTGATTATGATAACTATAATGAAAACATTACCCGTAAGTACAGACAGGCGGGTGTGTCAACAGTAACTGCGGCTTGGTTATCCAAGAAAATACAAACCGCAAGTCCAACAGAACCTGAAAGGATTCTAATCATTGCGAACAAAAGAGATACCGCTATTGAAATGGCAAATAAGATTCGTCATTTTTTGGACCAATGGCCCGAATGGATGAATGTTGGTTTTTCCCCCGATAAGAACTCGGAGAGTAGGTTTAGAATGAATAATGGGTCCGAAGTAAAGGCGGTGGCAACATCGGCAGACGCACTTCGTGGTTTTACGCCAACAGTACTCGTATTTGACGAAGCCGCATACATTGAAGCGGGAGAAGATTTTTGGGCTGCGTGTATGGCATCCTTATCTACGGGTGGTAAGGTTATTTTGATCTCTACCCCGAACGGTTATGACCCAATTTATTATGGTGTTTATGATCAGGCTTTAAGAGGGATGAATGATTTTAAAGTAACTGATTTAAGATGGTTTAAAGACCCTCGTTACGCATCTGATTTAAAATGGTTAAAGGTTGAAGATATCATTCATTATATGTTGAATAGAGAGATGTATAATGACGATGAGATCACATTAAACGAAGGTTGGGAACGTTACACAGAGTTACTCGAACAGGGATATAAACCATACTCTCATTGGTTTGAGAATATGGCTAAGAAATTTAAATATGATAAGAGGAAAATCGCACAAGAATTAGAATGTGATTTCCTTGGATCAGGAGATGGGGTGATTCCCAATTCAATACAAGAGAGAATAAGTAAGAATGAGATTAAAGAACCGATTGAAAAATACATGCAAGGTACTTTCTGGTTATGGAAAGAACCTGTTGAGGGTCATAGATATATTATGGGTGTTGATGTTTCCAGAGGCGATAGTGCCGATGCCTCATCAATATGTGTTATTGATTTTGATGAAAACGAACAGGTCGCTGAATACATTGGTAAGATACCCCCAGACGACTTGGCGGGTGTTGTATACAAGTGGGCGACACTTTATAAAGCGTTCGTAGTAATTGATATAACTGGTGGTATGGGTATTGCCACATCGAGGAAACTACAAGAAATGGGATATAAAGACCTTTATATTGATGGGGTTAATTCTATGAATATATGGGACTATAACAAGAAAGGACAAGATAAAATACCAGGTATTAATTTTAATAATAAGAGAGCCCAAATTGTTGCAGCATTTGAGGAACGTTTGAGACATGGTTTTGGTGTTAGGTCTTCTCGTTTATTGAACGAATTAAATACGTTTGTTTATGTAAATGGTAGACCCGATCATATGAAGGGGGCTCACGATGACGCCATTATGGCCATGGCTATTGCTATGTATGTTGCAGATATTTCCTTCACACAATTACAAAGAAGTGACAGTACCAATAAGGCGATGTTAGATTCATGGTTATTGTCCGAAAGGACTTATGAGACTAGTAAATCATTTTATTCCCACGGGACCGCTTTCGATGCAATTGGGTCAATGGCAACTGATAATCGTCATTACCCACCCCAAATGGGTAATGCAATACCAAAAGAGGCGTACCAAGAACATTCGTGGTTATTTGGTAAAAGGACTAAACAGTTTTAAATGTCAAAAAAAATTCGTATATTATAAAGTTTAATATTTATTAGTATGGCAAAACAAAATCTAACAGTATATCAAAGATTAACGAAGGTGTTCGGTTATCAAACTGATCAACCATCTACACCTCCGCAGTATAAATTTGATAGAGATAAACTGTTAAAGACAGATAGTAAGGAAGATTACGAGAAAGAATTACTACAAAGACAACAATCACAATACATTGCCGATAAGTGGACAAAATTAGATCAATCACTTTATAACCAATCTGTTTATTATGAACCAAATAGGTTGGCCGCATACTATGATTATGAATCTATGGAGTTTACTCCCGAAATATCAGCGTCTTTAGATATCTATTCAGAAGAGTCAACAACACTCTCAGAAAAAGGTCAGATTTTGACAATATACTCCGAATCAAAAAGAGTGAAAAACATATTAGAAGATCTATTCTATAATGTATTGGATATTAACACCAATCTTCAGATGTGGTGTAGAGGTTTGGCTAAGTATGGTGATGACTTTGTCTATTTAAAAATAGACCCTAGTAAGGGTGTTATTGGGTGTCAACAATTACCTAACATAGAGATCGAAAGACATGAAGGTGCCGCATCTCAGGTACATAAATCGGAACCCGCAGCAGGTGTGAAAATGCCAAGTAGGGAGTTAAGATTTACGTGGAAGAATAAAGACATGGAATTCCAAGCATGGGAGGTCGCCCACTTTAGATTATTGGGTGATGATAGAAAACTTCCTTATGGTACGTCTATGTTAGATAAAGTAAGACGTATTTGGAAACAATTACTTCTTGCGGAAGATGCGATGTTAATCTACAGAACTTCGAGAGCACCTGAAAGAAGGGTGTTTAAAGTATTCGTGGGTAACATGGATGACAAGGACATCGAAGCGTACGTACAACGTGTGGCAAACAAGTTTAAGAGAGATCAGATCGTAGATCAAAGGAATGGACAAGTAGATATGAGATACAACCAAATGGCGGTAGATCAAGATTACTTTATTCCTGTAAGGGACCCATCTCAAACTAGTCCGATCGAAACATTACCAGGAGCACAGAACTTAGGTGAAATTGCAGATATTGAGTACATTCAAAAGAAATTATTGGCAGCACTTAGAATTCCTAAGGCGTTCTTAGGTTTTGAAGAAATTGTGGGTGAAGGTAAGAGTTTGGCATTAATGGATATTCGTTTTGCGAGAACTATTAATAGAATCCAAAAATCCCTTATCCAAGAATTAAATAAAATAGCATTAGTTCACTTATATCTTTTAGGTTTAGAAGATGAACTAAATAACTTCACATTATCTCTTACTAATCCATCGGCACAATCTGACCTACTTAGAATTGAACAGTGGAAAGAAAAGATTACTTTATACAAAGACGCAACATCAGATCAATCACAAATCGGTATTCAACCCGTTTCACATACATGGGCTAAAAAGAATATTCTTGGTATGAGTGATAACGATGTAATCCTTGACCTACAACAACAAAGACTTGAGAGGGCTCTTGGTGCTGAATTAGGTATCACACAGAACATTATTAAGAGGACTGGTGTATTTGATGAGGTTGATAAGAAGTACGGTATCCCCGAAGAGGAGAGACGTGCGGTCGATGCTGGTGGATCACCTGACGGTGGTGCCGGTGGTATGGACATAGGTGGAGGAGGAGCACCCCCACCGATACCTGGAGATTCAGGAGGGGGTGGTGAGGAACCTCTAAGTGAATCAAAGAAAAATAAAATATTAGGTATGTTGGGTGAGGATTCTGAAGATTTTGACGATCTTTTTGATGTCCATAAGGCACAACAGAATATTTATGAAATAGAAAATAAACTCAAAGACATTATACAAGAGTAATTATGGCAACTTTCGGACACGTAAAAAATAAAATATTGGTTAAGTTGACAGAGTCTTATGGTAAAAAAGATTTTAAAGACTCACTTAACAAATATTTCAAACCAATCATGAAAAATGGTACATTAAAGGAAATGTATTCATTATATGAGGATTTAGAAACAATGACTTTTGATGATAAGGAAACCGCACAATTATATGTGGAGGAATTGTCTAAAGTATTAAAGGATAGATACAATGAAGTGGGTTCATCTCTTTTTGAGCTGAACGAGTCACTAAAGGATGTACAAAAGAGTGATAACCAACTATACGAATGGTTAGACGTTCTTTCTTGTCCTGACAGATTAGGTAATATTTCTGCGAAGGTCGTCGCCAAGAAAAACTTAGTAGAACACCTAATAACTTTTAAATCAACGGATGAATTAAGAGTTGATCAAGGAGTTAATGAAAGTTTACTTAATTCGGTTTTAGTAAATAACTTTAACGTTAGTTTTGACAAAACATTAAGTGAGGAAGAAAAATCTAAACTTAAACACATTTTGTCTTTAAGTCATGATGAGATTGAAAAGGAGACATCCACTCTGCACGAATCTATTGAAACTAAACTTACAGAATTAATATCCGAGGACTCATCTTTTAAGGATAAGGCCGATGGTGTGAAAAAAGAAATAAGTAAGATGGAGGTAAACAAGTATAACTTGTTCCGATTACAGGACCTTTTGGAAGGTCTATCATAAAAAACGAAAGGTGTCATTAGACACCTTTTTTTATTTCTGTTCTTGGTCTTTTAATTGTTGAATGTACTGAGCCTTCTTTTTTTGAAGTCTACGGGAAACTGACGGTTTAGTGAATTCTTGACGATCTCTAAGGAATTGGACTTGTTTCGTATTCCTAACTTTAGTTTTTAATTTTTTAAGGGCTTGATCGATGTTCCCGTTGAAGACTTTTACTATTAGCATATTTGTTTTTAGTGTTATATACATAAATATATCAAAAAAATTTGATTTAGAAAATATTTTTAGTTATCTTTTATAGACACCATAAAAGTTAATAAGAATGAAAATAAATGAAATTAGGTCGTTTTATCCCATTAGAGGATTACAAAAACGTAAAGATCGGATACGGAACAATAGATCATAAGAATTTAAAGACAATTTATTTGTCTTTTAACTCATGGTTAGAACCAGAAAATGATTGTGATAGTTTTGATACAATAATAAAATCATCAAGAAATTGTATTAAAAAATTAATCTACAACTTAGGGTCAGATCTTTTTAGACCCGAATCTATCGTCGATTTAGATGTAAGGACAAACGGAATTAAGATAGAGAAAAGATCCTTTATGAATTTAGAGATAACGTTATATGTGAATAACCAAATCAATATAAAGGACAAAAATCTTAAAATGGACATTAACAACATGATGAAAATGGTGGTTGATGATTGTCTAAATGACGAAAGACTCTTTAATTTTAACAAAAAGAAAAAATAACTTCGTTTACGATGTATTTATAGTAATAAAACTATAGGTACACATGAAGGTATTAGGTCCTAAAGAGACGGGTAAAGGAATTCTCATCGAGTACGATGCGGGTTTTATCTCTCCTGACGAAAACAAAAAAGTAATTTCAGAAATGAAAGGTATTGACTTCTCTGAAGACATTATCCTTTATGCGGTTTTACAGAAATACGATACTCCAAATAAAAACGGTAGAATTTATCCCGAATCCATACTTAAAAGAGAAATGGATAAATACCAAACCGTTATCAATAAGGGTTCTGCTCTAAATGAGTTAAACCACCCCTCATCATCTCTTATCGATTTAGATAGAGTTTCCCACACAATTACTGAAACTTGGTGGGATGGTAAGATGTTAATGGGAAAAATTAAACTACTCACTTCACCAGGTTGGAAAAAGATGGGGATTGTTTCCACAAAGGGAGACCAAGCCGCAATGTTATTAATGAACGGTGTGACTTTAGGAATATCTTCCAGAGGTGTGGGATCACTTAAATCCGAAAAAGGTCAGAATATTGTACAAGATGATTTTGAGTTGGTATGTTTTGACTTAGTGTCCTCACCATCAACACCTGGTGCTTATGTATTCTCAGATCCATCAGACAGACAGAAATATGATGAGTCAATAGAAGAACAAGAACCAATACTTGACAATAGGATGAAAAAACTAATGGGAACTTTAGATAAGTTTCTTTATAGATAAAGAATTTTTCTGTGATTAGTATATCATAATCTTAATTTTTCTGAAATAATAGATATTTATAATAAAACCAAATAAAAAAATGAGCAAAAAATCCATTTTAGAACAAGCATTGCTTCAGGTACAAGATCTTGAAGAGGCAGTAAAAGCAAACGCAAAAGGTATACTTGCTTCAACTATGAAGGAAGAACTAAACGAAGTGCTAAAAGAATCGATGGAAGAAGAGGATGTAAATCCTACAACAGAAGACGAACATGATATGCCAGTCTCCGAACAGTTTGACGACGAGGAGGAAGGAAATGACGATGAAGCTTCAATAAACGACGAGCCAGCGGACGATGTCGATCCTGATTTAGAAGGAGGTGACGAAGAATTAGACGCTACTGATGATGAATCTGCAGATGATGCGGATTTTGACTTTGGTGGTGAAGATTCAGATCTACCTTCTGACGAAGATGACGACGAAGTTCTAGATATGACAGACGCTTCTGACGAAGAAGTTCTTAAGGTATTTAAATCTATGAAACCTGAGGACGGAATTGTTGTGAAGAAGGATGGAAATAACGTTGAGCTTGAAGACGGTGACGACGAATACATTATCAAGTTAGATGACGAAGAAAGTGAAATTGCCGAAGGTGACTACAACGAAGAAGAGGACTGCCAAGAATGTGGCGACTCTATGGAAGAAGAAGTTACAGAAGGTGATGAAACTATCTACGAAATCGACTTAGGTGATGACGACGAATCTGAAGAAGTTTCTGAGGAGGTATCAGAGGAGGAATCCGAAGAAGTCTCTGAAGAGGATGCTTCTCATGAGGAGGAAGTAGATGAAGCGGCAAGAACAAAATCTAACGTACACGGAAACAAAGGTGGTGCTGACAGAGCGGGTATTGATTCTAAGAAGAAATACGCGGCTGGTGCTATTAACGAAGAAGTTGAAACTTTAAAGAAACAAAACGCAGAATACAAGAAAGCGTTAGTATTATTTAAAGACAAACTTAACGAAGTAGCAGTATTCAACGCTAACTTGGCTTACGCTACAAGATTGTTCACTGAACACACTACGACTCGTCAAGAGAAGTTAAACATTTTGAAGAGATTTGACGCAGTTACGTCATTAACAGAATCTAAGAGTACATACAAAACCATTAGTGGTGAGTTAAACACTAAGACTACTGTTACTGAGTCTGTAGTTGATAGAATTTCTTCAACCCCGACTACATCTTCATCTAAAGAGGTACTTTCTGAAACAAAAGCGTATGAAAGCCCTCAGTTCAAGAGAATGAAAGATTTAATGTCAAAATTAAAATAATAATAAAATAAAAAAAATTAATACCTAATTAAAATGGGAGCATTATTAGAAAGTGGTATGGTTGGTAACATCGGTCTTAAGCACCTTAGAGTTATCAAAGAAGATACCATCAACAAGTGGGATAACCTCGGGTTCTTAGAAGGACTTGAAGGTCATCAAAAAGACAATATCGCACAATTATATGAGAACCAAGCTTCTTATTTGATCAACGAGGCAGCAGTTTCTGATTCATCAGGATCTTTCGAAACAGTTGTTTTCCCAATCATCAGAAGAGTATTCTCTAAATTGTTAGCGAATGACATCGTATCTGTACAAGCAATGAACTTACCTATCGGTAAATTGTTCTACTTTGTACCTAAAATTCAGGACAGAAACGCTAACGGAACACACAACTCACCTTACGGAATGCCATCAAACACTGACTTGGCTGACAAAGGTTACTCTGGTAGAAACTTATATGACAGATTCTATGAGGAGGGTGATGCGGCATCTGACGGTTTATTCGATTACTCTAAAGGAGACTCTACTGAAGTATCCTTAGTGGGTGATTCGTTTGTAACCTTCGATAACGGAGCTATCACAACTTCAACTGCAGCTTTAACATCTGACGTTGCATCTGTTATCTTAAAGGCCACAGGTTTCTCTAAACTTGGTCAAGGTAAAATCGTTGGTCCTAATGGTAACGAAATGGACTCAGAAGAGTTCTTGGCTTCTTTAGAAGTTAATCAAGGTTCAACATCTTTACCTTTCAACATCGTAACTCAGAAGTACGGTAAAGGTATCGTTGAGTACGGTAGTAAAGCAACAGGTCTTACTGGTAAATTCCAAGACATCTGTGATGAAGAAGGTTCTATCTATTTAAATGTAGATTTACAAACCTATTCTGCATCTTCAGGTTTCTCTGATGGTGGTAATGGTTTAGCACCTTCAGGTCTTACTTTAACCTACAGACAGTACGCTTCACTTGAGTTTGAAGATGCTATCGGTGAAGTTTCTTTCGAGTTAGAGTCAGTAACTGTTTCTGTAACTGAAAGAAAATTAAGAGCTAGCTGGTCTCCTGAATTGGCTCAAGACGTATCTGCATTCCACAACATCGATGCTGAAGCTGAGTTAACTGCATTGTTATCTGAGCAAATCGCTGCTGAGGTTGACAGAGAGATCTTAAGAGACTTAAGAAAAGGTGCCGCTTGGAACTTGAAGTGGGATTACAATGAGTGGAAGTACGGTGGAACCGCTGGTGCTACTTTACAAGGTTATACTCAAAAGGATTGGAACCAAACGTTGATCACTAAGATTAACCAATTATCGGCTCAAATCCATAAAACTACACTTAGAGGTGGTGCTAACTGGATCGTTGTTTCTTCAGAAGTTTCTGCAGTATTCGATGACTTAGAGTACTTCCACGTATCTAACGCAGGTGCTGAGCAAGATCAATACAACATGGGTATTGAGAAAGTTGGTACTTTAGCTGGTAGATATCAAGTGTATAGAGATCCTTACTTCCCTGCAGGTAAGATCTTAGTAGGTCACAAAGGTAAATCTTTATTGGACGCTGGTTACATCTACGCTCCATATGTACCTTTACAGTTGACTCCTACTATGTATAACCCATTCAACTTTACACCAATCAAAGGTATCATGACCAGATACGCTAAGAAGATGGTCAACAACAGATACTTCGGTGTAATCAACGTAAGTGGTTTACAAACATTCAGCTTGGATACTTTAAGATAATCTTAAAAGATTCATTTTACACAACTAAAGGGGGACATTGTCCCCCTTTTTTTATTCCTATTTTTTACGTATATTTTAGATATGAATTGGACAGAATATTTTATTAGAATAGCCGAACAAGTAAAAGAGAAATCGAAAGATATTAATACACAGATAGGTGCGGTGATCGTTGGAAAAGACAAAGAAATATTGACCACAGGATATAATTCATTTCCTAGAGGTTTAAATGACGAATTACCTGAAAGACAAGAAAGACCCGAGAAATACTTTTGGTTTGAACATGCGGAAAGAAATGCAATTTACAATGCCGCACGTATTGGGGTATCGTTAAAAGAATCCACAGTTTATTTAACTTCGGGTTTACCATGTATGGATTGTGCTCGTGGATTGATACAAGCGGGCATAAAAAAAGTGGTATGTAAACAAAACTGTACCACTAAGAATAAAGATAAATGGTTAGAACAACAAGAGAGATCTCTTATTTTGTTTTCTGAGTGTGGGGTAGAAGTCGAGTTTTATTAAGTTTTCTAACTTTAACTTTTAATTCTCCCGTACCTTTTAAGATTCTATGATATTCTCCTTCAGGTATAAAGATGGTTAGGCCCTCGTGTATATCAATAGGGAGGGAATTGTCCATTTGAAATTTCCAATCGGTGTCATGAAGAAATGTGATCTCCCTATCTTCATTATCGAAATGCCACTTTAATTCACTTTCTTTTAAATCTGAGGAAAATACCCTAACACTGTGTGTGGAGTTCAAAATTTCTCTAAAGGGTAATTCGTCTTTCATTTTTTCGGTGACATAATCATATTCATTATTGCCCTGTGACCGTCCTTATCGTATTCCGATAACTCTTTTAACGATTTCCTATTTAACAGTAAGATTTTATCACCATTTTCATATTCATCAAAACTATCAGTTATGTTACCCTCTTTAAACATTATTGTGGCAAAAACTTCGTAACTGTCTGAGGTTAATTCTGCATTATCCTCATCAAATTCATCATAACTATAGTGACCATCTTCATCCTCATCAGAATATGAATAATAATCTGATTGGTAGTATTCATCTGGCACCATATCTTTATGGAAAACATATCCCTTGTTTGTGTTGGGGTCCATAACTAATATATAATCTGACCCCTCCTTGGATTTGTAATCGTACTTATCGTACGCAATAAATTTCATGGTAGGTTTTACCCCATCTAAAGAATCATCTCTAAAACCACCTCTAGATGGTTCATCGTATTCAGGGGGGTCGTTCCAACCCTCTAAAAGGTCTAATAGTTTCATATTACCAAGGATTCGAAGATTTGATACCCAACGCCTTTCTGTATCTTGAAATGTTACAACTCCAATATCCTGCCTTGGTACGGTCTTTTTTATCTTTACAATTGTGTCTCGCCCTAAACGATTTGGCCGCGGCTTTATTGTTATTTCTTACTCTTAGGTTGGGATCACCAAAAGTCACTTTCTTGATATTACCACTTGGGGACTTTACATAGACCGCAAATTTCTTAGGTCCACCCGGTGTTCTAAACGGTTTATTTAATTTGACATTTCTACCTCTATGTTTAGCTTCAACTAAATATTCTTCTTCACCCTCCACAAAAGGTATATCTAAATAAACTTCGACACCTTCATACATACCTGTAACACCTAAATCAGTTTGGATTAGATCTAAGTCCACTCCGGTGACTTCTAAGACGTTTTCTTCATGTAATCGACGTACTTCATTATATAAGTTAAAAAACTCCTCAGAATAGATCCTATAGACGTTCTCAACGATAGGAAGTTTCTTATTTAGGTGGTATTGTATACCCTCACTTAGAGTGATTGAGGATTCAGTAATATTTTTAAGTGTTGGATATCCTTTTGGTAGGGATTGAACGTCTAAATTGTTCAATACTAAATTTATAACTCTACCTTCATCAAATCTTGTAAATGTTGGGGTATTTCCTTTACCCGTTTTTGGATCTTTTTTCTCCGCTCGTCTTTTCTGCGATGTCATTGATTTTTTTTCTTTTTTATCATATGAAGACGCAACTTTAGGGGTTTTCTTAGATACTTTTTTGGATGGTCTACATTTTGGATAACCTTTTCTTGATCCATCTCCGTCTGCATCCTTTCTACCACATGGAGGGTGTTTGCCATCTATTTTTCTAGATACATCAACCCATTTCTCTTTGAACCAACGGCCAAGATCTTCTTGGAGAACCTCACCATTGGCAAGACACTCCTCAATGTATTTCTTATCTTCTTCGTTGATTATTATTTTCATTACTTTTTCTTTTTACAATAAGAACCTGAACATCTCTTCTTACCATCTAAACCAGGCATGGTTCCTTTACAAACTTGGACCGCATACCCATTGGCATATGCGGATGGGTAAACGTCAAACTTAGATTTTGCTGCGGATATGCCACGAGAACATAATTTGTTCTTATTTTTCTTTTCTTCGTTGATTGCTTCTTTGGTTTCATTCATGAAGAAATCTAATACTTGATCAATGTTTTCTTTCGCCACCGTTACGTGATCGTCCGCCCAATCATGACCATTTTGTAAAATTTCTTCTATGATCATTGGGTCTAACTCTAATAACATTTCACACTGCCTCTTTATTTGTTGTAAATTACTAAAGAACATGTAATTTTCTGTTCTTTCTTCCTTTAAAGAGGATAAATGTTTTTTTATAATTTCCTTCAAGTCCATATCTATAAGTATTTTATTTTTCCGAGACAATCTCAAATTTTATGACGTTTGGATAATCAAACTCTTCGTTGTGTTTGATACCCTTTATTTCGATAAAATATTCTCTTGGTATAAGGATAGACGTATCTAACATGAAACTATTTTCATTTGTTACATCTAAGTATGTCCAATCGAATACGTTTACATTTGTGTGACCTTCTTTAATATAAATCCTGTAGAATACCTCATCAAATATTTCATTTGTTGACTTAGAAATTGTCCTAAAAATTGCGGTTATCTTTCTTGTCTCTCCTGATTTAATTTTTTCGTTTTGTTTTATACCCGAGAATTGGACCACATATTTATTAGTCTCCTTCTGATTCTCACCTATTGTAAATTTTGAAGAGTAAGGTTTAGGGACAAATTTTTGTGTAATATCGGGGAATGTCGTACCCTCCACGTTTATACCTTTCCACACATCATAGAAAAATCTTTTTCCGTCACACACCAAACCGTTAATACCAAAAGTTACTCTATACACCCCTTTTCTCACCTTTTCCACTGATAGGTCAGTTAAACCACTAATTGGAGTTTGAGTGGAATCTAAGATGTCCACTGTTGGTAAGTCATCTAAATCAAAGAAGTTGGTGTCCTTGTTGACATATAAGAATAAGTTCTGATTGGTTTTTTCGATAAAATTTTCCCTGTCGTCAACTATCCTATCATTAAATATTGTTTCTAAAAATGGTTCGAAAAAAGTTTGGGTGTACTTACTGAAGAAAGCAACCGACTGATCAACTTCTGAAGTTAGATCTTGATAAAGTGGGTCAAATGCAACACCAATACCATAATCAGTTTCTCCATTCAAGATACTGTTAATGTAGGATGTTATATCAACTTCCAAATCCTCATTACCATTATCGAAATTTTGTGTCCCAATTATAATTGGATTATTTGAATATACCCCTTCTGCGGTCCATGAATCTAATGTGGTTCTCATAAACCAGTTCGAAGGTCTCACATCAAATGTGTTATTTCCGGTTGTATAATCGTAACCCGAATCTTCGTAATCGAAACCAACACCTTCATCCCAATATTGTGGAATTTTAAAAACAACTAATTTGAATGATGTTGTTCTTTCTCTACCACTACCCCTTTTTGCTCCTAAGAATATTTCATCCCCAAAAATGGTGTTAGTCATGTGAAGGACGTGTTTTGTATCTGAATTTAAAACATAAGTACCGTTTTCAATACTTGATTTTAAATCAGTTAAATCTATCTTACAAAGAAATTTGGAAAAACCCGAACCATAGAAGATCTCGGTCGAGGGGTTTTTTGCGGTATTAACCTTCAACCCCTTGATTATCGTGTTGTTTTTCTCGAAATATGAACGAAAATATGACATCTTAACTTATCTTTCTTTAATAAATATCTGATTAGTTTATTCTAATCGATTTATTTAGAAGATCGTTCTCGATTGTTTTAAAAACTTCCTGTAATTCGGAGAGGTTTGGTGTCCCATCAGGCATTGGTTCACCTGGATTGTGTGCGTGTGACCTTATAACTCTATATAGAAGTATTAATGCTTTAACTAAATTTTCACCCCTTACAGTTGAGTAAGTATTGGGTTCTATTAAAGTAAGTAGTTCTTCCTGAGTATATTCGTATTTGTTTAACTTATTAAAGGGTACCGATTTTCCGGCAACTTGATTAGTATCACTAGATAAAAAGTAAATCTTGTCAGATGTTAGGGACCCAAAAGTCTGTTCCATATTCGAAGCAACTGTTACCAATTGATTTTCTATTATTTCTTTAGTCACAGGTTTGGGATAATTTTCCGTAGGACTGTAATAAAGTCCTGAACCATTGTTAGACCCTGGATTTGTTGTGGGTTTTACTTCTTTTAAAAACGACTTATCAGTTAGTGTACTTACGGGTCTAAAATAAAAAGGGTGTAAGAGAGGACGAGGTAATCTTCTATTTAAAACTTTTAAACCTTTTCTATTTATTTTATCTATGGTTGTTCTAATTGTAGTATATGCGTCCTTAAAATTTCTAACAGATTCAGTATGTGTTGGGGTTACATTAGTGCCATCTAAATTTATTAATTTGATTGAATTTGAATATGATAGTAAATCTTGGGCAGTGGTGGAGGTAAACACTCTGGTATTAAACGTATCCCCATAAACATTTTTTACCTCATATACATACCAAAAAAGTATTGAAGGATCGGTCACGTCATCGACATCATACTCTATGATATAATTTAATTTTTTACTTGGTATTGTAGTTACTGGGGTTTTAAACTCCACATTTTCTTTTTTGGTGCTGAATTTTTTTAGGGAAAGTATTGCCCTTTTTTCGGACATTATTGGAAATGACTGTATATCGTCTTTTTTTAATGTGTCTTTAACTAAAAACTTACCTCCTCTTAAATTTATTCCATTTTCCGTAAATAAGATGTCGGACCCATATGGTCCGTAGATTGCATAATCTTTAAATTCTGCGATAGAACCCACAGACTCCTTTTTCTTGTATTGTCCATCACTAAAAATATCGGGAGAAGATTTGACCAGAACCCCATAGGAAGTATTCTCCACTTGTTGTGAGTTGGTTTGGGAATTAAAGTCATGAATAGTTGTGAATGGTCCTGCAATGTACTCTCTATTAAGGAGATCATTATCGGGATCGTAGTATATGATCTTTACTGTCTGACCAACCTCGGGAACAAAATTTATATTAGTTGGTAGGAATGGTAATGCCACAAAAGGATCGTTGTTGTCCCATTTATTATATTTAATAGCATTTTCCCTAGTGCTACTAGATTCGCCCATGACTTTGAACCTCACTCTACCAATACCCTTCGGGTCTTGATTTTCGTCAACTATGGCTAGTTTAATATAACTCATTTCTTACCGTACCTATTACCTAACTCTTTGTTAATTTTATTATATGATGTCTCCACCGCGTCCAAATATTTAGTCAATTCTAAAATACTTGATTTAGTTTTCTCAAACTCGGTAGTTAGAAATTCCATACACTCAGTCAAGTCTTTGTTATTTTTAACTTCGGGATTGTTTACTATGTCTAAAATTTTATTTGGTTCCATCTTAGAATACTTTACCCGAACTGTTTAAAATTCCTGGAGGAATAGTTAATGGTCCCGCAGGTGTCGGAATGGTTATTTTTTTATTACTAACTTTTACAAATGAGTTTGTATCGCTCTCTTCGGAAATACCCTCAATTACTGACTTCATCATCAACAAATATTTGTTAGGTTCTCCGTATATGGTACCCGTATTAAGTCCTAATTGGGATGCCCTTTCTGCTGAATTCATGTATGCCCTATCCGCACTATAACCAGGTAATATATCGGCAAAACCTAATATAAAACCAGGTACATTGATTTTACCACCCGGTAAATTCAGAGCACCTTTAATTGCTCCTATAATTGCTAAAAATATTTCTAAACAACTTTTAAAACCAACGGTCAGTAATTTTCTAAGTAAGTCAATTATTGCGGTTAAAATTCTTACAAAATGTTTATACTTATTTTTTAATATTTTCATTCCCACGTTGGCAACAAAATCGAGAAGATCTTTCTTAATAAATTTCCAAAATTCAGTCAAGAATTTCCAAAAAACTTCTTTGATAATTGTATGAACCAGTTTATAAAGTTTCTTCATTAATTCCTTTATGTCAAGTATAACACCTTTTAGTTGTTTATATGCAACCACTAAAGGATAGAAAACCTTAGGAGATAAAACCGACGAAACCAAAGCTTTAGGAACGTTTAAAATAAACATATTTAGTAATTCTAAATTTATGTTATCAAACATGTTTTGGTTGTCACTTTGTATTGCGGCATTTAATGCGACCGAGTCCAAAGTATCATCAACTAAATTTGATAAGTTACCATCTGAGAGAAAAACAAAGTCTTCAAATGAAGTTTGGGGAGAGGGAATTTCAAAATTACCACAGTCCTTGAATCTTAGAACTTTTCTATATCTATCATCTTCATCATCTATGTCGATCCCTTCCACATCATCAAAATCAAAGTACGATTGAATGTCGGAATCATTCTCGGAAAATTGTTGACTGGTGGTTTGTATTAAACCACTATCTTCCATTGGGGATCCGCAAAGTTTAAAAAGTTTGGAACATAGTCTGTTTAAGTATGCCATTGCTTTATCAAAGGATTCAGGATTCTCACCATCCCCTTGTAACGTCATTAACATGGCGGTTTTAATAATATATTCTATTTTGGGAGTCTCAATACTATCGTAGTAGTCCTCCATAAATTCACCAACCTTTACTGCCGCAATACCTTGTTTTAATCCACTCACTTGGTATTCTTGGTTTCCACTATCCCACGATAGTGAAAATAGGTTTTTACCTGATTTACTACTAAATGTGTAGTTATTAGAGAAAGCATTATAGAGTTCTCTATTCATTTTAATATCTCCAGATGAGGGACTCTCCTCCTCATACATTATCATACCGATAGATGATGAAGGGTCATTTTGTAAAACGTTTAAGAAGTCAAATTCTTTTGGAGAGATAGTCATACTATCTTGTGGCATCTCAGTATCTACACCACAAATACTTGAATCTGAATCAACGAATAAGACTTTTTTTACACTTTCTTTTACAATGTTTTTAGAATCTTTTACAGTTATCGATGCCGACTCTAAAGCGTATTTTTTTAATTTTCTACCCGATAATAATTTTTCATTATCGTTTAATTGTATCTTATTTGATCTAGTGGTTAAAAAATCGTTAGCGATATCAATTATGGAACCAAAAATATCTTCCTTATTATCTTTTTTTCTTTTGAGTTTACTCTTTAACCCCTCTATAGAATCTGATATTTTCTTATCTATCTCAGCGTCTTTAAGGTATAGGTCATAGAGGTTGTCAGAAGCCTTTGACGGATCGTCATTAATCTTCTTAACAATTTCAAGTTTTGACTTGATCTCACCTCTTAACTTTTTAACCTTACTCATTACATTTGATATTTTTGGGATCCACTTCCTTGTGGTTCATCATCTTCCTTCATAAGTTTCTCCAATAACTGTCTGTCTTCTTCAGTTAGATCTAATTTTCCTCCGTTTTGGATTTGTCCACCTCCACTTTGTTTTAATAATACACTTTGTAGTTTTACTAAGGAGATTTTCTTTTCGGTACAATCATTAAGAATTTTTTGTTGTTCTTTAATCACGGGACCAATAACACTCATGTCTTCGGCCTCCTTCATAAAACTCAACATCTTCTTGGTTATTAAATTGGCGGTTTGCTTCTGCTCCACAATATCATTGTAGATTTCCTGCATTAAAGAGAGTGCAGAATCAGTATCTAATGATAATAAATTTGTCTTTCTTCTCATACCTATAAATAGATTGTTTCTAATTATTTATGAAATCCAACTTTAACAACTCATAAAGTTTTTTATACTTTTTCATCGCTACACGGATCTCTTTAGTACTTAAAGAAGTCATCTCTCTAAGAGATAATAGTATTAAATTCTTATTGAATTTATTACCGTCACCTTGTTGGAAAATCTTATCGAAGTTTGAAAAGACCTCGATAAGGGCGTATCCCAATTTTTTTTCATTATCATTAAGATCTTCATTTTCCACAAAATTTTCTAACTCTGTGGTGAGTTTAATAACAATGTTTTTATAGTCTAACTCCTCTTCATCTATAACATATGAGAGGTCGGCACGATCCTCCAATCGTGTTGAGATGTCTTCATATGAAACGGATCTATTTGTTTCTTTTACATCTTTTTGTATGGTACCCATAAGATAGTTCTTACAGATTGTACCAAAATAGGAGTATGCTTTATAGTTTTTCGTAGTATCAAACTTACTGATCTTAGTCATCAAGAATGACATAGTATCAGTGTGAATTTCTTCAAACTCGTAATCTTTCCTATAAAGTTTATAACGGCGGATTATACTTTCCACCATTATTGTGAGAGGTTCTTCTAAATATTCTCTGAATATCTTATTCTTTTCGTCTTCGTTTTCGGATTCTAAGTATCGTACTACCGCTTGTTCTTGCTCCTCCCCAAAATACATTTTTTGGGTGCGTTTTCTCGGCATTAACTTTCAGCGTATTCAATATCTCGTTTAGTCTTAAAGAAGAATTCTTTTTTGGCTGTTTCTAACCAAAATTTAGGTTCTTCAGAAGATAGTTTTAAATTTTCATCGTTTTTATATGACCAAAACAACGAACCTTCTCTAAAGTTGACGTGTCTGTACCCAACTTGTGGGATAACGGCAACCTTGACACCATTGTGAGTTAACCTTAATAAAAACTCATAACTAAATGTCAGTTTAATGTTTTCTTTAAAAGACCCATTCTCTTTGATCACATCTGTTTTATAGAGACCTCCACTAGTTTGGTAGTTTTGGTAATCTAATAAAACCTCATTATCTATAATACCTTGTTTTTCACTAAACCCGTAAGCCCACACAGACTCGTTAGTGAAACTAGTCATTTTACCCTCAACGTTAACATCCTTAACAATTGGTAAGAATACGTCTGCGTCCTCAAACATTTCTCTATAGTTTGTAAATGATTTTAACCAATTTGATGTATACTCATCATCTACTTCTAAAATTGAAAACCATTCGGTTTTACAACTATTGATTCCAAGATTTACTTGAGAACAAAAATCGGTAGGACCGGTGTTAATTGTGAATTCAATGTCTAACTTATCTGTAAGACCTCCTCTGGTGAGATCCCCGATTGCGTTTGATGGACCAACTATTTGGAGTATCACGTCATCGTGGAACTGTTCCACAGAAGAAATTGCTCTATTTAACATCTCCTGATATTCTCCTTCAAGAGTATGTATTGGTAATATTATTGTTATATTTTTCATACGTTTACTTCCTCTTTTAATTTATTCAAAACATTCTCAATTGATGTTACTCTACTATTTCTAAAAGAGTTGAAAATTGAGATTATATTTTGATCTATTACATCTTCGGCATAAGGAATAAGAGTTTCTTTCATTTTTTCCTTAACCTCGTCGTTAATGGTGATTCCTTCTAACCAAGCTAAAACATATGTTCCCATGAATTCGACAATTTTACTTAAATCATAGGACCATAAACCATTTTCATTAACCCAGTCTGGTTCCGTATTAGGGACCTTACCAATGACAGGTACTTCACATTTCATCGATTCTAAAGGAAACGTACCAAACGTAGACTCCTCATCCAACCAAACAGAACAAATACATTCTTTTAGTTGGTCGGCAAATTCCGTGTAAGGCATCTGTACCATATCTTTAAAAGTAATCCACCTTAATTGTGGGTACTTTAAATAAAATTCAGATATAACTCTTCTGTGTTGTCCCCTATCTCTAGCACTAATGGCTATAAATGGTTTTGTTGGTGTTTCTGACGGCTTAAAGATATCCCCTATTTTGGGTGGATTGACAAAGATGAAAGATTCGGGGAATACTGATTTAATATATTCTTTGGATCTCTCTGTAGTCGTGATAACCTTATCAAAACCATAATCACTCCATCTACTACCAACAGGTAACGTTTCAAAAATATACTCTGTTTGTTGTACTAACATGATCTTAGTACATTTTATATTAGATAGTTGTTCTAAAACATTAGAATAATACTCAGGTACAACAATAACATCGTCAATACCCATCTCAAGTTTATCCTCTTTTATAGTAACAACAGGAATATCATTATATGTATCACCCATCCAAGCTCTTACACCTGAATAGTTCTTATCCTCAACAAGGATTTTCGCATCTATACCATACTCTCTTAGGGTTTTCACAGAGTCATATATGTATTTGATTGCGGCCCTGGCATTTCCTTTCGTATCATATGTTAGGAAATAAATTTTGTATTCATTACTGTTTAATCTAGAGAGGGCATTCTCTAATTTTGTAATGTTTTCTTGTGTTTTATCACTCATCGTATTTTCTTAAAATTCCGTATTTTATTAGCGTGTTAAATGAAAACTTAAACGGGATTGATAACTCGTTCGTTAACAACCCCAATCCATTATCATCTTGAGCACCTTCAGTTAATAATGTGTCTAAACATTGTTTAATGGTGTCATATTTAAACACATTTATTGATTGTTCCACTTGTTGTGGTTTTTCATCATCATTTGCTATCGGTTCGACAGTCATTTCACAACTTTCAGTAATCTTGTCAATGTCGATATAATAATATTCTCCGAAGATTTCAACCATGTCTCATCTATTTCTGTTAATTTATGTATTTCTAAGGGATTTGTAAAGTGTTGGTTATAATCTGTATTAAATTTGATAACCTTTTTGTTTTTTGGTTTCTGACTAATAATAGGCTCAGAATCTGTAACCCACAAATCACATTGTTTCCATAGATTTGGTATTTCAGAACTTATTGAGAACCTCACATTGTTACCCATAAAACCATTTCTGGATAAAAAGAATAATGTTGATGGTTTTGCTTTCCCTAATTCATCCAATCCAATCAAAGTAAATCTGTGTTCCTTATTTTGATAAATTAAATTATTTAAATCCAAAAAAACGTTAGGATAACTCCCATTTGCGTGTCCAAAGATTTCTACCGAATAGTCTATGAAAGTGAAATTATCAAATTCGTCTTTTGATTGGAATCGATAACTTTCTAATAGATGGTTATTTCTAACAGGTTCGGTTACTGCGTAGTCAAATTGATTCTCCTCGTCCGTTTTTTCCTCGGGCTCCGAATCTAAGTAATAATCTTTGTAGTGATAATCAAACTTAGCAATTGTGTTCCTTAATACACCATCTATACTGATAAAAATTTCCATAAACTTAATATAATAAATTTTTTATTATAAGTAAAGGTTAGTCATATCTTTTTAGGATTTGACTAATTATGGGGTTTCTAACAATGTCGTTATCCCCGAATTCAAAGACGCCAATATTCTTAACTCCTGCCAATCTAACTTTAGCGTCATAAAGACCACTCTTAGTTTTGTCTTTAAACTTATCTGATTGTTCTAAGTCACCCGAAATAAAGAACTTAGTATTAAATCCAATACGGGTTAATAACAATTTCATTTGTGCGGGTGTTGCGTTTTGTGCCTCTTCAAAAATCAGAATTGTATTATCTACGTTCCATCCTCTCATATATGCCAATGCAGCAACCTCTATATATCCCTCATCTTTGAGTTTTTCTCTACACTCCTTACCGATTATTTTATTTAATAGATAATATGATGGGAAGATGTAGGGATCTAATTTTTCCTCTAATCCACCAGGTAATGACCCTAATTTTTCTTCTGCTTCGACGGCCGGTCTAACAATAATTATTTTTTCGTATTTGTTGTCATCGTCATGTAATAGATCTACCGCCTTTTTCATGGCGATATATGATTTACCCACACCCGCAGGACCGAAACACAAAGTAATTTCGTTATTATGTAAAATGTCCCAATATTCTCTTTGAGAATCTGTTAGGAATTTTTCTCTTGGTTTCTTAAAGATTTCTCTGATTTTCTCTTTATGTGTTAACCGTCTTTCAATAGGTCTTCTTTGAGCCATTAATATTATTTCGTATTATTTAATTTATTTTCCAGTGGAACCAAACCCACCATTACCTCTTTCACTATCACTTAGTTCTTCCACTTCTGTGAAAACTACATTAGGATACGGTATTACCATTATTTGTACAATTCGATCACCCACATCGTATTTGATAGAGTCTAAACCGTTTGTTTTATTAAATGTCGCTTGGATCTCACCTCGATATCCACTATCTATTACACCAACGGAATTACTTAACTCTAATTCCATTTTTCTTATTGATGATCTTGGGAACACCAACCCAACGTAACCTTTTGGTATTTCAACCGCAATACCCGTCCCATACGTAACTTGAGATGTAGTATTACCGATGATTTCTGTTGCGGTGATATCCATACCGGCATCTCCCTCTTTAGAATATGAAGGGATAACGGCGTTGGGGTGTAACTTCTTTATTTTACATGATAATTTGACTGAATCTAACAGTCTTTCACCATTTACAAACTCAGTAGCGTCATTAGACAATGAACCTAAGACGTTTTCAATTTCTTTGATATACTCGTCATCAACATCATCACTAGTGGATAGTGTTCTCTCGAAATCCTCTAATTTTTCTAAGTATTGTCTTATTAGTTTTTCATCCATGTTTTTGTTCAAATATTGCTAACTCAAACCCTTGTTTTACAACTTGGGCCAATGGTGTTGAGTGATACTTTGCTTGTAGATCATCGTCACCTTTATCAGAATTCACTATTGTTTGATATTCTTCTTCAGTTAAACTAACCCCGTACTTAGAACAATAGTATGCCGATCTTTCACCCACTCTCATGGAAACTAATTGATCATTAAATTCATACATTTTACCTAAGTTCTTTCTGTGCCACTCACTCTCATTTGGTTTAAATAAGAATACTTTTCCTATCTGAGAAAGGATGGTACATTTTAAAATAGATGACACATCTTGTTGTAGTTTCTCGGGTAAGAGACCGTTCACCTTAACCGCATATTTTGATGCGATGAAGATATGTTCTAATAACCCACCAGGGTATGCACCGTACATATCAAGGGAAGTAGAAGCGGGTGCGACATAAAGGTCGTCACCCAAGAATTCTAACAAAGATTCCGTTAGAACACCATACTTCTCGGATGTCTCTAATAATTTAGATTTATTTTTTTCTATTTGTTCTTTATTCAACATAATAATTAACCTTTGTAATACTCGGGAGTTATTTTAGAGTCAATGACACATTCAATTTGCATCTTGGCAATTGAAATACTTTCACTTGATCTCATATCTTCTGACCGATACTTTGATAATACTAATGTCGCCTCTTCAACGGACTCCGCTTCAACGACGTACTTAACTTTTTGGACTCTTGGGTTACCTGATCTGTCCAATTGTTCTAATTCATAACCTACTGTTGCTAAATAATACATAATTTTAATTTATTTAATTATTGATTTTAAGAATTCCACTCTGTTTTTAGAAACAGTGGAGAGGGAATATTTGTCTTTCACTGTTTCGTATAATCTATTACCAAGATCCTCAATCATATTCGGATTGTCAACTAATTTTTTCATATGTTGGAACCACTGTTTGTGATTTTTGGATGATTGTACTAATAAACCATTACCCTTATCGGTAAATTTACCGTCTTCCCACGCGTTTACAACATCAAGTAGATAAGGATTCTCGGCGGTCGCAATTATTGCTTTCTTATGAAATCCCGCCTCAATTACTTTTAGTTGTGACTTCTGTTCGTTGAATTCGGTTTTAACCAACGGAGCCAAAGAAACATCAAAATAATTGTAATTGGTGGCGTACTTGTTTATGTCCATAGTCCATCTACGAACATACGGCTGATCTAAATCATTGGGGTAAGGGGTTTGGGACCAACTATTCAGATAATTCGAATAGTCGGAATCTAAAGATTTATAATCGTTTGTGAAGATTTTTTCATATTTAAACCATACAGTTTCTTCCGGTTTAATTGGTCTTTCTCTTACTTCACCTGTTAATTTATTAATCTCCCTCATGTTACCTCTCAGATCGAATCCACAAAGAACGAATTGGGTAGTACCCTTATATTGGTTTTGAATTTGACTTATTCCTCCTCGTAATAACTCTAAATCATGGAGATGTGAGGACCCACCTAACCAACCAAACCTGACTTTATCCGATTTAATTGGGTTGGGTTTGAATTGTGGGTCAGTTTCATCAACCGCGTTAGGGAAAACAAACACATTTTTTTGTCCTAACAGTTTTTTTATTGTGTTCGCATAAACGGGAGTTGTTGTAGTCACATAATCCGCGGATCTGATAAATTCACCACGTTTTTTTGGTAGTTCTGCCTTTCTGAAAGATTCATAGTTTGGGTGTCTTTGATCGATTCTCCAAAAATCATCGGTATCCATAACAACTTTAATCCCTTTACTCTTCAACCATGAAATTCTTTTCATGTTTTCTTCATGACTTGACTTATGGATGAAACTATGAAAAACAACAATATCATAATTTTTAAAATAGTCGTCATCGTTAGGCACATCGAATACAATATCCACATGTACCTCACTTGAGTGATTATCTCCGATAAAGGTAAAAGGATCTATGATTCTAAATTTCCCAACCCCATGTGAATCCGAGGGTATGGCTAATACTCTAACTTTTGACATATAATTTCGTTATATATCAAAATATAAGAAAAAAAAAGTAAGAAATCAATCCTTACTTACTTTTATTTACTCCTGTGATTTTACCTTTAAAGATGGAATCTCCTACTTTTAAGACCAAGTTTTCATTGATAGATGCGGTCTGTTGTGCTGTGAGTAGAAGAGTTAATTTACGATCGACGATTTCCTCTAATGTATCTTTAATCGTTTCCTTTATAAGGGATTTGATCTCCTCGTTAAGTGAGGTGTTGGGTTGGGTGATTGTACCGACTGGTTGTTGATTTGATAGTGGGGTTTTTTTAGTTGATAAACCTTCTCTCTCCATTAATTTTTTGGCACCCTCAACAAATTTTAAATCTAACCCATCCGATAATGAAATGTTATCCATTGTTGGTATTGGGTTCTTTATCATCGCCTCCTTTATAGATTCGGGCAATTTTGAATTCCTAATTTTGTCTTCATTAACAATTGGTGATGAGACCGATTTAGGTTTTGATGGGTTCTGATTTGACATTAAGACTTCTGGAGATTCCAATAATGCTGATGGGTCTATATTACCCTTAGTGAACGTTCCTCCGTCCACTACATTCATAACTTTTTTGGCATTAACGAGTTTCCTCATAAGATCATTCTCGTTTATAACTCCTGTTCCTTGTTGTGACATATTTTAAAACTTTATATAATATAACAATTTTATTTTTAATTATAAAGTAATTCTTTGATTCTCTTTATATTCTCGTTCAAACCATCGTAGTTGTTGTCCTCCCCGTCTTGGTCGTTATCTTGGTCGTCACCTTTAGGTGGTTCCATACTTGGGGTATTTTCGGGTTCGGGTTGAGGTAGTTCATTTGATTGTGGTTCAACGGATTGTTCGGGTTCTGTGGTGTCGACTCTTTGGGGATCCGTATCTTGAACTCTTGGTTCTTGTGGTTCTGATTGTTGTGTGGGTTCTGATTTCGGTTCTTCAGGTTTTTGAGGTTCAGGTGTTGAGGACCAATCAGACGTGACATAAGTAACTAACATTGAGTTATCATTCCCTTCTTTATAACCAGGTCTCTTAACGTCAAACGTCTCATCCTCAAAGATCTCTATTTGATTCATTCTAGAAACAATGAAAGTTCTCCAATTACCCTTTTCAAATCCTGTCTTAGATCTTGAAGGTGGTGCCACCCAAGCCCTAACAATCATTTTGCCTGTTTTGGAAGATCCCATGGCAACCATTTCGGCTTTGATCCTTTTACCTGGTTGTACCTCACCTCGTGGTCCATTATAAAAGAATGTCACGGGATGTCTTTTTTTAATTGCGTTGGCTAAAGACCCGGGTCTTCCGGTTTTCCTATTAAGGGTTGCAGGTACTTTCTGCTCCCCCAATAAAAAGTTATATATGTCTTTAATTAACTTCATTAGAAATCGGGGTAGCCGTTAGACTCACTAAAATTATTTCTTGCGATGTGTTGAACTCTTTCGTTAATGTCTGTTCGAGTTCCTACACTGTTGTTATTCTCTGCTCTACCCTTTTCGTCTCCGTCTGAAATTGCGTTAGGGTGGACTAATCCATAACCGTTATTTTCGTTATAAATATTTCTAGCAACATTGTCTGTTCGTGTGTTAATGTCGGTCAATCCACCGACATTATTACTATTTAAACCCTTTCCTGGCTCATCTCCACTTGACAACGCATTTGGGTGATTAATACCATATCCATTATTAGGTCCGTAGATGTTTCTAGAGACAACGTCGTTACGTGTATTAATATCGGTTAAGGACCCAATCATCTCATTATTTTCACCTTTACCTTTATCATCCCCATCAGATAGGGCGTTTTGATGTGTTACCCCATAACCATTATTTTGGTTATATGTGTTTCTCCCAATATTATCAATTCTGGTGTTGATGTCAGTAGAACCTCCGATTTTACCGTTATTTTCACCTTTTCCCAATTCATCACCGTCTGAAATAGCGTTGGGGTGGTTGACACCATAACCATTATTTTGATTGTAAGTGTTTCTACCTAAATGTTCCTGTCTTTGATTGATATCCGTAAACGTACCTATCTGACCGTTATTTTCACCCCTACCATATTCATCACCATCGGATATGGCGTTGGGGTTTTGTAAACCATAACCAAATTCGGAGGAATAACGATTTCTTCCAATAGAATCTAACCTGTTATTTATGTCGACAGAAGACCCAACATTACCATTATTCTCTCCTTTACCTCTTTCATCTCCACTTGAAATTGCATTATTGTGGTTGGAGTCATAACCGCTGTCTGACTTATAAATGTTTTTAACTATCGCCTCTTGTCTAAACTTATCCGATATTAAATCTATTTGACTTGCCATTATAATAATTCTTTGATTCTTTTTATTTCCTCAAAAACACCTAAGGATGATATTGGAGTGACTGATGTTTTATCTGAATTCGATTTTAACATATTTGTAGGGACACTGTAATTTGATTTCTTTTTATGTGTTTTTAGGAACGCGTTTTTTCTATCAATCTGACCAATGTTATTTGATCTTTGTTGTGATTTTTTGTTTTTCTCAATCAGGTCTCTTTCCCCGTCTAAAAATGTCCTACCCCAATTTAACATCTCATCACCACCGGCTAAATTATATTGTATAAGTGGTAGTGATCCGCTTTCTAAATCATGTATAATTCTTTTTAGTTGGGCGTATGATACGTTCTTTGTTCTAAGTAAGTTCTTAGCTCTTTGAGTGCCATCAACAGATTTATCCTCTAACGACGTGAATACCTTATGTATATAATTAAACACATTGTCAGGAATCTGAAAATTTCTATTCTTGAGCCTACTATTCATTAAAATAAGTCTTTTATATCATTAATTGATAATCCGTTATTTTCTAAACTATTTTTTAAAGAGGAGACTTGTCTTTTAATTATTTGTGGAATTTCTTTACTCTCTTCTTTATCCAAAATGTCGTGGTTAAAATCTTTTTTACTTAAGACTGTTTCCATATAGTCTTTCATAAATTTTTTAGGGTTCTCCACTAATCTTACCTTATCCTCGGGTAGTTTTTCATCATACCCCATCGATTCAAGTCTCTCCATTGCATCGTCGTGGGTCAACCCTAATTCTTTTGTAAAATGATTGTACGCTTGTTCGAATGTATCATCTTCACCTAACGTATCATCATAACCTAACGACTTACTCATATCCGACTCCGCCCAATATCTTAAAGATGTGTGGGTACCATGGACACCGTGTGTACCCATAGATCCGCCTGAGGTTTTCGCGACCTTGTCTGTCGTTGATTTAGATCCAACAGTTTTTGTTGCTAGGTTAGTGGGTTTAGAACCTCTTTTTATATTGCCCTTTGAGTCGACAATTTCATCAACCTCTTTTTCTTTCTCGGTCACCTTCTCGGGTATTTTATCAAAGTCAGTATCGTTTGAAAACTCTTTAGCGTATTTTTCCCACTTCTTCTTCTCTTTCTTGCTCACCCCTTTTTCGTTGGCCTTAGCATAGAAGAATCTTTGTTGTGCTTTTGACGCGAATTTCTCTTCGATTACCTGTTTTACGAAATTATTCATAGAAACTTGTTTTATTATAAATATCAAATAGTAAGAAAGATATTTATTAGAATATGAATACACAGGATATTTTAAGAAATTTGGGGATCAGTTTTGATTTAGTGTTGGATAATTCGGAAACATATGACTACGAATTATCTGGTTTTGATAGTGATTATGACAAAAACGTCATAAATTTCAATACCCCCCTGTCTCTTGATGTTAGTATTCTAAAAAATTTGGATGGGGACCAGTTAGATAGATCGGTTATAACGGTGTGTGAAGTCGATAATACTATTAACAACCCTAACTATGTATACAGTGGTTTAACAGAAACGTTTACTTATTTAGATTTTGTTAACCATTTTAATATTCCTGACCATGAGTACAAAAATTTTATTTTAAATAACGATGTTTACACGTATACAGGTATAACAAACGAAGTACATTATTTTAAAATTTGTTACATAGGTCCTCCATTACCAACTAGTACTCCCGAGACGACACCCACAGAAACCCCAATACCAACATCCACGCCGGAACCAACTAGTACTGAAATTCCAACACCTACACCGACATCCACGCCGGAACCAACTAGTACTGAAATTCCAACACCTACACCAACAGAGAGTAGTACTCCTGCACCAACTAGTACGGAAACACCAACACCGACATCACCACCTAATTTAATATTTGAGAATCAAAACACTCAATCGATCTTATTCAATTCGTTTGGTGCTAATTTTTCATCTACATGGAATTTTAGTTTCCCTCTATCAAGTGGTCAAATTGAATATGGTACACATTTGGGTATTGCTTATGGGGATTTTATACAAGTTGGAGTAAGTGGTGTTGGACCATATTCTGTCGAGGTATATAAAAACCAAACATTATTAAAAGTAGTACATAAGACCTCCCCATATACCGCGGTATACCAATTTACCACTGGCGGATTACTTACAACGGATGTGTTGAGGATCGTTTTGACCAATTCTCAGTTACCAACACCGACACCAACAGAGAGTAGTACTCCAATTCCAACGGAAACACCAACCCCCACACCAACCTTAGATTCTAACTTACAATTAAATGTTGTGTTCTGTGGTTATGACGTAAACGGTGGAACTCAATTTAATTTTAAAGATGATGTAGATGGTACAAATGCCTGTATAGTTCACACAAGTTATTCCCAAGGAATAACCAATGGTTATTGTGGAAGTATAGGACCGGTCTATTCATCGACAGGAACTGTTCAAGTTGTGGGTAGTGAACTCACCACATTAGGTTATTCATATAATTGGTATACGGGGTTACAACCCTATACAGGTTACGCAATAATCTACCCAATAATTGGTGGTGTTGAGGATAAACAAAACGGTCAAGTTGTACATATGACCAATAGTATTGTTGATGAGGTTGTTACATGTGTTACTCCTACACCTACGGAGACTCCAATTCCAACCAATACAGAAACACCTACACCCACACCAACCGCGGTACCAATCGATCCAAGTAACATAAACTTACAGATTTGGTATGATGGTGCCGATATTGGACAATTCCAACCAACAAACCCATCTGATGGATCCACAATTACTCAGTGGAATGATAAATCGGCAATTGCCCATAATGCCAACCCAATAGGTGGTTCTACAAGTGTTAGACCTTCCTACGAAACAAATGAATTATGTGGTAAGTCGGGTGTTTTCTTTGATGGTACTGACGGTTTGAGTATTAACCCAATCACCGAACTACAGTCATTAACGGGTATGACTATCATAATGGTTTATAGAATGGATGTTTCCCAACAAACTGGACAAACATTATATACCAGTGAAACTTCGACAGGTAGTTACAACAGCATTTATTTGTATAAGACCGCATATGGTCACCTGAATTTTAGTTTCACACCTGGAGGAATTCTTAGACAAAGTCAGGGACCCGTGTTTACAGATAATAACGCCCACATTATTACATTAACATTTAATGGTAATACGACTTACCATAATTTAAGAGAAAAATTGTGGATTGACGGTGTTAGTGTTCCAATATTGGCAAATACAACACTCGGGTCAACGACCGCATCCAACTTAAGTAAACTTTATATTGGTACCCATCCATTAGAAAACACGGGTATGAATGGTTATGTGTTTGAAATGTTGGTATTTGACAAAGAATTGAGTTCGAGTGAAAGGTTGAGTGTTGAAAACCAATTAAATGATAAATGGTTTAATAATTGTGCGACATCTACACCATTACCAACAGGTACAAACACTCCAACACCTACTCCAACTTCGGTACCAACCATACCATTCTATCAATTTACTAACACATCAACAGCGGCTAACGACGGTGATGTTGCCGTTCAAAGTAACGCTGCTAGTTGGTCTCATTCAAGTTTAAGTTGGGGGAACATTGTAAGATGGAAATTTAATAGGTATAGTGTTTTAGGTCCCGGTCCTGAGGGAACTTACTCAAGGACTCCGTATAATGCGGGAACGACCGATAATTGGTTCGTATTCACAGGTATGGGTGCGGGTAGTAGGATCTATTTAACAGGATTAAATTATGCCCCATCAGGACCATCAGGAGGAATTTTAGATGCTACGGGTAAATCTATAGTTATTGAATTAACAACCTCACCATCATACGATGTTGCTTCGGGAGTGATGGTTGTCGAGAATTTTACGATTGTCTCTTCCTCAGGTAGTGGATTTAATGAAAGTGAAGTTTACCAAGTTAATCTATATTCGGTACCACCTCCGACACCCACACCTACGGATACACCATTACCTACCGCAGGTTTAGTAATGGATTTTGATGCATCGACAGCCAACTCATTTATACAGTCCCCAACAATTTCTGATGGTGACACTATTGTTGATTGGGGTAATACTGTAAGTGGGCAACCTAATTTTGGTGGTTCAGGGACCGTTAATAATCCCCCAACATGGGATTCGTCGTCGGCAGACTTTAATAATCTCGGTGCGATTAATTTTGGACCAAACAAAAGTTTAATTGCCCAAGGAATTACAGGATTGGCAGGAACAAACGCGTACACCATGTTTATTGTAGTCACCACAACATCAACATCACCACAATGGATTTTACAAGGACTTAAATCCACTAATTCATCAGATGATAGTTTAACCATTTTATTTACTAGTGGTAATTTCCAAGTGACCACCACAACAAACTATAACAGAATTATACCGTATACAACAAATACCCCAACATTATACACCGTGATTTACGATGGGACACAAACGGGTGCGGATATGATGGTTATAAGGGAGAATGGGGTGTTTAAGAATAGTGGGACAATTCCATTACCAAGTAATCTAAACGCAACACTAACAGGTATTGAGTTAGGTACAAATGCGGGGGAAACGACGGGTCTTTATGGTCAAATACCCGCATTTAAAATGTATAATACCGTTTTAACTAATTCTGAAATAACGGCAGTCGAGAACTCGTTGATTAGTAAATTCAACTTATAATTCTAAACATTCAACCAAAGACATAATTTTTAAGTTAGTGGATGAAATAACTGATGTTTTTACTATTTATAGATAAAAGTAAAAATGTCATTAGAGATCTCAGGATTCACCACGAATTTAATTAGTTGTGAGTCATCATTAGGTGGTGACTGTTGTCCTATTGACCCAACA